>ORJL010532615.1_pt1 | contig 15715 bp, 16 predicted proteins | sample 1779941 | NCBI WGS metagenome assembly ORJL01 (sample SAMEA104232317, study PRJEB22302) | groundwater metagenome | biome: forest; feature: aquifer; material: groundwater | place: USA | collected 2011-08-07 | depth 5.8 m | reverse complement strand
TTTTCAACAATATATTTTTCTTCTATAAATGTTGTAACATAATCAATAAGAGAAATTTTATGTTCCCTTTTAAGATGTTTTGTTAGCACTCCAGAAGTGTTATTCTTATTTCCAACATCTTTATTACATATTTTGCAAATTAAACCTTGTAGTTTTTCTTTTTTAATCAATTTAACTTCTTTGAAATAAATCAGAATTTGAGAATATTTTTTCTTAAATGATTGAATGTTTACATTATGTTTTTCTTTTAGATGTAATGTACAAGGTGCGCCCAAATTATTTGAAAATATTTTTTGACAGAGTTTACATTCCAAAGCCTTATATTCTTTTGTTTTTCTTTTTCTACTTTCATTATATTTTGAATCAGAAAATTTACATTTATTGGAACAATAAATTCTATTTTTAGTCGATTGGAATATTTTTGAACAAATTTTACATTGATATTGCATTGAGTCTTTACATTGATGTGTGGTATAAAAATATAAACTTAAAAATAGGCAAGTTTTTCTTGCCTATTTTAATAAAAACAATTTTTTATTAATTGTAAATAGTTATAACTTATTGATTATTAAACACTTGCAGGACTGCCAATGAAGTCGATATCAATTACTTTGATTAAACCATAAAATTCAGGTCTTACCATCTGCTTAGCATACCTCGTCATTACGGACCGCCTCGGAGTAAAGTCTTCGGGAGCGAATATGGTTGGAGTAACAAGTAATGGAATATATGGCGCATATACATACCCTGTTTCCAAGAAAGTTCCGCCCTTATATCCAAGCAACATTATATCACTTGGGAAATATGGATCTTTATAGAGAGTATATCGTGAACTTAAAGTTCCAGTTTTTTCCATTCCCATTGAATATTCAACTTCAGAAGCATCAGTTAAAATTGAAGGTTTAAATCCATTAATTGATTCAATAATAGAGCTTATTTCAGGTGATGTTACAATGAAATTAGCACCATGACGAAGTGATCTCTTATGTATTTCATTACTTACTGTAGTAACTGTTTCTGTTAGTGTCTGATACCAGTCTGCTTGAGTTCCAAAAAATACTTGATTTGTATTAGAAGCATTTGTAAGAGAATTGGTTGTAACAATAACACCATCGGCTGAAAGTGAAACATAACGACCAATTTTTCTTGACCAAGCTGCTTTAACTTGAGCTCCGTGGATTAATTCTCCAAGAATCTCACGATCAATTTCAAGAGCTAAAGCTTCAGAAAGAATTGTTGTCAATTCTACTTCTGCATCAAGAGCATGATATGCATTCAAATCTTGAGCCATTTCTGGAGTCCATGATGTTTTCAATTTTCGAGTTTGTGCCATTACTGGAACAGAACTTACTGTGATATTGATTTGAGGAATCCCAGTTACTGCTTCGAAATCTGCAAGTAATGTTTGTTGACGATTGTCTTGAACATCTGTTCTTGCTGGTCCGTATACTGTAGCTGCCATTCCAGAAACTCCAGGGTGTAATCCAGTCGAACCGGTTCCATGTGCTACTTGAGCAACCCATCCGGTTGTTCCATACATTGTAAGAACACCAGCAGAAAACTGTGTTAAAGTAGGATCAAACAACCCGTACCAGGGTTCTACAGTAAGAGATTCAATTGGAGTAAGACCTCTGAATGTTCCCGATGCAAGAGTTAATGCTGATAGAGGAGAAACTCTTATATTTTGTAGTTGAGCTAAATCTGAAACTGCTGAATTTGACATTACCCATGTTACAGGATAAACTGTTCCCGCAAATGGTGATGTTGCTGATAATGCAAGACCACCCGGAGCACCAGATGTTGAATTTGAAATTGTAACATAAGAACGAGTTGAATAACCTGAATTGAGTTCATAGAAACCACCAGCTGCTGTTTGAGCTCCAATTCCCTCAAGAGGAGCATTAGTAACTGAAGATCTCGTTCCATAAAGCGAACCACCAGAACTAAATCCTGATTTATTTCTTTCAAATGTAAAATCAAGATAGAAAAGTAAACCTGAGGGTAAACTCATTGGTTGGACTGAAACTATTTCGTTTGCAATGAGTTGAGCAAATACTCTTCGAACAAGAGGAAAAGCTATTTTATTAAATCCAGCAATATCTGAAACAGTTGAAGCTTCATTCAATTGTTTAAGACCAATTGCTTCTGCTTCCAAAAGATTTGCCATGATTCGAGCTTTGTTTGTAGAAAGCTTTTTTAGAAGGCCGGTTCTGCCCCATTTTTCTACAAGTCGTTTTGTAATTTTTGCTCTTGATTCAAATTCAGTACTTACCATTTCATTTATAAAGTTATAATCTGACATTTATTTTTTTGTCTCCCAATATTTATTTTTTAGTTTGTTTATTATTAAAAAACTTAAAGCCCAGCTAATTCTGCGAATCTATTAACTGTTTCATTGAGTTGAGTTTTTTCTGATGCAACAGATCGAACATTTCGTGTCCTTAATGGATTTTGAAGTGTTGGATTTTTATGATCAAGCGATCGTTTCAATGTTGAATAGATTATCTTTGTTTCTCTTACTGATTTAGCTGAATCAAATGATTCTGCAATTTGACGTTTATCAGATCGAGTCAAACCAGGTTGAGTCATTAATTTATATGCATATGCTAGCTTAGCATTAAATAAATCAACAAGATTAAACTTATTATGAAGAACTTGGATTGTTTCTTGAAGCTTTCGATTATGAAGCTTAATTTTTCTGTAAGCTCGTTTAACTTCCATGAGTTCATCTGTTTTGTCTTCTTCATCTGAAAAATCTGTATCTGAACTAGGTTCATCATTAACAATTTCAAGAACTTCATCATCTTGATCTTCTTCATCTGGAACTTGTAGTTCATCATCTTCTGCTTCAAGAACTTCATCATCTTGATCTTCTTCATCTGGAACAAGTGGTTTATCATCCTCCAAAACCGGTTCATCTTGATCTTCAACATCTGAATCTAAATCATCTTCTACTTCTTGTAGTTCATCTTCATCCTCAAGTTCATCATTAACTGGAAGATTTTCATCTTCATTTACGTCTTTATCTGGAGTATATCCACTATCTTGATTTGTAGGACCTCCACCAGCATTTTTATTAATATTCTTTCCATCACCAAGTGCATCTTTGTCTGTTTCGGGACTGTATCCACCTGGTTGATCATTTCCAGCAGAAACTTGTTCATTAATAAGACCAACTAGCATATTTTTAACTTTAGGAGAGAATTCTTTGATAAACATTCCCTTAGCTCTTTCCTCTGCTGCTTTAGTTACTGCTTGAGCATCAAGTAATGCTTCTCTTATAAGATTGGACATTAATTTATTTTTCCTTTGTTTATTGATTTGTATTGTTTAATTAAAAACTGAAAATCTTTATTTTGTTGTTAATCTAAATATTACTGAAAACCAATTAAAGTTTTGAATTAACTTTTTATCATTCTCCATTGATATTTATATTAGAATTTTTATTCATTTTTTAATAAAGCAAATACATGGCATTTTCTAGACTTTTTGCAACGACTTTATCGGAGACTGCATCATCAAATGATTTCACAGTTAATTTTGGGGATGTATCACTTTCGTCTTCATTATCTGGTATTGTTAGTACATCTTCTCTCTCTGCAGAAGCACCAGCTATTGTAAAATATGTTAGATATAAATTGGGAGAACCAGTACTTTCAGTTCAAAGTTCTAATGCTCAAATTTTTCTTGCGTTTGAAGAAGCTAATCTACATTATTCAGCTATTGTCAATACATATCAAGCAAAGAGTTGGATGATCCAATATTATGGATTGAGTAATGATTTTTCTAATTTTGATTTCACTGGAAAATTACCAGCTCCTTTTGCTAATTTTGTAAAACGACTAACTCAGAATATAGCTTGGGAAATATCTCCACCAATTGGCGGTAATGTTGGAAATAGTCTAAGAAAATCATATATCACTCTTGTTCCAGGAAAACAGGATTATGATATTTACAATGACATCATTGACAACACTTTAAGTGTAGCATTATCAGCAGCAATTACGAGCTTGACAAGTAGTGTGAACTCTTCTAATATTGATCTCAAAACTGTTTATCATTATCCTGCTATGACGTTGTATAGATTTTATGATCCATATTCTTCTATTAATCTTTTAAGCCAGGAATTTAATTTTGAATCTTTTAATACTGAAAGTATTTTTTATGTGCTTCCCATTTGGACTGATATTTTAAGAGCTCAAATGTTGAACTTAAATGATAAAGTAAGACGAAGTAATTTTTCTTACGAACGAGTTGGAAACAGATTTCGTATTTTCCCAGTCCCAAAACATTCCTTAAAGTTGTGGATTGACTATGGACTATCTCAACAAAATCCATTTAGCTCAACAGATAGAGAATCAGCAAGTGGAATTAGTAATTTTTACCAAATTCCATTTACTGATATTGCTTATAACAAAATTAATCCGCCCGGAAGAATGTGGATACGTGAATATACTTTTGCTCTGAGTATGGAAATAGAGGGTCGTATTAGGCGTAAATTTGATAAAATACCAATACCAAATGATTCTATCACTATGGATGGAAGTACTATGGTCCAAGAAGCAATTCAAAAAATGCAAGAATTAGAGAAAAATTTACGTACAGATTTAGATGAATTATCTGTAAATAAAATTATGGAGAATGAAACTAAGCGTCAAGAAATGATTCAAGCACAATATAAGAATTATCCAATTTATCCCCTAATGATGTAATGATAAAATATTGTTTAATATGTAAAAATACATTTATAGTTAATTTTCCAAAACATTTCTTTTGCTCAATTAAATGTAGAAGAATAAAATGAAATCTTTTTTACAATTAATCTTAGAGTCTCAAGCTTCTGATCAAGCTCATAAAATGGGTCTTAAGTCTGTTGGGTGGGGCAAATGGAAAGATAACAGTGATAAAGTAACACATCAGACAAAAGATGGGAAGCTAGTCAAGATTGTAAATAAAACAAAAACTTCAAAACAAAAAAATACTACAATTAATTCAGACAATTTAAAATTATCCAATTTTTATAATGCAATTAATAATTGGAAAAATTTATCTGATGATCAAAAAGATTCATTAGATAAAATTATTTATAAAAATGTTGAATGGTTCGATGCTGTAGATGGATGGTTCGATGCTGGAGCGAATGCTGGTTATCCTGGTGATTCAAACTATTTAAGAACATCACGAGTACTTTTTAAACATGGATATGGAATTGGAAAACTTCTTGGTTCTGGTGGAATGGGATCAGCATTTGAAATAAAAAATGGAAAGGTATTAAAAGTAACAATTGATGATTCTGAAGCAAAAGCAATGAATATTGTAAAAAATTATCCTCACCCAAATATTGTTAAAGTAAATAGAGTTTTCAAAGTTAAGGGAAATAATAGATATTTTATTGATCAAGAAAAATTATTACCTATTCCAAAAGAATTTAAATTTGGAAAGGCTGAAACATTAGAAATTTTTTATAGTTTTGCAAGTCAAAAATTAAAAAAAATGAATGTTAAAGACGCTATTAAAAAAACACAAGAAGATTTTAAAGAATATGATGAAAATCATATTAAAAAAGAAAAATGGTTTAATTCAAATAAAGAAGCTCAAAAACTTATATTAGATACATTAAAAGCTACAAAACATCTACAACAATTAGGAATAAATTTTCAAGATTTTCATATGGGTAATATTTTACGAGATAAAAATGGAAATTATAAATTAATTGATCTTGGACTGTCTGTTGGTCCTGGTCTTAAAAAATCAAACATTAAACAAATCAGAGAAAAAAATAATACAATAAAATAATGCCATTAATGTTAAAATTTCAATTAGCAGGATTTTTTGGAGTGATTTGTCATTTATGTTTAAATTTTCTTAATGATAAATCAACTTCTAATAATATTCCTGGAATTAAGACTTATTTTGAATCAAATTTTAGTGGTATTATAACAAGTATTATTTCATATGAAGCTCTTTATTTCATGTGGCATACAGGAATAATTTTTGTTTTTGCTCCATATATACCATTTTTTGAATTATCTTCTGAACCAATAAAAGTAAATTATTGGATTTTTATAATTGCATATTGCTCTAGCAGTATCTTTAAGGGTCTGATGGGAGTATTTGAGGTAATAATTTCTGGGATATTATCACAAATAAAAAATAAAGTTCTTTCAATATTTAGCATTAATAAAAAAGAAGAAAAATAAAAATGGCAATTGAAAATATAAATAACTCTGATAGAAAATCTTCACTATTTATTGGAGATAGAGAATTAACATTTTTTCAGCGTGTAAATACTGAGCTTATAGAATGTGTGACTCAACAAAAACTTCGCTATTACTCTATTGATTCTACAAGAACAAAAGCAGACGATCTTTATGGTGAAGCTTCAGAGGGTAAGGTATTCCGTACACCAATAGAAATATATTGTCTCATATTGTACAATACTCCAATTGTTTCAACGGGAAGTTTTTCAACAGAAATACAATATTCTTTAAAATTTTATGTTCAAAAATTTAGAATTGAACAAGATTTTCATCTTTTAATCAGAATTGGTGATTTTGTTGAATTCGGACAGAAATATTATGAAGTGAATAAAACATGGGAAGAGAAATTAATTGCGGGACAAGATACTGCAGGATTTAAAATTGGCACATATGCAGAAGCACTTTCAACACGAGCAGATGTATTCTCACCAAATAGAAGCTCAGTCCATGATCCATCGTTCTCGAGTGATGTAATAAGATGATTGATAAAAAATTAAATTCACAACTCAACAATATAAACTTAAAACAACTTGACACGGCTATTGTAAATTGGTTTAAAAATGATCATGCTTTAATAATCAATAGCAAAAAAGTTGATGTTGTATATGCAACCAGTGAAAGATGGGCTAGAGCTCAACGTGATAAAGGATTTCGTGATGAAAAGGGTACTCTCATTTTACCGCTTATTTCTATTCGTAGAACTACTCCAGATCATATGAAAGAACGTTATGCTCCAGACTCAGATGAAACTAATATAACACTAACAAGAAGAATTTCTACATCTCCAATCAGTAACAATGATCGCCAACCAGGAGAAATAGGAAATAGGACTCAAGATGAATTATATGTTAAAACTTCTGATGCTCCAATTTATGAAGTTTTACAATATCCATTTCCATCATTTACAAATCTTGATTATGAAATTATAATTTGGACTTCATATATGACACATCAAAATATTGAACAAGAAAATATTTTACAAGAATTTAGGGGTGGGAGACAGTGGTTTGAAATAGATAATTATAGATTTTTTGGTGAGATGAAAAGTATTACTGATCAGAGTAATTTAGAAGATTTTTCTGATAAAGAAAAAATTATCAAATATAATTTCAAATTAGTATTACAAGGATATTTTGTTAATAAAAAAGATTTAAAAATTTATAGGACATCGGGAAATGTTCGAATAGGAATTAGTGAATCAATAGTAGAAAAATTTCCGGCATGAATAATCAACAAAAATTAATTACACGTATTGGTCAATATCAAAGCCCTGCACTAACTGCAGTATTTGATGCAGTCAGTGCAAATACAATTTATATTGGTGGAAGCTTTGTATTAAATTCAGTTTGTGCTGTTCCCTATGTTGGAGCTATTTCAGGGGTGAATCTTAATACAAAAAGTCTTACTGCAAATACGCTTAGTGCTAGTTCAATTTTTAGCAATTCAATAAGTGCAAATTCAATTACGTCAATAAGTATTTCAGCTCAATCCATCACTGGGGTTTTTAGGATTTCTGGACCTGCAACAACACCAGGTCTTTGGTTTATTGATACATTTAATGATGCTAATATTGATAAAGGAAATAAACGAGTTGTTAGTATAGGTGAACCACCAGTTGGTACTAGCAAAAAAAAATGGACGTTTCAAGAATGTTATGTTTTAGGCGGATTTGTTATGAATCCTGGGCAAAATAGAAATAGTTCTAGTATTTATGTTGATGATACAACAGGAATTGGCATTAATGAATCTCCAACTACTACACCACATGCATTATTTATGATTAATCGCTATGGACCTGATACATATGCAATTGCTGATAATATCGGTGGAGCCGCATTTCGCATGATAGTTGATACAACTAGAAGTATCCAACCAGACACAGTTTACGCTGGGCGATTTACGTTGGATTTAGGTAGTTTATCTTCTGGTCAATATACACCAACTAATAATTTTGGCATAGTATCTGAAGTAAATCATTATGGTACATTAACTGCAGTTGAAACTAATGCTGGGTTTTTTAGAATTAATACTCTTGGTGGTGGTGGAAACATTAATCAGGCTAAAGTTATAAAAGTTGGGTCTCCATTAATAAACAGCGGACCAATAACTAACATGTATGGTCTTTATATTGATCCATTAACTGGTGCTATTAATAATTGGGCTATTTATACTTCTGGTGGAACAACTAGTTATTTTGGTGGAAAGATTGGAATCAATACTCTGTTACCAACAGAGGGATTATCTGTTTCTGGAAATATTTCTGTTACTGGATCAATGACTGCAAATACTATTTCTGCAACTAAGTTTATTGGTGATGGTGGAAGTCTTTCTAAAATTGCTACTTTATCTGGAACTAATATATTAACTCAATCAAATACTTTTAATAAACCTTTAAAACTTTCTGATGCTGGAGGTATTAATTCAACAACTGCTGAAATACAATGGATTGAAGAAACAAGTGGAGAAAAATGGAAATTAAGGAATGATACTTTAAGTGAATTGTGGTTAGAATTTGATAACGGACTAATTAATAAAAGACTTCATTTCTACCCTACAAACCTAACAACTATAAGTGGTAGTTTAAGTGCAATTAATGGTTCAATTTCTGCAAATTCTTTTATTGGATTGTCTGGAACTTTTACATCAATTTCTGCTGATACTATCAGAGTTTCTTCAACAAATAATCAATTATTGACAGTTGGAACCGGAACAAGTATTAGTTTATTAGTTGTTTCTGGTGGTAATGTTGGTGTTGGTGTTGATATTGGAAATCCTGCTCATAAATTAGTTGTTTCTGGTGGTAATAGTTTAATTGTTGGTTCATTGCCCTATACTACAAGTGGAAGACAGGGGATATTATATATTGGTGATACTAATGTAGCAATAAAAGCTGAATTTGGTTATGGATTAAAAATAGATGTTGCAGGATTTTCTGAAGCATTGAATATTTCTGAAAATAGTGGAAATGTTGGAATTGGATTAACTGCTGCATCTGCTAAATTACATGTCAATGGTTCTATTTCTGCAAATTCTATAAGTGCTACTACTGATATTAGAGCGACTACTTTTTGGTCAGGTTCTACATCAGCTGGTTCAACAACATCACTTACTATTTCTGCTGCTAATCCAAGTAGAAATGTAACACTACACTTTGTGGGCGGAATTTTAACCCAAGTCGAAGGATAAAGATGGGAAGACATAAAATTATAAAAACAAGAATATCAATTTGAAGATGTATAGTTGGGTTGATTTTTCAATGAAATTCATTTATATTTATTATAGAAGTTATGACAAATAGAAATTGGTTTTCTATTTGTTAAAAACTAAAAAATGTTTTTAATAGCTTTGGTAGCTTAATTAAAATAAGAATTTATTTCGAGGAAAAAATAACATGGCTGTTCGCGTCTCGGCTGGAGTCTTTACACAAGAAAACGACCTTTCTTTTGTTCCACAAGGAATTGCAGCAATTGGAGCTGCATTGATAGGGATAACAGAAAAAGGTCCAGCATTTAATCCAGTCTCAGTAAAAAGTTTTAATGATTTCCGTACGATATTTGGAAATCAAAATGTGAAAATGTATGCACCTTATGCTGCAAAAAATTATTTGCAAAATGCTGATTTACTCAATGTTGTAAGAGTTTTAGGAACAACTACTCCAGTTGGAGTCGGTGAAGCTGTTATATTGGCATTTCCTTCAGTAGCTATAACTAGCGGAACAACTTTAACTTCATCTGCAACAGCAATGGCTGTTCTCAGAGCAAGAAGTGGTACTACATTAACATCAGCAGCAGTAACAGGAACATCAAATAGTTTTACACTTTCAATTAATGGAACATCTGCAGCAGGATTATCAGTAAATAGATCTGATGCAAATTATATAGGAAAAGTTTTGGGGACAGATCCATTTGCTTCAGCAGCTGGAGATTTACTCACGGCAGTATATGTTGAGTCAACTTTTGATTATGCGTACTTTGCTTCAGCTGGTATTACGGGTTCAGCATCAGCTGGGACGGGTTATAATACTGGAACAGGTGGGTATAATAATGGAGCTACTCCAGTAGTTGTTTCTCAAAATTATAATGGATCAGTTTATGATTTATTTAATTTTGAAACAATATCTGATGGAGATGCTTCTAACACTCAAGTTAAAGTTTCAATTGATGTTCAAACTTCACAAGTCTCAGTAAGTTCATATCCACAATTTGTAGTTTCAATAAGAGACTATAGCGATACTGATGATAGATCATTAGTATTAGAATCATTTACATGTACTCTAAATCCTAATTCAAATGATTATATTAAACGAGTTATAGGAGATCGGATATCAACATTCAATACATCAGTTTCTCCAGTAGAAGTTTCATTTGATGGAGAATTTGAAAATAAATCTAAGTATGTTCGAGTAGTAATGTTTTCAGGCTATCCAGTTGATGCAAAACCATCTGGATTTAAAGCAGTTCCTTCAATGCTTGGAGCAACATTTACAACACCCTATAAGTTAGATAATACAAATTTTGCTGCCGTAAAAGATTCTAAAATATATATGGGTTATGATTCAACTGCAATTGGAGCTTCTAATCGATTAGGATTCTTAGTATCTAGTATTTCTGCAACATCAACTGGAACAACAAAAGGATTTTTAGTTTCTACATTAACAGCAGAAAATGCTTCAACTGGTTCATTAACATCTTCTTATGTATTAGTAAATGCTTCAACAGGAAATCCTGCAACAGCAACTACATTATTCAATTCAATAAAAGTAACAGTTCCATTTTATGGTGGTTGGGATGGGTTTGATGAAAGGAAAGATAAACTTCAACTTATGGTTGATGGAACTCTTTCAGCAGATTATTATAACGCAATTCAACTTTTAAGTAATTCAGATGAAATTGATTTCAATCTTCTGTGTATCCCTGGTGTTTTTGCTGGTGGCCCAGCTACTCAAGGCAGTATTCCTTCAAAAGCAATAGACATGGTTCAATCTCGTGGAGATGCTTTTTATATTATGGATATGGGAGATAATACTATTACTACAGTTACTGGAGCTGTAATGAATTCAACAGTTGATGGAGTAGTTGAAACAGCAAAAGCATTTGATACAAATTATGCTGCTTCATATTTTCCATCTGTAAGAATTCTCGATACAGATAATAATAAATTTGTCTGGGTTCCTGCTTCAGTTGTAGTTTTTGGAGCTTATGCATTTAATGATAAAGTTGGGCAACCATGGTATGCTGTTGCTGGTCTTAATAGGGGTGTACTGAATGTTTTTGAAGCTCGGAAACGATTAACTCAAACGCAAAGAGATGTTTTATATGTTGGTAAGACAAATCCAATTGCAACATTTGCAAATCAAGGAATTACTGTTTGGGGTCAAAAAACACTTCAGACAAAAGCATCAGCTCTTGATCGAATAAATGTAAGACGATTATTATTAACCGCTCGTAAATTGATAAGTTCTGTTGCAAAATTCTTTGTTTTTGAACCGAATAATGCTAAACTTAGATCCGATATTGTAAATGCAATTAACCCTATACTCGATCGAATGGCAAAACTAAATGCTTTGGAACAATTTCGTGTAATTTGTGATGAGACAAATAATACACCAGACAGTATTGACAGAAATATTATAAATGCCAATATTTTTCTGAGCCCAGTTCGCTCAGGAGAAATATTTTTAATTAACTTTTCAATAACTCGTTCGGGAGTTTCGTTCAACGAATAAAAAATTAGTTACAGTTTCACAATAAGTTTTATATTCTATTTGTTAGAGAAATAGAAAAAATTCTTAGTAATAAGAATAATGGTCAATTACTATTGATGCTCTAACCATCAAGAAAGTTGACCATTTTTATTTTATCAAAAACCCTAATTCATAAACTAATGGTCTCATTCTTTCTTCAAACTTCTTGTATAAATTCCTAAATTCTTTTAAATCATCTTTGTAATGCTCTTTCAATATTAATTTAATTTGATACCATCCAGCATCCCAACATTGAAGGTGATATTCAGGGTGCTCTTGATGTAGTAGTATCCTGAAAGGAAAGGATTTCTCCAGTAGTTCTGTAGCTTTGTCCAGGACAGCCTTGGCATCGGGACTTAGTTTCTTGTAGATACCAGATAATAACAGTGTATGAACATACCTGGAATCTTCTGGAGTGTTCTTGACATCTTTGTAGAGTTCATCAAAAGAATACTTGTTTGCAAGTTCCATCATAGAGGACTTAGATAACCAGAAGAATTCATTCTTGATATCCCAGAGTTTTCCTTTGTATTCTACTTGACGGAGAGAAGATTGGTTGGAGAATAAGGAATATACAAGAGCATCGTTGTTCCACTGTTCATATTTTTTATGTTTGATATTTTTATTTATTTGTCACTATAATATAACTAATCAGGTATTCAAAGTAAATACTCTACGAAATTATCTTTGTATTAAAAACTAACCTATTTCTTAACAAAAATGAATATTAAAATCAAAGATGATTGATATTTATTTATATTAGAAGGATGGACACCAATTTTTATACATGAATTACAAACAAAAGAAGAAGAATTAATTAAAATTTTAGGAGAAAAATACAAATGGCAACAGAAATATTAGATATTTCGTCCCTACTTTCATCCGCGGTGGAACCAAAAAGAACATTCCGGTGGATTATTGCTCTCAATGGAATTGATGCTTATACTGCATTATCAACAAAACGACCTGGAGGTGGAACATTTGAAGAAACAGTTATTGATTATATAAATACAAAAAGATATTTAGCAGGAAAATTTGCACCAGAAGATTGGACACTTGTATTATGGGATCCAATAGCACCAAGTTCCGCGCAAAAAATTATGGAATGGGTGCGTTTAAATTATGAAAATACTACTGGTAGAATGGGATATGCAGATATTTATCAAAAAGATATCGAGCTTAAACTTTTAGATCCTCCTGGTGGTGTTGCAGAATCTTGGACAATTCATGGAGCATGGCCTCGAGTTATTGATTTTGGTGGGTTAGATTATAAGACAAGTGATCTTGTAAATATTACTTTGACAATCCGTTACAATCGTGCAACGCTCAACTTTTAATGCATAATTACAAAAATAAAAACTAATGAAAATATAAGGTGATATATGTCAGAAATGACAAAACAGCAAACACAACAAGTTTCTCAATCACAATCGTTTCTTACAACTATTAATGTTCCTCTTCCGTCTAAGGGAGTTCTTTATCCAGTAGATTCTATAATTCGAGAGGAAAAGATATAATGCCAAAGGGTGTTTATTCGAGAACAGCCGAAGCAAATAAAATTAATAGTTTATCTAAAATTGGATTAAAAAAATCACCATTAACAGAAGAGCATAAAGAAAAATTAAGACTGATAATGACTGGAAAGAAAATGCCACCGAGAACTCCTGAATATTGCAAAAAATTGAGCGAGTCAAAATTAGGAAAACCAAAACCGCCAAGAACAGAAGAGCATTGCTGTAATTTAAGTTTAGCACTTTTAGGAAAAAGTAATGGACCTCAAACACCAGAACAGAAAAAAACAAAAAGGATTGCGGCTCTAGAATATATTAGAAAAACTAATGGTAAAATATTTTGTTTTATTGGTAAAAATGAAAAAGATCTTCTTGATCTCCAAGAAATGCTATTTGGAATAAAAATTGATAGACAATTCGAAATTTTGAATTTAGGTTATTCATGTGATGGATATGATATTAAAAACAATTGTGTTTATGAAGTTTATGAATCGGCACATCTAAAAACAAGAAACAAAGTTAGAGATCTTCAACGCCAAAAAGAAATTCAGGAACATTTGGGTTGTGATTTTAAGATTATTTGGGATTTATATGAAAATGAATCTAGAAAATTTTTAAGAGAGCACGGTTTTATGGAGTATAAAAATATTGTTGGTTTAGGAATTAAAAATAAAGGAATTTTATAAGTGGAAAACTTTTTAACAACACTAGAAATACCATTACCATCACGAGGAGCATTATATCCAGTAGATTCTCCTTTACATAAAAAAGAACAAGTTCTCGTCCGGGAAATGACGGCGAATGAGGAAGACATTCTTACAAGTCTTTCAATGATCAGAACTGGAAAAGCAATTGATGAAGTAATCAAGGCATGTCTAATGACACCAAATCTTGATGCTGATAAGATGTTAGTCGGAGATAGAAATAGTATTATTACTGGCCTCGTATTAGCAAGCTATGGAAATAAATATAAAGTAGATGTAAAATGTGAAAATTGTAATGAAACAAATAAAGAATATGAATTTGATATTAATAATCTTCCTGTAAAGTATCTTGAAGTTAGTTCTATACAAGAAGGAGTCAATGAATTTGAATTTGTATTGCCAAAATCTAAAAAGAAAATTACATTTATGCTTCCAACTGCTGATGTTGAAAAAGAAATATCTAATCATATTAAAAAATTACAAAATGTTTCTCAAAGAGAAACTAATTCTAGTACAAGAATGAAATATCTTATACTTTCAATAGATGGAAATAATGATAAAAAGAAAATTGCAGAATTCTTAGACCGTAAACAGATGCCCATTATTGATTCAATAGAACTAAGAAAATATATTGATTTGATTAGCCCAGATATTGATATGAATCAAGAATTTACATGTCAAAGTTGTAATTGGTCAGGAAAACTTAGTATTCCAATTAATTTTAATTTTTTCTGGCGAAATTAATTGAATGAAGAAATTGATCTTAAACATTTAAAAAAAGTAAAAGAAAATTTTCTAGAAGAAATTTTTATTCTTACATATAAAACTTCTATGAATTTTTCCGATATATGGAATATGCCAATCTCAATAAGAAAATGGTATGTGAGTCGCTTATTGAAACAACTTGAACTTGAAAATCAAGATAATAGTAAACAGCAATTACCACCTATCCCCAATTTACCAAAATGAAAAAAATACTCAATGAATCATTATTTTCATATGTAATGGATACAATTCTTGGATATGCTGCTCGAAGAGAAGCTGAAAATGATATTGAATTCCAATCTTATCTAAAAAAATCTTCAGAAGACATTGCTCGTGTTACAGCAGAATTAGAAAAAACAGTTAAAAGAGCTCAAGAACTCCAGAAAAAAAGAAAGTAAATGCCAAAGAATATTGATGAAAATATTCATTCTAAGCATATTATTGAACAGTTAAAACTCAATAATGAACAGTTAAAAAATCTTGTTAAGTTTTGGGAGGGATTTGGTTCTGGTGTAAAAGAAGATCTTACAAAAGTTGCTAAATCTCAAATGTTTAATGTTGAAAGAAATGAAAAAAATGTAGGAATAAGAGATAAAAGTCTTGAAGGAATAATAGAAAGTGGATTACAAAAATATAGATTACAACAAGTCGAATTTAAAAATAAAACTGATAAAATAGGAAATCTCCAAGACTTTTCAAAAAATGTAGCTGCTCAAAAAGGGTCTTTATTAG
>ORJL010268911.1_pt1 | contig 15715 bp, 19 predicted proteins | sample 1779941 | NCBI WGS metagenome assembly ORJL01 (sample SAMEA104232317, study PRJEB22302) | groundwater metagenome | biome: forest; feature: aquifer; material: groundwater | place: USA | collected 2011-08-07 | depth 5.8 m | reverse complement strand
GCAAGCCCGCCGATGAGGGCATAGGGCAGGTGGCGCTCGGCAAAAAACCGGCTTACTTCCCAGGCGGCGGCAAATGGCTCGATCATATTAGGTTGTTGCGTCGCGCCAATGCTTCAAACGCTTGCCGCACGCGAATCTTGTGTTCGATATTGCTGCGGGCCAATGCTTCCCAATCCCCGCCCGCTAATTTGCCGGAACGCTTCCACGTCTCGTAGAGCGACGCAAAGACTTCGCGCGCCTCGGCGTCGGTCATCGTCTTCAACTTGGCGCGGCGCTCGGCCTCGGTGATCCGGTTGACCTCGGCGTAACCGGCGAGGGTTTGGAGGAGAATATCACGGTCGAGTTTGGGAGGCACAAAGCCCATTATACTCTGGCAGAATGACGCGGGAGCAACTACTATGCCAATCGGTAATCATCCGACCATCCGTGACGAGTGTGCGAACGGTTTGCGGGGGCAACTATGGCAGTGACATTGCGCGCCGCCGCAGCGGCGGACGAGAAAAATATCCGGGCGCTGATCCGCGAGGTGGGGATCAATCCCATGAATCTGGATTGGGAGCGCTTCATGGTGGCCGAGGACGACGGCGCGTTTGTAGGCTGCGGGCAGCTCAAGCCGCACGGCGACGGCGCGGTGGAGTTGGCCTCGCTGGCCGTGATCGCCGACCGCCAGGGCGCGGGGGTCGGCTCGATGCTGGTGCGGGCGCTGATCGAGCGCGGGCCGCGAGAGCTTTATTTGACGTGCCGCAGCGGGCTGGCACCGTATTACCGCCGCTTTGGGTTTGAGGAGATTGGGCCGGAGGCCATGCCGCGCAGTTTCAAAACCATCCACCGCGCAGCGCGGCTGTTTGCCCGGCTGGCCGGCCAGCCGGGGCTGAGCATTATGCGCCGTGTGGGCGCTGCGAGCTAGAGCAGGTTCCTCATTGGTTTACGGCAGGGCGTCCTGAGCGCAGCGGCGCACCCCTTCGACTTCGTGCGGAACTACGCCGCACTGCGCTCAGGGTGCTTGAGCCGCGAAGGCGAAGGATGCCGTGCACCGAATAGGGATTCGCTCTAATACGAGGCAATGGCCGCATCGAGGTCGTGGAACACCTCGAGGAAAGTATCGAACCCGGCGAGGTGCAGGGCCTCCACGACGCGGGCGTTGGGCTTGAGCAGCTTGAGGTGGGGCGATTTGTACGTGCCGTCGTTGAGGCGGCCCAGAGGGGCGGGGGCGGAATGATTGGGCTGTTCGTGCAGCATTTTGAAGACCTGGCCGATGGCCTGAAACCCGGCGGAACTGATGAACGGCACCTCTTCCAAATCCAGCAGTATGTATTCGGCGCCGGCCAGAAAAATAGTCTCGCCGAATTTTTGAAAAGTCTCGTAAGACAGGGTGTCCACGTTGCCCTTGACCCGCATAACGGTGACTGGCACCCGTCCGACGCGCTGCGATAGTTCTATCTCCATTGCTTCACTCAATCCACCAGTCGGCAAAAAGCAGTACGTAACGCCCGGCATGGCCTCATTTGTAAATTCTCCGACGATTATCGTTACGGATGTGGGATTGCGCAAGCCGATCAGGAGTAGTGATAGAATCCGCGCCCGCTCTTGCGGCCCAGATACCCGGCATCCACCATGCGCGCCAGCAGCGGGCAGGGGCGGTATTTGTCCTCGCCCAGGTCGCGGTGGAGCACCTCCATCACAAACAGCACTACGTCGAGGCCCACCATGTCGGCCAGCGTCAGCGGCCCCATGGGATGGTTCATGCCCAGCTTCATCACCCCGTCAATTGCTTCGCGCGTTCCCACCCCTTCCATCAGCGCATAGATGGCCTCGTTGATCATGGGGCACAGGATGCGGTTGGAAATGAAACCCGGCGAGTCGTTGACCTCGATGGGGGTCTTGCCCAGCTTCTGCGACAGATCGACGGTGGCGGCCACCGTCTCCGCCGAGGTGCCCAGGCCGCGCACCACTTCCACCAGCGTCATCAGCGGCACCGGGTTGAAGAAGTGCATGCCAACCACTTTGTCGGGCCGCTTGGTGGCCGCGCCGATTTTCGTCAGCGAGATGGACGAGGTGTTGGAGGCCAGAATGATTTCGGGCCGGGTGAGCGAATCCAATTCGCGGAACACTTTGAGCTTGAGGTCGGGGTTTTCGGTGGCGGCTTCAATCACCAGGTCGGCCCCGGCAGCGGCGGCGAGGTCGCCCGAGGTGGCAATCGCCTCCAGCGCCGCCGACCTCTGCTCGGCGGTGATGCGGCCTTTTTCGGCCAGCTTGCCCAGCGACTTTTGAATGGTCGCCAGCCCCTTCTCCAGAGCTTGGGGATAGATGTCGATCATGGTGACGCGATAGCCGGAAGCGGCGCACACCTGCGTAATGCCGTTGCCCATGGCGCCCGCCCCGACCACAGCGATCTGTTGGATGTTCATAGGAGAATCTCCTTATTCCATTTCCACCGCCAGCGCCACCGCTTCGCCGCCGCCCAGGCACAGCGAGGCAATGCCGCGCTTCAGGCCCCGATCTTGCAACGCATGAATGAGGGTGACGACGAGGCGCGCCCCGCTCGCGCCGATGGGGTGGCCCAGCGCAACGGCCCCGCCGTTCACGTTGACCCTGGCCCAGTCCCAGCCCTTGTCGGCGAGCACGCGGCCATCGGCCAGCACTTGCGCGGCAAAGGCCTCGTTCAGTTCCACCAAATCCACGTCGGCCAGCGTCCAGCCCACTTTGTCGAGCAGCTTGGGAATGGCGTGGGCCGGGGCGATGAATAGATATTTGGGCGGCACGGCAAACTGGGTGTAGCCCACAATTCGGGCCAGCGGCTTTTTGCCGTGAGTATCGGCATACGCGCGGCCGGCCAGCACCACCGCCGCCGCGCCGTCGTTGAGGCCCGGGGCGTTGCCGGCGGTCACTTTGCCGTTGGGCTTAAAGGCAGGTTTGAGTTTGGCGAGCAGCTCGGGCGAGGTGTCGCGGCGCGGGCCTTCGTCGGTGTCCACCACCACCGGGCGTCCCTTGGCGTCGGCCAGAGTCACCGGGGCAATTTCGAGTTTGAATTTTCCGGCATCCTGCGCGGCAAGGGCTTTACGATGACTCTCGTACGCGAACCGATCCATAGCCTCGCGGGTGACTTCATACTCATCGGCGATGAACTCGGCAGCGTCGCCCATGCCCCAGTTTTCGATGGAACACCACAGCCCGTCGTGCAGGGCGGCGTCGATCAGTTGCTGGTTGCCATATTTGAGGCCGCCCCGGCCGCGGATGAAGTGGGGCGCGTTGCTCATGCTCTCCATTCCGCCGGCAACGATCAGTTGGGCATCGTCGGCGCGAATGGCCTGCGCCCCCAGCATTACGGCCTTGAGGCCCGAGCCGCACACTTTGTTCACGGCGGCGGCGCCCACGCTGTCGGGTATGCCGCCGAGCATGGCAGTGCGACGGGCCGGGGCTTGCCCCACTCCGGCGGCGATGACATGGCCCATCAGCACCTCGTCCACGTGGGCCGGGTTGATGCCCGCCCGCTCCACGGCGGCTTTAATAGCCACGGCCCCGAGGTGGGGCGCATCGGCGGCGGCCAGGGTGCTGGTAAATTTGCCAATGGGTGTGCGCGCCCCCGACAGGATCACAACATCCTGCGCGGTGCGCGGCCGGCTGGTGCTTGGGGTAGCCATATGAAAGGGTCTCCTATGTGCCCGAGTCCGGCCACAGTTCGCGCAGGCGTTGGTAAGTCTGGGTGAGCCATTCGGGGACGACTCGGGTGTTGCCAATGGCCGACATGAAGCTGGTATCGCCTGCCCAACGGGGCACGATGTGGAGATGCACATGTCCCGGGACGCCGGCCCCGGCCGCTGTGCCGACGTTGATGCCCAGGTTGAAGCCCTGGGGTTCGTAGGCGTGGCGCAGGGTGGCAAGCGCCCGTTGGCTCAAGGTCATGATTTCGGTGAGCGTTTCGGGAGACAGTTGCTCGATGCTCGGCATGTGTTCAAACGGCACAATCATAAGGTGGCCGTTGTTGTAAGGATAGAGATTCAGAATGACGAAGGCGTGTTGGCCGCGATGGAGGACAAACAGGGTGTCGTCGGCTTCGGGCGATGCAGCCGCGTTGCAGAAGAGGCAGCCGTCGGGATTGGGGGAGTTGCCTTGAAGGTAGGTCATGCGCCACGGTGTCCACAAATGATCCATAACGGCCTCGACAGGCATTTTACCAGATTTGATATACTAACCCGCACTGAGAAGCGTGCTGATCCAATGAAAGCCCACAAGTTTTACAGGTACGAGTCGCTCGGTTCCACCAACGATGAAGCCAGGCGGCTTGCGGCCCTGGGTGAACCGGAGGGCGCGGTGGTGGTGGCCGAGGTGCAAACGGCGGGCCGGGGGCGGGTGGGTCGCGTGTGGGTGACTCCGCCGAGGGGCGCTGTGGCCATGTCGCTCATCTTGCGACCAAGAGTCGCCCCGGCACAACTGACCCAGATGGCAATGCTGGGCGGGCTGGCGGTGGCCGAAGGCATCCGCGTGGCGTGCGGCGTGGCGGCGGAACTCAAGTGGCCCAACGATGTGCTGGTGGCCGGGCGCAAGGTGGCCGGGGTGTTGGCCGAGGCGTCGTTTGCGGGTGAGCAATTGGACTGGGTGGTGCTGGGGATGGGGGTGAATGTGAACGCCGGGCCGCCTGCCGTGGCGCTGGACGCTTCGCGTGCCGCGACCTGCCTGGCCGCCGAAGTGGGTTATTTACTGGAGCGCGAGTCGGTGATGAGCGCGATCCTTTCGGCTTTTGATGTGCGTTACGCCCAGCTTGGCACTCCGGCGCTGGCGGCGGCGTGGGAGGGGCTGCTTGCCATGCGCGGCAAGCGGGTGGAGGCACGCGGCCCGGCCGAGACGGTGACGGGCCGACTCGAAGGGGTGACGGCGGAGGGGGCTGCGGTATTGCGACTGGCTTCGGGAGAATCCCGGGCCATCCTGGCAGGAGATATGCATCTCCGAGAAGGGTAAAGAGCCGGGCGCCTACTTGCGCCGTTTGAGTCCGCGGAGTAAACTATTGCCAGTTGCAAAAAGTAAGGAGGATTGACCTATGTTTGACGATCTGCGCTCCCAGAGTGTATCGCCTTTTGATGAAGACAACGTTGTCCAGCCGGAGCCGGAGATAGGGGCGCCGCAGCCGGCGGCGGCCATGCCAAAGCGGGCCGCGACTCACCGTCGCAGCAACGGCGAAATCCCCGTTCTGGGAATGACCGCCGGGCAGCGGTTTGTGCTGTCGCTCATGCTGTTCTTGAATGTGACGGTGCTGGGGTTCTTCCTGCTGCTGGTGTCGGGCGCGGTGGTGCTGCCGTTTTGAGCTAACGTCGAGGAAAACAAAAAGCGGGGCCGGCGATATTCGTCGCCGGCCCCGCTTTTGATTCGGGCAGGGAGTGCGGTCAGTTCACCGCCATGCGCTTGGAGGCGAAGTGCAGGATGCGGGCGATGGTTTGCGAGTAGTCGTAGCCGGCGGTGCGGGCCGAGCGGGCAAAGCCGCCTTCCAGTGTGATGTCGGGGTTGGAGTTCACATCCAGCACGTAGGGCACGCCGTCTCGGACGCGGATGTCGATGCGGCCATAGTCGCGCAGGCGCAGGGCTTTGTAGGCATCTTTGGCCACCCGTTCGATGCGGGCTTTCAATTCGTCGTCGATTGGCGCAGGGCAAATGACGGGATTGAGCCGGAAGGCGTCGGTGTTGACGTCCCACTTGGCGTCGTAGGATACGATGCGGTCGTGGTAGTCGCTGAAGGCGCGGAAGTCCAGCATGGCGAGGGGCAGGGGGTATAGCCGCCCGTTGCCCCACAGCGACACGTTGAATTCCGGGCCGTCGATAAAGTCTTCGACGAGGGCCGGTTGGTGCCACGTGTCGAGCACGTACTGCACGCGCTCTTCGAGCTGCTCGGGCGTATCCACAATGGCTTCGGGGGTGATGCCAAAGGAGCAGTGCTCGGCGGCGGGTTTCACCAGCGCCGGGTAACGGGTCCAGCCGTCGCGGTCGGCAGTGGTGAAGACCCTGGCGATGGGCGTGGGCACGTTGTTCTTGATGAGGTGTTGCTTGGTGATGGCTTTGTCGGTGGTGGCGCCCAGCGCCCAGGCGTCGGCGCCGGTGTAGGCAAAGCCCATGGCCTCCAGCACGGGCGGGATGGCATCGTAGGCATTGGGTTGCCCATCCAGTCCTTCACACCAGTTGAAGATGACGTGCTGTTTGGGATCGAGGTCGCGCAGATTCTCGGCGACGTCGTTGCGGACGGGCGCGAGGACGACGTCGTAGCCTTGCTCAATGAGCCCTCGGCGCATGCGCTTCATTGCCGTATCCGATACTTCGGTGTCGCCGGCGTTCCAATCGGTCATCACGTTGTGCAGGATGACGGCTTTGAAGTTCGGGGTATCGCGCTTTATAGAACTTTCGGTTTCACTACTCATGATACTGTTGCTTGCCCCCCGGCGGGTCTCGCCAGTGGGTGTGGATCCTCCAATGATGCCAGATATAGAGATCGACTTGCCGATAACGCAATTACATAGTAGCAATTATTCGGTCCATAGTCAATGACTCAACCTTAAAATTGTGAGATCGGATCGCGGAGCGAGTCGAGGATCAATTCTCATTCGTCACTCATCGCCGGCGAGGCGATAGCTGTAAATGCAAAGATCATCACCACGGCGATAGAAATTTTTGATCCGCGCTTCGAGGCCGCACCCCATGCGCAGATAGAAGGCGCGCGCGCGCGCATAGTCGGGCGTGCTGCTCGTCCAGATCATGAGCAGCCGACCGTGTTGCTGCTTCACTTCATGCGCCACGCGCTCAAACAGCGCGCGGCCCACGCCCTGGCCGTGCGCGGCGGCCTCGGCCACGATCCAGTAGAGGTCGAAGGTGCCTTCGGTGAGATCGGTGGGGCCGTAACAGGCGTAGCCTATCACTCTGCCATCACGTTTTGCTGACAGAAAATAATAACCGCTTGTTCTAGCATCACGTACATACCCATCAAATAGTTCGAGTGGTATAGCGAGTTCTTCGCCGTACAAGTTGCCAGCGTCAATCGTTATGTACTCAATGTCAATACGCTCTTGTGGAAGAGAAGGATATATTTCGAGCAAATTCTCACCTCAATAAATTAAAACTTAGACCCGCCTTTGAGGAAAGATTTCATTTACTCTCATACTTAGAAGGAAGAGGGCTACACCAGCGCAGGCGCATCCGAATCTGTTTTGAGGTATTATACAGGTTAACCTTACCAGAGTTTTTGAGATGGAGGAGTTCATAATGACAAGGAAGGCTCTTACTCTTAAAACATTAGTTGCTGCATTCGCCTGTTTTGTATTCGGTAGCATCTTTCTAGCAATACGCTTGACTTTTGTGCAATTCCTTCCGGCACCTCTGATTGAAATCTTAAAAGAGCTTACATCTTCGCTTATAGTGGCTGCCATTTTCTTGACGACGATCGAGGTTTTTCAGAGAACCGAACTATTGAGAGAAATAGAAGAAACATTAAGTAAGGGCGCAGAAGAAATCCGGCGCACCGAATTTTCAAAAACACTCAGTGATAGAATTACACCTCTCATCTTTTATCAAGTTGACGAGTTCATAATAAAGACCCCTTACCTATTACGGGATATGAAAGTCAATCTTGTGTTCCAGCCGGCGCAACCAGGTTATCTGAAGTTGACTGACACGACCTCTTTTAAAGTTGAGAATCTAACGACGGCTTCTATCAAGGATGAACTTCCCGCTCGCGACGATAGCGAGTTGGCGATAGAATATCCTCAATATCCTAAGATTACTCGTTTAGAAATTGGTGGGCGCGATTTGTTGGACGATCTTAACGGTCACCAGAAAATCGTGTCCAGTGAAGGTCGCCTAACTGTACTTCTCCCACTGAATCTAGGGGCCAACTCGATTACCGAAATATCATTTACGATTGAAAAAATTGTGCGTGATTCTGACTCTGATATTTGGAATGTAACCTTTAAAACCGTTAACTTGTCTATATGTTGTACCGCTCCCCAAGACATGGAAATAAATGCTTACCCCGTGCATCCCGATCGATTGCATTTTAAGCCCATGTTTGGGGACTTTGACTCTGCACTAAAGCGGTGGGATTTAGAGTGTGGTCTATTACCTTATCAAGGAATTCATTTGCTATGGCGACCAAGAATAAGCCCCAACAAGACGAATTCATAAAAAGACTGCTCGCTCAATCAAAGTATCTTGAAGGAGATCCTTCAAAATATCTGTTTGATTTCGGACTTCAGCAGGGAATGTTAGCCCTTGAGGTTGGTTCTTGTATAGGGCTACATTCCGGAAAAGTTGCAAAGGCTATTTACCCTGGGAAACTTCTCAGCATGGATTTAGACTATGACTATATATCGTATCAGAAGAATTATATGGTTGAATCTGAGATCGAGATTTGTCCATTAAACGGCGATGCCTTATCCATTCCTGTTGCAAATGCAAGATTCGATTTTATTTATAGTAGATTCCTATTTCAACATCTTGTTAATCCACGTAAAGCACTTGAAGAGACTTACAGAGTTCTTAAGGTAGGTGGACGAGTGGTTGTTATTGATACAGATGATTACTATGACACCTTCTACCCCGAACTGCCATATGTTACAGAAGCATATTCTGCGCTAGCACGATTGCAAGAAGGGCGATGTGGTGATCGATATATTGGCAGGAAGTTGGTTTCTCTTTTGCTAGAAACGGGATTCAAAGATGTTGCAGTTAGAGTAGTTCCTACTGTTCAGATAGGGATGTGGAATAAGGAACTTGTCCTTAATGATATAGCCCCAATGTTCAGAGAGGAATATGAACCCCTAATCAATCAGGGACTTATTTCAAAGGAACATTTGGACTCAGCTATTACTGCCATGCTTGATTCCGTATATAGAACGAATAGCTTTTACATGGGGTTAGTATTTATTGTTTGCGGAACTAAAAATTCTTACTGAAATTGTTCCAGATTTCTTGAAAGGAAAATGATCATCTCAAACCATGCCTTCTAATCGCCGCATCCAGAATGCGGTTCACCAGTTCGGTGTGGCCGATGTTGATGGCGTTGGCTTCGATGACGAGGTCGCTGATTTTGGGAGCCAGGCCGGGCAGGGGGTTGATTTCGAGAATGTAGGGCTTGAAGTTGTCGTTTTCGTCCAGCCGGAAGTCCACACGGGAGGCGTCGTAGCAGCCGCACACGCGGAAGACGGCGGCGGTGAGCCAGTTAAGCTCCTCCACCTGGTTGGGGTCCAGCGGGGCCGGGCATAGGTAGGTGAGGTCGTGGGCCAGTTCGGTTTTGAGGCGGTTGGTGTACACGCCGTCGGAGGCCTCGTAGGGCTTGAGGTCCACTTCCATGGGCGGCAAAAACAGCAGGCCGCCGGCGCGGATGTCGTCGAGGTCGCCGGGGGTGCGGCGGCGGGTGCCATAGAGGCGCGAGGGCAGCCGGCGGGTGGCAAAGCCGGAGATGTTGCCCACCAGCCCCACGGTCACTTCGCGCCCGGCGATGTAGCGTTCCACCAGCGCGCTTTGATTGTAAGTGTTGAAGATGTACTGAAGCTGCTCGCGCAGCTCGTGGTCGTTGTTCACGATGGAATGGGCGCTAATGCCCACGCTGGTGCCCTCGCGCGAGGGTTTGACGAACAGTGGGAAAGTCACGTCGTCGTCCAGCGGTTCGTCAATGCGGTCGAAAGTCTGGAAGGCCGGGGTGGGCAGCTCGTGCCAGTTGAGCAGCCGTTTGGTCATGGACTTGTCGAGGCACAGCGCCAAAGTGAGCACGCGCGAGCCGGTGTAGGGCAGGCGGAGCATTTCCAGCAGCGCGGGCACCTGGCTCTCGCGCGAGTCGCCGAAGTGCGATTCGCAGATGTTGAAGCAAATGTCCGGGCGGTCGGCCTTGAGCTTATCGGGCAGGGCGCTGTCGCCCTCGTAAAACACCGGCTCGTGGCCCCCGACCCGGATGGCCTCGAGGATGGCCTCGATGGTGGTCTCGGAGTCGAGGTCGTCCCAGTAGTCATCGCTCATGCCGGGGAATTTGGGGGCATTCTTTTTGAGATTGGCGAGCAAAGCGACTTTGAGAGTGCGAGACATGGAAATCTCCTGCGCTAACGCTTGAGTGAAGTGGACAGTGAGGGCTAGAAGCTTGTCTCGACGACCGGGCCAGGTGCGGCCTGGGCCGCCCGGGTGGCACGCACGGCGGCCTTGCCGTTGGCCTTGGGGGATAGATGATGCCGGCCAATGGCGGCGTTCATCACCGCCACGATCAGATCGGCGTGGGTCCAGCCTTCGGCTTCAGCGCACAGGGTCAGGGCGGAGATGGGGGTAAGGCCGGGCAGGGAGTTGATTTCGAGAATCTGCGGCTGGGCGTGAGGGCCGCTTTGGCGGTCGAGGCGGAAGTCCACGCGGCACAAATCAACGGATTGGGTGCGGCGGAATGTTTCCAGCGTGAGGCGGCGGATCTCGGCGGCCACGTCCTCGGCGAGGGGGGCCGGGCACAAGCCGCGATAGCGATCCGCCAGTTCCACTTTGAGCCGGTTGCTATACACCGGCTCGGTGCCCGGCTCGTATACGGTGTAATCCACTTCCGAGATGGGGAAGAAGTGCACCCCGGCGTAGTCCACGCCCATGCCGTCTTTGGAGCGCAGCGCCTCCACCGGGATGGGCGCGTTGAGGGCGACGGTCGCCAGATTGCCCACCAACCCGCAGGTGAGGTCGCGGCCATCGATATATTCTTCCACCAGCACCGATTGCCGATAATGCTTGAGCAAGTAGCCCACGTAGTCGCGCAGTTCGGCCTGAGAGTTGACGATGGATTTGCCGGTGATGCCTTTGCCGGTGCCTTCGCGATTGGGTTTGATGAACAGTGGAAAGCGCAGGGTGGGGTCGAGCGGGTCGTTGGCGGTGAAGAATTCCTGAAAGCGCGGTGTGGGCAGGCCGTGGTAGGCCAGCACGCGCTTGGTCATGGCTTTATCCAGCGTGAGCGACAGGCCCAGCACGGCGGCGGCGGTGTAGGGGATGCCGAGCATTTCGAGCAGCGCCGGGACTTGCGCCTCGCGCGAGTCGCCCACGTAGCCTTCGCAAGTATTGAAGGCCACATCCACGTGCAGGCGGCGCAGCTTGGCCGCCAGGGAAACATCGCCTTCCATTGGAAAGACGGTATGCCCGGCGGCGCGCAGCGCGGCGGCGTAGGCCTCCACGTTTTTCTGCGTGTCCAACTCGTCGAGGGCGTCGGCGGGGGCGTCGCCGCCGAGGGCGGGCGCGTTTTGGGCAAGGTTGTAGAGCAGGGCGATGCGGAGACCCTCACCCCGTCGCCTTTGAGACGCCCCCCTCCCATTGGGAGAGGGGTTGGGGTGAGGGGGTTGAGAAAGCGGGTCGGCAGAATCGGTCGAGGTCACTTGTTATCGTCTCCGGATGAAATGAGGGGCAGCGTTTCTTTCGAATCGCCTTCAATGAGTTCGGGCGACTGGCCGATGCCGAGCGGCTGCCACTTTTGCTCGTTGGCCTTCAGGCGGTGCATGCCGCCGCCGCGCTGGTGAACGTTTTCGAAGTTGGCCGGTTTGATGAACATGTCGTGGCCTTCCAGCAGGCCCAGCACGCCTTCCTGCCCCGGCTCGGGGCGGTGTTCGATCTGCGCCTCCAGCGGCGTAATGGCGTGCGGGTTGTAATCCTCAGGCTCGGTGTAGGTGGTGATGAAGCCCTCGTAGTTGCGCAGGATGACCTTGCCCGGCGCTTGCGAAAGGACGTAGTTGGGGCTGACGGGGATTTTGCCGCCGCCGCCGGGGGCATCCACGATGAACTGGGGCACGGCATAGCCCGAGGTGTGGCCGCGCAGCCCTTCCATGATCTCGATGCCTTTGGACACGGTGGTGCGGAAGTGGCCCGCGCCCTCGACCAGATCGCACTGGTAGAGATAGTAGGGGCGCACGCGAATCTTGACGAGGTCTTGCACCAGTTTTCGCTGGATGTGCACCGAGTCGTTGACCCCGGCCAGCAGCACACTCTGGTTGCCCAGCGGAATGCCGGCGCGGGTGAGGCGGTCGGCGGCGGCGGCCAGTTCGGGGGTGATCTCGTTGGAGTGGTTGACGTGGATGTTCATCCAGATCGGGTGATACTTCGAGAGCATGTCGCACATTTCCGGCGTGATGCGCATGGGCAGGAACACCGGCACGCGGGAGCCGATGCGCACGATTTCGATGTGCGGGATGGCGCGCAGGCGGCTGATGATTTCCTCGAACAGCTTGGGAGCCAGCACCAGCGGGTCGCCGCCGGAGAGCAGCACGTCGCGCACCTGCGGCGCGTGCTGGAGGTAATCGATCTGGGCCTCGAAGTCTTTGCGCGAGAAAGTCTGGCTGGGGTCGCCCACAATGCGCGAGCGGGTGCAGTAGCGGCAATACGAAGCGCACTGGGTGGTGACGAGCATCAGCACCCGGTCGGGGTAGCGGTGCACCAGCCCGGGCACGGGCGAGTGGCGGTCTTCGGCCAGCGAGTCTTCCATCATGGAGGTGAAAGGCGCCATCTCGCGGTCGGTGGGAATGACCTGCGCCCGGATGGGGTCGTGCGGGTCGCGCGGGTCAATGAGCGAGGCGAAATACGGCGTGATGTCCACGCGGAAAAGGTTTTTGGCTTCCAGCGCTTTGCGTTCGCTGTCCGAAAGCTCCAGCACGTTGACCAGTTCGGCCACGGTGTTGAGGCGATTGGACATTTGCCAGCGCCAGTCGTTCCATTTTTCGTCGGGCACGTCTTTGTAGAACGGGGCGCGACGCGAGGGAGTTGTCATGGGAGGTTCTCCTTGAATGCGATTGTAATGCGGATTACATCGCCAAACAAGCGTTGAGTCTTAAGTTTCCGTGAGTGTTTGCGTGGAGCGAGGCCGCCCGCGCCAGGGTTGCAGCGTCACGTTGACGGATGCGAGATGAGCGATGGGCCGGGCCGAGGGTGGGCGTGACAGATGCGGGGGGCGCAGTGGTGGCCGTGGGCAGCGGCGGGGCGGTGAGGGCGCCGGCGCCGGGGTGTTTTCATCGGTGGCTACGGCCTTATCCCAGCGATCCCCACACTTCCAACTTCGTTCTCACCCGGCGGATGACATCGTCGGTGAACTCGGTGGTGGAGGCCTGGCCGCCGAGGTCGGAGGTGGCATGGCCTTCGTAGACGGCCTCGAAGACGGATTCGTAGATGGCGCGCGAGGCGCGATCGGCTTCGGGGGTTTTGAAGTAGGTGAGCAGGGCAGCCCCGGCGAGGATCATGGCCATGGGGTTGGCGACGTTTTTGCCCTGCAGGCCGGGGGCGGTGCCGTGCGGGGCTTCGGCCATCACGGCGCGCACTTGCGTGGAGGTCTCGTCGAAGCCGAGGACGAGCGATTCGGAACCGGCGATGGAGCCGAACATTTGCAGCACGAGGTCGGAGAGGCAGTCGCCGTCGCGGTTGAGGGAGGGGATGACGAGGGCTTCGCCGTCGTTGCGGAGGAGGAGGGCATAGGTGGCGTCGATGAGTTGCGGGTCGTAGCGCACGGCGGGATGGCGTTTGGCGGCGGCGTCCATTTCTTCTTTGAACAGACCTTCGTACACGGGGCTGACGGTGTATTTGGGGCCGCCGAACACTTTGGCCCCGGTGCGCTCGGCGTACTGAAAGGCGAACTCGGTCACGGCGCGGCAGGTGGCGCGGCTGATGTGCTCGGTGCGGTAGGCGATCTCGTCGCCGTCGGGGCCGGTTTCGCGCCACTCTTTCGCGCCGTAGGCGTCGTCGACGGCCATGCGGACGATGGCGATGGGGGCGTGGACGCCGCCCATGGGGCGCACGTGCGGGATGCGGCGGCCGGTGCGGAGGATGACTTTGCCGTCGATCTCTTCGCGCAGGATGGCGTTGGGGCTGCCCACGTCGCCCGTGATCTCCGGGGTGATGGTGGCGGCTTTGAGGCCGAGGCCGCTGTGGCGCATGGCGGCGGCAGCTTCGCGCACCACGGCGTTGGCGGTGGCGCGGCGGTTTTCGAGCGAGAGATTGAATCGCTGAAAGCGGGTGGGCGCGCCGGTGACGGCGGGGTCGAGGACGCGCAGGGCTTCTTCGAGTAGTTCCTGGCCGGTCTGGTCGCCTTCGAGGACGACGATGGTTTTTTCGCTGGAAGCAATCATGGTTGACCTGTGACGGAACTGGGCAAGTAGGCGCGGATGGTTTCGCCGAGGCGGCGGATGCTGACGGGCTTTCGCAGAAAGGCGGTGGCGCCGGCCTGCAGGTTTTGTTCTTCGGCGTCGGGGGCGCCAATGGCCGTGACAATGATGATGAGGAGGCCGGCGGTGGCCGGGCCGGCGCGCAGGTAGCGGATGACTTCAAAGACGTCGGTGTCGGGCATCATGAGGTCGAGGACAATGGCGTAGGGCATGTTCTGGTGGATTTTGGCGAGGGCCTGCGCGCCCGAGAGGGCATAGTCGGTTTCAAAGCCGAGCATCTTGAGGGCATACGACAGCATGGCGCAGGTTTCGGGATCGTCGTCGACGATGAGGGTTCTGGGGAACATGAGGAGGTCGCGTCTGCAAGGCAGTCGGCGTATTCTACTCCGAGCTTGAGTTAAGTGCGGCCTGCGGGTCGATGATGAAGGACTGGATGATGGCGTCGAAGGTGTCGGCCAGTTCGGGTTGGGCGTCGGTGCGGGCGAGCAGGGTGAGGGTGTAGAGGAAGGAGTCTTGAAAGAGGTAGATGGCGTGGCCGTTCATTCGTTGGGGAGGTTGGTTGGGGACGATGGATTGGTCGAAGTGGAAGTAGGCTTCCCAACGGTGGCCGGAATATGCGTCCACGGAGTCGACGGTGAAGCTGGAGAGGTCGCCCCAGGCGGCTTGCAGTTCCTGCGCCCCGAGGGCGGGCAGGTCGGGGGCGGGGGGCAGGAGTTGCCCGGCGGCATTGGTGTTCGTGAAGCTGGCGCTGATCTGGGCGCTGTCGTCGGGGGCGGTGAAGAGAGCGGCATCTTCTGATTCATCCACTTGCCACACGTCGGGATAGATGACGGTGAATGCGCCGCTGGGGTGGCGATACGGGGTGGGGGCGATGGTGAGGGCGGGCGAGTCCGCCAATGCGCGAGCCGGGGGGCGTGTGCTGCGGGCCGCGGCGAGGCGCGGAGGCGGCAGGTTGCCGGCCGGGGCGCTGCTTGATGTATCTGGCAGGGCGATTTGGATGGCGAGCAAGCCCAGCCCGGCGCAGAGTAGGACGATGACGAGCGCTTTTTGTGTGGCCGGCGAGCGGGTGTTCACGGCATGGGGAGCGCGATTGCGCCGGTGGTGGCGGCGCGGATGGATACTCCGGCGAGGAAGAGGCAGATGAGGCCATAGATGAGCGCTTCGCGCCGGGTGCCTTGTCCACGGGTGTAGGCAAAGGCGGCGGGGATGGTGAGGATGCCGACAGCGCCGTAGAGGTAGTGGACGGTGCGGGTGGGCTGGGCGCCTTGCGCCACCATGAGCAGGCCGATGACGGTTTGGGCGACGAAGATAAGCTCGTTGATGGCCAGCGCGCCCCAGAAGTTGGAGTCGAGGTCGCGCTTTTGATAGGCCGTATAGAGCGCCCACAGGCCGACGGCGGCGGAATAGATGAGGGCGATGGAGGAGATGCGGGCGTGGACGAAGACAAGGGTCATGGGCGGCAGGTGTTTATATGAAGGGAACGGGTTGCTGAGTGATTGTAGCACAAGCACGAACGGGGCGGAACAAAAAAACCGGCGAGAGGAAGACTCTCTGCCGGTTAGTGTGCGCCCTCGGGGCGACTCGAACGCCCG
>ORJL010745374.1_pt1 | contig 15718 bp, 11 predicted proteins | sample 1779941 | NCBI WGS metagenome assembly ORJL01 (sample SAMEA104232317, study PRJEB22302) | groundwater metagenome | biome: forest; feature: aquifer; material: groundwater | place: USA | collected 2011-08-07 | depth 5.8 m | reverse complement strand
GCACGGACTCCTGGTGAGCGGCAACAGCAAGGTCGGCTCGCCCCCGCTGATGCTCAGGCAAAGCGAGTTCTTCCGCGAGCACGCTTTCGACTCCTTCCCGGCCATTCTGAAGGGGATCGGCCGCGATCCGGCCATGATGATTTACCTCGACATCACCGGCAGCCAGAAGGCCCGTCCCAACGAGAACTACGCCCGCGAGCTGATGGAGCTGTTCGCCCTGGGCGTGGGCAACTACAACGAAGGCGATGTGCAGCAGGGCGCCCGGGCCTTCACCGGCTGGAGCGTGAACCGGCGCGATGGCACGGTCACCTACAACAAGCAGCAGCACGACGACGGCTTGAAGAACTTCCTCACTCAGACGGGCAACTTCGGCCCCGACGACATCGTCGACATCATCGTGGCCCATCCGGCCAGCTCTCGCCACCTGGCCCGTCACCTGTTCAGCTTCTTCGCCTACGAGAATCCCCCGGCGGCGGCCCTGGAGCCCCTGGTCGCCGCCTACGAGGCCAATGACCACAGCGTGCGGGCCATGATCGAGACACTATTCACCTCGGAGGAATTCTACTCGCGACGCGCCTACCGCGCCGTCGTCAAGAGCCCGGTCGAGTACGTGATAGGGGCCCTGCGGACGCTCGAGGTGGAGACGACGGGCGAGTTCCTCCCCGGACTGGTCACCCGCATGGGCCAGGCCCTGTTCAATCCCCCCAACGTGGCCGGCTGGCCCGGCGGTGGCGCCTGGCTGAACAGTGCCACCTGGTTCGAGCGCATGAACTTCGCCAACCGCCTGGCCACGGCCCGCGGGGACAAGCAGCTTGCCGTGCCGGACCTGAACCAGTGGCTGGAGGAGGAGGACCGGGGCGCCGCCGCCTTGGCCGTCGCCCGGATACTGGATCTCCTGGTCGATGGCAGGGTGACCCCCGAGGCGGAGGATATCCTGCGCACCTACCTGGAGGGCAACGGCTCCGCCGCCCGTCCCCTCTGGAGGTTCCAGGACCAGCGCTCCCTCGACGAGCGCCTGCGGGGGCTCTTCTACCTGGTTCTGGCCACGCCGGAGTACCAGTTGGCGTAGAAAATGAGAGTAATTATCATGCTAAGCGCAGCGAAGCATCCGTTTTCCGGGCCGTGTGAGTACGGGTTCTTCGCTCCGCTCAGAATGACAGAGCTTACGCCTCATTCTGCAACGAATTGCCCGTGCTTTCCTCTCCTGGAGGCCGAAGGAGAATCCCGATGCAGGCAGTGACGCGGCGGACCTTCATCAGGGGAGGGGCTACCGTCCTCTCCGTCGGTTTGGCCATGCCCTCGGTGTTCACGCGCGCCGTGGTGCAGGCAGCAGGAGCCGCAGGCAGCGGCGCCTCGGACCGAGTGCTGCTCGTCGTACAGATGGCCGGGGGCAACGACGGCCTCAATACCGTCATTCCCTACCGCGACCCACTGTACCGGCAGGCCCGGCCCAAGCAGGCCATCGCCGAGCCGGATCTCCTGGTCCTGGACGGCGACCATGCCCTGCATCCCGCTCTGGCGCCCTTCAAGGCGCTTTGGGACGGGGGCGAGCTGGCCATTGTCGAAGGGGTCGGCTACCCCCGGCCCAGCCTCTCCCACTTCGAGTCCATGGACGTGTGGCAGACGGCCGATCCGGAGCGGAAGGCCAAGGGAGGCTGGCTGGCGAGCCTGGTGGAGGGATCGTCGGAGGAAGGCGGCCATCCCTTTGCCGGGCTGAGCGTGGGCCGCAACCTGCCCCCGGCCCTCTGCTGCCCTCGCGTGGCGCCTCCCAGCCTGGACGACGTGCGGAGCTACCGCCTCAATCCCGATCCGCGCTACGCCAGGGAGACGGCGCGCGAGGAGGCGCTGCTCCGCCTCTACCGGAGCTACACGCCACCGGCTCCCTATGCGGCGGTCCTGGACGGGACGGCCCGAGGTGCCCTGGAGAGCGCCGCCACCCTGCAGCAGATGGTCGCGGACTACGTGCCGGCCGTCACCTACCCCGAGGAGGCCTTCGCCAGGAGCCTGCAGCTCATGGCCCAGGCCATCGACCGGCTGCCCGGCCTGCGGGTGGGCCATGTCTTCATAGGCGGCTTCGACACCCACGCCAACCAGGGCCCGGCCCACGCCCGGCTACTGAGCAGCCGGGCGGGCGGCCTGGCCGCGTTTCAGGCCGACCTGGCGGCCCACGGCCACGCCGGCCGGGTGGTGACCATGACCTGGTCCGAGTTCGGCCGCCGCGTCAATGAGAACGCCAGCGCCGGCACCGACCACGGCATGGCCGGGCCCATGTTCCTCCTGGGTCAGGCGGTGCGGGGCGGGTTCCACGGCGAGCCCTCGCCCCTGAGCCGCCTGTCGGGCGGCAACCTGGGCTACACCACCGACTTCCGGGCCGTCTACAGCGCCGTCTTCGAGCAGTGGCTGGGCGTGGAGGCGAGGGACGTGTTCCCCGAGCCGGTGCCGGCGCTGCCGCTGTTGCGCGCGTAGAGGCCCGGCCAGGGCCTCTACATCCCGCCCAGGCTGGGAACCCCGTGGGGGCGATGGCACTACTTCAGTTGACGGCTGCTGGCCTCGCGTAGTAATGTTGTCGTATCACGATATATCGCGATAGGGAGGGAGGAGCATGTCCAGGCGACGTTGGGAAGAGGACCTCGATGTGTGGGTCGAGGGGGCCTTGGGGAGCCTGCCGTTCGGGCAGCGCTTCCGAGGGCGGGGGCGGGCGCGCTTCGAGCGCGGCGACGTCCGGTACATCGTCTTGTCGCTGCTCCGGGAGCGGCCGAGCCATGGCTACGAGGTGATCCGGGAGTTGGAACGGCGCATGGGAGGGGAGTATTCGCCGAGTCCCGGGACGGTGTATCCGACCCTTCAGTTGCTGGAGGACATGGGCTGCGTGACCTCCAGCGAACAGGATGGCAAGCGAGTCTATACCATCACGGCGGCGGGCGAGCAGTACCTGGCCGAGAGCCAGGGCCGGGTTGACGACATCTGGGAGCGCATTGACGTCCGGCGGCGCCGCGAGGACGAGTCGGAGGAGATGGGGCGCTTGCGGCGCGAATTTCTCTGGTTTGGCAGCATGATCCCGACCGTTCTGGGGGTGGCGCGGTTGACGCCGGAGCAGGCGACGAAGCTCCGAGAGCTGCTGGCCCGCACGCGGCGCGAGGCGGAGGAGATTCTCTCGGCAGCCAGGTAACTTCCCTGGCGCCGCGCCTCACGTGAATGCGGAGGCGTGGCCGCGGCTAGCCGAGACTGGCCAGGCGGCTCCGGCATCGCTCTGCGTAAGGCTGGGCTCCCAGGAGATCCCAGAGGATCAGCGCTTTGCGCACCGACTCCCGAGCCTTGTCCCTGGCCTCGGCCGTCTCGTCGCCGCCGGCCTGGGAGCAGCCCCACTCGTACCACGCCCTCGCCTCATCCCAGCGGAGGCCGTGCCGCTGGTGGCTCTCGATCGCCCTCTGGAAGGCGCGGTCGGCCTCCGGCCAGCGGCCCTGGAGACCCCGAACCACCCCCTGCGCCAGGTAGACGTCGCCTGGCAGTCCCCCCCAGTCCTGGGGACGAGCGAGCCAGTCGCGGGACCCCATGAGGATCGCCTCCGCCTCGTCCAGGTGAGCGGTCGCCCCGTCGACGTCGCCCCTCTGCACATCGCGCAAGGAGAGATAAGGGAGGACCGAGATCTCTCCCAGGACATCCCTCCCGGTGCGAAAGAGGGTGAGCGCCTCCGTCAGAGGGGTGGACGCCCCCTCCAGGTCTCCCAGCTCGAGGCTCACCTGGCCCAGCACCTGGGCCGTGAAGGCAGCCACCTGGTGGTTGTGGCTCGCTTGCGCCCACTGGAGCCCGTCCTGCAGCAGACGCCTCGCCCGATCCCAATCGCCGGCGCGCAGCCATACGAGCCCGATATCCGAGGGCCAGGGGCCGGACGAGGGCTGTCCCTGGGCGGCCAGTGACGCTGCTAGCTGGTCGCAAAGCTGCCGTGCCCGCCCCAGCTCGCCCTTGAGCGCCCAGAGGGCGGCTAGATGGGACGGCAAGACCAGGGCGGAATAAGCGGTCTGGTGGTCGCCGGGCCCCGCCCACTCGGTCCACCGAAACCCGACCTCGGGGCTCTTGAGGACAACCCCCAGGTGCGAGCCCCACGAGCGGATGAGATCGGCCTGGAAGGCCAGCCCGTTCTCCCACGCCGTCTGCCAGCCCAGCTCCAGCATGCCCAAGCCCGCTGCGACCTCCCCCAGGTGGGCGTGAGCCACCCCCAGGGGCACCCGGGCGTTGGCGAGGAGGGCAGGGCTGGCCAGCCGCTCGGCAATCCCGAAGGCGCTCCTCGCCCAGGACACGGCGCGCTCGCAGTCGAGACGGTAGAGGTAGGCCAGGGCCAGGCTGCATTGCACCAGCCCCAGGGGAAGGCCCTCGCCCTCCTGCTCCAGGATGCTCTGGGCCAAGTCGAAGTGCTGAAGCGCTTTCTGCTGGTCCGCTAGCTGCAGGTTCGCGCTATCCATCTGCTCACGGCCCAGGCTAGAGTGCAGCGTCGCTATCTTGTGCCGGTTCCCAAGCCTTCGGTAGAGCTCGATCGCTCGCTGCAGATACCCGATGCCCCGGGGGGCATCCAGTCCCGACTTGTAACAGGCGTCGCCCAGTAGCTCGCACGTGGCCGCTTGCTCCTCCAGGTGGCCTCCCAGCTCCTCCCAAAGCTCCAGCGCGTTGCGGTAATAGGGGATGGCGCGAGACCAGAGAAAGAGCGCGTCGGACTTCTGAGCCGCCTGGAAGCAGTAGCCGGCTGCGCGTTCGGAATCGTGGCCCTCGGTGAAGTGGTGGGCCAGCTCCTCCACGTGAGGCTCGGTCCGGCCCTCGTAGACGGCCTCCAGGGACTCCCCGGCCTGCCTGTGATACCGCCGTCGCCGCACCGTGGGAATAGTGTTGAACAGAACCTCCCACACGCGGTCATCGCGGAAGGCGAAGCGCTCCTCTGCGGTGGAGGAGCGGTCTTCCAGGAGGCCAGCCGATACCCCTCGGTCAATCTCCCTCTCCACCTCATCCTTGGCTAGGCCGGTCATGGCGACAAGGGCCATGAAATTGAACTCCTGTCCCAGGACGGCGGCCTCCTGCAGCACCTCAGTTGTCCTCTCGCCCAGGCGAGTCACCCGCTCGCGGACGACCAGTTGGACCGACTCGGGCAGTCTCAGCAGCGAGGGGTCCCTCACGGCCCATTCGCTGCCCGCTCGCTCCACAGCCCCATTCTCGACCAGCGCGGCCAGCACCTCCTCCACGAAGAAGGGGTTGCCGCGAGTCATGGTGTGGATGCGGCCACCTAGCTGAGCTGCTGCCGCCTCCCCGAACGTATGGGCCACGATCTGGGCAGTGTGCCCCGCATTGAGCGGATGGAGCTCGATGGGAGTGCACAGACGGGCACGCTGGAGCTCAGTTCGCGCCAGGACCAGGTCAGCCGTCTCGCTCAGCTCCTGGTCCCGGTAGACGGCGACCACGAGGGCTCGCGACTCCTTCAGCCGGCGGGCCACGTGCAGGAGCAAGTACAGCGATGCGGCCCAATGGAGGTCGTCCAGCAGCAGCACCAGGGGGTGGTGCCGGGAGAGGTGCAGGATCAGCTCGAAGACACCGTCGTACAACCGCAGCCGCTGGTGCTCGGCGTCCAGCGCCGCGGCGCCCGGAGCGGGGTCCCGAGGCGCGACGAGCTGCGGCAGGAATTGGGCTAGCTCCCCATACTGCCCTATCGCCGCCGCCAACTCCCCTTCGCTCACCCCCCGTAGGCCGGCGCTGAGGGCCTCCGTCCACGCTCGATAGGGCTGGCCACGCACCCGGACCCACCTTCCCTCCAAGAACTCCCCTCCGCGCTCCCGGGCGTACTGCCCCAGCTCCCGAATGAGACGCGTCTTGCCGACGCCGGCCTCGCCGGAGAGAAGCAGGAGGTGCCCACCCTCGCCGCTCGCGGCCGTCTCATACTGACCCTTCAGGAACTCGATCTCCTCGTTGCGGCCGACGAGGGGGGAGTGGACGCGCAGAGGGCCCCATTGAGGGGGGGCGGTCGCTCGCCCCTCTTCGTGGGCCGGTGCGCTGGGCTCGGCCTCGGCGGGGGGGGGGGCCGGTGCTTCGGGGAGCCATTCAGCCACGAACTGAACGATCGCCTCGATCCCTTCGCTCTGTAGGCGGAAGTACTCGCCGTGGCCGACGCCCAGCTCCGCCTGAACCTCCTCCGGCTCCTTCCCCTCCCGGTAGCGGAGCCTCATCAGCTCGTAACGGCGCCCCATGCGACCGCCCGCGGCCCCCGGGCCGGCCGGCCGCAGGCGCTCGATGGCGGTTTCTAACTGTTCCTGGAGCGCTTTGCCCAGGTCACCCGCACGCCCGCTGGCCTCCTGGACGACTAGCCGCGCGAGGGGGTGTCGCCGGAGGTAGGGGAGGTCGTAGAGGCTCCGCAGAGCATCGCGGACCTGCCTCCACAGGGGGGAGCTGTGGAGCGCGTCCGCCGTTGCCTGAGGGATGCCGTCTCGACCCTCGATCTCACCCCACCACTTTCCTGGGATCTAGCACGCATTATCCGCCCCCTTGGCGTTGGAGTTCAAGGGCAGAGCGACGTGCCTCTAGCCCCCCAAATAGAGGCGCCGGACCCGCTCGTCGGCCATCATGGCCCTGCCGGGGCGCTGAAAGCGGACCTGGCCCAGCTCCACCACGTAGGCCCAGTCGGCGATCGCCAGGGCGCGGGCCGCATTCTGCTCCACGATGATCATGGTCATACCGGCTGCCTTCAGCTCCTGGATCTTGGCGAATACCAAGTCTACATACCTGGGGTCCAGTCCCAGCGAAGGCTCGTCCAGCAGGAGAAGAGAGGGGCTCAGCATGAGGGCTCGGCCGATGGCCAGCATCTGCTGCTCACCACCGCTGAGGGTGGACGCCCGCTGGCTCCTCCGATCCCGCAGGATGGGGAAGAGGTCGAACACCCGCTCGAAGCTGAGGCGCCTGCGCTCCCTGCTCGCCTCCAGAAAGCCCCCCATCTCCAGGTTCTCTAGCACCGTCATGTCGGCGAAGACCAGCCGGCCCTGGGGCGCGTAGCCGATGCCCAGGCGGGCTATGGCGTCGGGCCGGAGCCCCGAGATCTCCTGCCCCCTGAAGAGCACGCGCCCTTGCCGGGTCGGTAGGAAGCCCATGACCGTCTTGAGGACGGTGGACTTGCCCGCCCCGTTGGGGCCGATGATCGCTATCACCTCTCCCGACATGGCCTGAAGCGAGAGGCCGTTGAGAATGTTCACGGAGCCGTAGGCTGCCCACACCCCCTCCATGAGGAGCAGGGCAGGGCTGCGGCGATCAACGGCCGAAGTAGGCGGTAACGACTCGCTGGTCATTGCGGATGTCCTGTGGCGGCCCTGTGGCGAGCAGCTCCCCATGATTGAGCGCCGTCACCGTCTGGCATACGTCCATGACGAGGCGCATCTCGTGGTCGATGATGAGGATCGACACGCCTTCCGTGCTGAGCCGCCGAAAGCACTCGACCAAAGCATTGGCCGTCGCGGGGTTCACGCCGGCGAAGGGCTCGTCCAGCAGCAGCAGACGATGGCGGTTCATCAGGAGACGCGCGAACTCCAGGAGCTTCTGTTGGCCGTAGGAGAGGGTGGCCGCCTCCTGGGACTGTACCCCCCTCAGGCCGAACTCGTCCAGGACGCGCTCCGCGCGCTCACCTTGGGCCTGCCCGTCCTGCCGGTGGGAGGCCACCAGCAGGTTTTCGAGGGCCGTCAAGCGGGGGAAGAGACGCACGCCCTGGAACGTGCGGCCGACGCCCAGACGCGCGATACGGTCGGGCCGGAGCCCGGTGATGTCCTGCCCACCCAGACGCACCGTGCCCGCGTCCGCGCGGTGCATCCCCGTGATAAGGTTGAAGACCGTGGTCTTGCCCGAGCCATTGGGGCCGATCAAGCCGGTGATGGAGCCTTGTTCCAGGGCAAAGGAGACGCCGCGTACAGCGACAACACCGCCGAAGCGTTTCTCCAGGCGGTCCACCACCAGGATCGGCTGGCCGTCGCTCATCCTGGCCTCACCTCACAGCGCCCGGGTGTGGGGCAGCCAGCCCCGTTGGCGGGCCAGGGCCAGCACCCCGCCGGGCATGAACACCGCCAGCAGGATGATCAAACCCCCGAACAAGGCCTGGTGGAGGCTGGCGGATTGGGTCCACAGCGTCTCCTGCAGCAGTGTGAGCGTCACGCCGCCGATGACCGGCCCCAGGACGGTGCCGGCGCCGCCGAACATGGCCATCACGATCATGCGCAGCGTGATCCCCAGCCCGAAGACCGACGGGGGATCGACGTAGCTGGTGTACCAGGCGTAGACGCCCCCCGCCATGCCGGGAAAGAACGCGCTCAGAGCGAAGGCGGCCAGCTTGTACCGGGTGACGTTCACCCCCAGGCTCTCCAGGGCGCCTTCGTCCTCGCGAATCGCCAACAGCCGGAGGCCGAAGGTGGAGGTGGCGACGCGATAGGTGAGCGCCACGACGCCCAGGGTCAGGGTGGCCAGGACGAGATAGACCGAGGTGAGATCGAGCACCGGGGGAAGATAGATGCCCAGCCCACCGCGGGTCACCGGCTCCCAGGCCGCGGCCACGATCTGGAGGGCCTCGGCCAGGCCGAGGGTTGCAATGGCGAAGTAGGGGCCCCGCAGGCGCAGGGCGATCAGCCCCACCCCGAGCGACAGCAGGACGGCCGCCGCGCCCCCAGCGGCGGACGCCAGCAGCCAGTGGGCGTCGAGCCGGGTCACGAGGATGGCCGTGGTGTAGGCGCCCACTCCGAAGAAGGCCACGTGGCCGAAGGAGAGATAGCCTGTATAGCTGGAAAGGAGGTTCCAGCTCGCGGCCAGCGTCGTTTGCATGAGGACCAACAGGCCCAGCACCACCAGATAGGGCGGGGCGATGAAGGGCCAGGCCACGAGGCCCGCTATGGTTATGATCCCCAGGCCTGCTGGCCAGCGTCTCACGGTCGCCCTCCCAGGAGCCCGCTGGGTCGCACCAGGAGCGCGAGCAAGAGGAGGGCGTAGGCTGTGGCTTCGGCCAGTTGGGTCGGCAGAAAGAAGCCGCCGAAGATCTCCGCTAGGCCCAGGATGAGCCCTCCCAGGAGCGCGCCCGGGAAGTTGCCCATGCCGCCCAGGACGATGCAGGCGAACCCCTTGACGATGAAGAGCTGCCCGCTTTCGGGGTTCAGCGAGAAGGTGCTTACCAGGAGGGAGCCCGCCGCCCCCGCCAGTCCGGCGCCCAGGCCGTAGGTGAGCATCCGCACCCGCTCCACATCGATGCCGCACACCATGGCCACGTCGGGATGCTGCGACGTGGCCCGGACCGCCTTGCCCCAGGTGGTGGTCTGCAGGAACAGGTACGTCGCTCCAGTGACGAGCACCGCGAAGCCCGCGGCCACGAGCCGGGCGAGAGGCAAGGCCACGCCGCCGACCTCCAGCGAGCCCGAGATCCAGGGGACGGCCACGTAGTTGGCGGTGAAGAGCTGAAGCAGGAGATTCTGCGAGAGCACCGAAAGGCCGAAGGTCAGGAGCAGGGAGGAGATCTCCGGCGCGTTCGCGACGCGACTCACGAGATGGCGCTGGATGGCCGCGCCGATCAGAAATAACAGGCCGAAGGAGAACCCGAGCGAGAGGACAGGCGTGAAGCCGGCCAGATCGAAGAGCCAGAAGGCGACATAGGCGCCGAGGATCATCAGCTCACCGTGCGCCATGTTGATGACCCGCATGACGCCGAAGATCAGGGTCAGGCCGGCTGCCAGGAGGGCGTAGAGCGCCCCTTGCAGGAGGCCGCTGATGGCGAGCTGGGCGAGCACCCCGGCCACGGCGTCGGTCCTTCGCTCCGGGCTGCCTACCGCCGGGCCCGCCAGGCCGGTGCTGGCCATACGGGCTCCGCCGTGCTCGTGTCGGGCGGCCAGACGATCTCGCGCCGCCCGCTCTGCCACTGCGTCAGGTAGCTGGGCTTGGCGAGCTGCCTTCCCTTGTCGTCCACTCGGTACGGTCCGAAGACCGTCGTCGTCTCGAGCGCCTGCAGGGCGTCGCGCAGCCTCGCCACGTCCAGGGACCCGGCGAGGCCAACGGCTGCCTCGAGGATTTGGCCGGCGCCGTAGCCCGTGGCGGCGTGATAGCCCGGCTCATAGCCGTAGGCCGCCACGTACTTGCGCACGAACTCCTCCACGCCCGGCAGCCTGAGGGAGGGCTCCCACTGGCTGGCGCCGTAGATGAAGTCGGCGTCGCTCCCGAGGTCTTTGTAGAAGTCCGGCAGCGCCGGGCCCACCGACAAGGCGATCATGGCGGCGTCGAGGCGGAGCTCCTTCGCCTGGCGGGTGAAGTTGACGGCGTCGGGCAGATAGGTGCCCCCAATGACCACGGCAGGCTTCGCCGCCTTGACCTTCTCAATCAGCGCCGTGAAGTCCTTGGCGTCCCGGGCGTATGCCTCGTGGAGGACCACCTCCAGGCCCTTCTCGCGGGCGTAGGACGCAGCCCCCGCGGCTACCCCCGTCGCGAAGTTGGTGTTCTCGTGGATGATGGCCACCGTCCTGGCTCCCTGCGCCCGGGCCACCTCGATCGCCCCGTCCATGTAGCGCTCATCGGGCGAAAACACGCCGAAGAGGAAGCGGGGGCACTGGTCCCAGAGCTCCGTGGCCGCAGCCCCAGCGGCGATCATGGGGTACCCATGCTTGAGGGCCACGGCGCACGCCGTCGCAGCCACCGGGCTCCCATAGGGCGAGGTAACGAGATCGACCCGGTCCTCCTGGATCAGCCGCTCGTAAAGCCGCCGCCCTGTGGCGGGGTTGCTCTGGTCGTCGTAGATGCGGAGCTCCACCGGGTGGCCCAGCAGGCCGCCGCGGGCGTTCACGTCCTCCACCCACAGGTCGTAGCCGTGCTTCATCTCCTGTCCGGTGCGGGCGTTGGACCCGGTCAGGGAGATGGAGCCACCGATCACCACCGGCTGGATCCGTCGCTCGGGGCCAGGTCCGCACGCCAGCATGAGGGCCATCGGCGCCCCAAGCACCAGGGCGAGCCGCGAGGCAGCCCGGCGCCATGCGGGCGCAGCCGGCAGCGGCGACACGCTTCCCCTTTCTCCTTGCCCATCAGGTGCCCAACGCAGTGATCGCCGTCGCGATGACCCGCCCGGCAAGGCGCCCTCGGGCCTCACCTTAGAGGCGCCTCCCGCTCCTGTCAACGCCCCGGCCGCGCTCGCTGCCCGCAACGTGCTCGCTACCGCCATCGCTCTGCCCTCCATGCCACGCATCGCCGCCATTGTCGGCTGCGGGCCGGGGCGTCGAAAGCCCTTTTCTCCCCGAACGGTCCCAAACCTCTCCATCCCGCCAGAGCTGCTCCGCTGGGACTTTTCTGGGAGTTTCGCGGGACGAAAGCCCTCCCTGGCGCCGCCTCGCCGGTGAAGAATGGACGCAGATGGAATCGCCAAGGGGAAAGGAAGGGCAGCCGATGGGACTCTGGTCACGGATGTTGATGGTCTTCCGCATCAGGGGCAGCGCCATCCTCGATCGCCACGAAGCCCCGAGACAGACCCTGGACTACGCCTACAGCCAGCAGCAGGAGCTGCTGCGCAAGGTGCGCCAGGGGCTGGTGGAGGTGGCCACCGCCAAGAGCCAGCTCCAGGCCCAGATGGAGCGATTGGGGGCGCGGATCCCCCAGACGGAGGAGCTGGCGAGGCGGGCGCTGGCTGCGGGCCGCGAGGACCTGGCGCGCCTCGCCCTCAGCCGCAAGCAGACGGCCCTGGCCGAGCTGGCTGGACTGGAGACCCAGGTGGCCCAGACGGACCAGGAGGAGCGCCGCCTCGCCCTGGCCCACCACCAGCTCTCGGCCCGCATCGAGGAGTTCCGCACCCGGCGGGCCGCCCTGCAGGTCCGCTACACCGCCGCCGAGGCCCAGGTGCGGGTGAACGAGGCCCTCAGCGGCGTCTCGGACGAGTTCGCTGAGCTGGGCACGGCCCTGGGACGGGCCGAGGAGAAGATGGAGCGGATGCAGGCCCGCGCCTACGCCATCGACGCCCTCATCACCAGCGGCTCCCTGGCCCTGCCCGGCGGGGGCGGCGACCTAGTCGAGGGGGAGCTGAGGCGGATCGCCGGCGAGCAGGCCGTGGATGAGGACCTGGCCGTCCTGCGGGCCCAGCTCGCGGCGCCCGAGGCGCCGCCCGCCCTGGGCAGCGGCTCCTGACGGGCAGGGAGCGCGGGGGAGCAGCCGTGGGACAGCGGCCCATCGCCTACAGCCTGCTTGGCCGGGAGGTCTGGCGCCAGGCCGTGGGCTCGACCATCGTCCGGGGGCAGGGGGGACCCATCCTCTTCCTCTGGAGCGTGGGCCTGGCGCTCCTGCTCCTCGTGCTGGAGGCGTCGCTCCTCGCCTTCCTCTGGACCGGCGCCACGCTGGCCCTCCTTGCCCTGGCGTCCCGCTCGCACCTCCGGGATCGCCGGTTCCAGGTGGAGGCCCTGCGCTCGGGCCTGGAGCGGCGTTTCGCCCTCCGGACCCTGGCCGATCCCGCCATCAAGGACCTGGTGCAGGGCGGCCGGAAAGTCTTCCTGGAGATGGTAGCCAAGGCGGCCGCCATCGAGGAGGCGCAGGGCACCGATGGGGAACTGCGCCGGGTGTTGGGCCACGCCTACGGGATGCTGGCCCTCCAGTACGAGTCGGGCCGCCAGGCAGAGGAGCTCGCCCGGGCGCGCCAACTCCTCGAGGGCACGCCGGAAGGCCGGGTCGGGCCCCGGCGCAGACCGCCACAGCGAGAGGCCGCCCGGCTGCGACGAAGGAATCTGGAGTCGGTCGAGCAGGAGGCCCAGCGGGCGCGGGCCCTGGTCGAGACGGTCCTGCAGCAGTTGGAGACCCTCATGCTTCAGATCTTCCAGCTCGAGCGGCGGACGACTGACGTGGTCCAGATGGCCGAGTTTGCCCAGGAGACCGGGGAGACGCTCGAGCGCCTGCAGCAAGAGGTGAACCTGCGGCGCAGTACGGCCGGCAGCGTCATCGACCTCCTGGCCCTGCACCCCGTCGACACGCTCACGGCAGGCTCTCTCCCAGGGGGAGAGGGCTCTTCAGGCGAATCAGGCAAGGAGGCGTCGTCATGAACGAGAAACCGGGCTGGGTGTGGATGGCAGGCATCGTGCTGGTGGGGATCGTGGCTTTCGCCCTCTGGGGGCGGGCCGGCGGCGGTCCGGTGCCGCCCCCGGCCGGTGGACCGACCGCTGCAGGAGGGGGGAGGCCCCCGGAGGGGGCCGTGGCGATCAGCATCGCCAGCTCTATCACGAAGCGGGAATGGCTGGAGGAGGCAGTGAAGTTATTCAACGCCGCTTCGAAGTCGGACACCAGCCTCCAGGTCAACCGAAAACCCATCTTCGTTGAGGTGGTCATGGAGGAGGACGCCCTACAGCCTGGCACGTTGAAGCACTACCGCTCGCCCACGCAGGTCAAAGATACCCTCGCCGGCAAGATCAAACCGACCGTCCTGTCTCCGGCAGACGAAGCCTGGGCGCTGTGGCTGAACAAGGAGTGGAGAGCCACCCATGGCGGAAGAGACATCATCACCAGCAAGCCCCAGAGCGTGGCGCAAACCCCCGTCGTTATCGCCATGTGGCAGTCCCGCGCCTCGGCTCTGGACTGCTGGCCCGTGGCGGGGCCGGGATGCACCTGGGAACGCCTCCGCGCCCTGGCCGGCAGCCCTACGGGCTGGGGAATGCTGGGCCATCCCGAATGGGGCACCTTGAAGTTCGGTTATGCCTACGTGGGGGAGTCTGATGTGGGCACCCAGACCGCGGTCCTCCTGTGCATGAGCGGCCTCAAGAAAACGGCAGGGCTCACGGTAGGCGAGATAGGCTCGCCCAGTGGCTGTGGCCAGGCTATCACCGACGTGGAAAAGGCCAAGGTCCGCAGCGGCACGAGCAGCCCGTGGCTCCTCGAGGGGATGGTGAAGAGCGGCCTGGATGCGGCAACGACCTACGAGAAGGAGGTCATTGCGTTCAACCGGGACAGCGGGCCAAGCCTGCGCGAGCCGCTGGTGGCGGCCTATCCGCAGGACGGCACCGTGGTCGCGCGGCATCCGTTTGCCATCCTGGAGGGGGCGGACTGGGTCTCGCCCGAGCAGGCCCAGGCCGCCCGGGTGTTCCAGACGTTCCTGCTATCCAGCGAGCAGCAGCGAAAGCTGATCGATACGGGGATGCGGCCGGCTGACCCAAGCGTGAAGCTGGACTCTCCCATCGATCCGGTCAATGGCGCGAACCCCAGTGCCAACGTGGCAACGGTGGAGGTGCCGGAAACTCTGGTCCTGGACCGCATCCAGGAGGTTTGGCGCCAGGTGAAGAAGAGCTCCATGCTCGCCATCGTCTTCGACAAGTCCGGCAGCATGGCCGGTGAAAAGATCACTGCCGCGAGCCGAGGCGCCACAGAGTTCGTCGACCGAATGGAGGGCAACGACTGGCTCGTCTGGATCCCCTTCGACGACAACGTCTACACCAAGACCCAGGGATGGCAGGGCGAAGTTGGGGAGCGACTGGTCGGCGACATCAAGGCGACGCCCGCCGGCGGGGGGACGGCCTTGTACGACGCGGTTGCCCGGGCCTACCGGGTTCTGGAGGAGCAGCGTAGGGTCAGGGGCAAGGACGCTGGTCGCTATGGGATCGTCGTCCTGTCCGACGGTCGTGACACGAGCAGCAAGGAGACGAGCCTGGCCTTGCTGGAGTCGATGCTGCGGCCTTCGGAGCAGGACCCCACAGGGATTCAGATCCACACCATCGGCATTGGCCAGGACGCGGATGACGCGGTCCTCACCAAGATCGCCAGCAGTGCCCACGGCAAGTACTGGAAGGCCAAGACTACCACCGTAACCGAGGTGGTGAACATCTATCTGGAGATCGCGAAATATTACTAGAAGGGTTCGACTGGAAGGAGGAGCTGAGACCCGCCAGCGGCCCATCATGGCGAAGGACGGCAGCTTCTGGCAGCCGGCCGGGATTCGCTGGCAGCTTTCGCCGGCTACCGTGGTGGCGGCCGGAAGAAGGAAGGGGCAGCCGGCGGGAGCGCGAAAGGAACGAGAGAATGATACCAACGTGCACGATCTGCGGGGCCGAGGGCCGGGCCGAGGCGGTCACCTGTTGGCAGTGCGGGGCCACCCTTGAGGGAAGCGGGGCCGCCGGGCGGCCCGATTCAGAGCAGATCATCCTGGAAAGGCTTGGCCGGCCCGGCCCGCCCGGCCGCTGGAGCTGGCTTGCCGTGGGCCTGCTTGCCGCCCTCTGGCTGGCGCCGTGGCGCCCCGACGACATCGTCGAGGGGTTACTTCACCGGCGACTCGTGGCCGAAGCGGCGGCGCCGGCCTGGGCCAGCTTCATCGCGGGGAGCGAGACCATCGGGCGGGCCGCCGCCGTCCTGGTGGCCTGGCGCCTCTGGGCCTGGATCCTCATCCTCCTGGTCAGAGCGGCCGGCCCTGCGGCGCGGGCGCTCGGCCGGCCTGCAGGCGTCGCCCTCTCCCTCCTGTGCCGCCTGGGCCAGGAAGCCCTGGTCCGTGTGCGGCGGGCAACGGCGCCCTTCTGCGCAGCCGCTGGCAAGTCGCTCCGGCTGGCCGGCCGCGGCCTGGCCCTGCTCGGGCTGGGCGTGTCCACGGCTCTGGGTGCCGTCGGGACCATGACCGCCCTTGCGCTCGGCGCTCTCGGGGCCGCGCTGGCCGCCCCGCTGGGTCTTGGGGCGGGGCTCCTCTGGCTCGGCGCCCGCCGGCTGGGGCGGGGCCTCGGGGTGGGCCTCGTGGTCG
>ORJL010903977.1_pt1 | contig 15723 bp, 9 predicted proteins | sample 1779941 | NCBI WGS metagenome assembly ORJL01 (sample SAMEA104232317, study PRJEB22302) | groundwater metagenome | biome: forest; feature: aquifer; material: groundwater | place: USA | collected 2011-08-07 | depth 5.8 m | reverse complement strand
GTGGCGTCAGCATCGTACTGAGGACAGCGGCCCTCCGGAAGCCATTCCTGCCGGCTCGGCGTATTCGGCGTCCTCGGCGGACTGTTCCCCGGTGCGTCGGGCGCCGAGGCGCGCGAGGAGATTACTCCGACAGGCTCCTAGGCTGAGCACTTGCGGTCGTGTCGACCGCTGGGTACGCTAGCGCACATGAAGAAGAAAACGCCAGGGGATGCGTGGATCGATCTCGCCCCAGAAGTAGACGCAGAGGTCGCGAGATTGGCTCGTGAGCGGAAGACGACAAAATCTGCGCTTGTGCGCGAGGCGATTCGGCTTCTGGCGGAGAAGGAGTTCGGCTCCGCGGAGGTCGCCAGGATCAAGAAGCTCTGCACGAAGCGGCGCTCACGTCGATAGCCGCCGTGTGCTTGCCGATGATTGAGGCGGCGACATGAGCATCAAGCTGGATCTGTTCGCCGAGGCGTTGCTGCGAAGGTTGGCGCGCGCCAGGAAGTGGACCCGAGCCAGCATGATTGGAACTGCCGTTCTTCTGCTCGGGGGACAGCGTGCGATCAAGGACGGCGAGCCTCGCACCCTGTACGACATGTGGAAGCCGATGATCGGCTGCGTGAGTCTCGGGGGTCGGCTCCGCGCTCGGCCATTTCGGGAAGTCTATCGAGAGCATCTTCTGAGGAAGAAGAGACAGGGTCGTCTGTGATGCTCGTCGACAGTGGTCCTCTCGTCGCGGTCATCGACCGGACCGACCCATGGCACGATCGCTGCGTCGAGTTCCTTCGCTCCATCCCCAGGCCACCGATCACCGTCTGGCCTGCCCTCTCGGAGGCGATGCACCTCATGAGCGACTCTTGGGAGGCTCAGGCGCAACTATGGGAGCGCATCCTGGACAAGACCCTGCTCTTGGCGGCGCTGGATGAGTCTGACTCCCCGAGAATGCGCGACTTGATGGAGAAGTACCGGGACCTGCCGATGGACCTCGCCGACGCCGCCCTGGTCCGCGTGGCGGAGCGCGCGAAGATCCGCAAGGTCTTCACGCTCGACCGCCGCGACTTCCAGATCTACCGCCCCGCCGGGATCGGCAGATTCGAGATCGTCCCGTAGCTGCCCACGCGAGAGAGGTCGGTCCGCCGTCCTGACCTCGCATCTACGGGACGTCGCGTCCGGCCCGAATGCACTTACGAACGAGGTTCGCGAGCAGCTTCCGGTGCTGGTCTCGAACCGCGTCAAGGCACGGGAGGGCTGCGCTACCGCAGCGGATCAACGCATGGGCGATGTTCAGCGCCCCCTCTCCGTCCCATGTGAATCGGCGGTCGCCCAGGAGCCGAACGAGCACGCGAGCGGCTTCTTGAGTACGCATCTCTCCCAGCGCGTCAAGCGACGCCGCCAGCGTCTCCCAGCCGAGGCTCACGTCCTGGAGGTGCCCCTGTTCGGTCGGCGGGGGGCGGCGCATCCGATCGTTTGCCGCGATTGCGACGGCGTAGAGCTGTTCCGGCTCGCGCAATGCTCTGATCTCCCGCCTCACATCCGCGGCAACGCGCGCCATGTACGCTGAGTAGTCCTCCTGCGCGCGCATCGTGACGTCGACGCCGTCCACAGCGGCGATGACGTGTTCCACTTGCTCATCCCTTGCCCCAGTCTGGCAGCGGCAAGCCGGAAGAGCGAGGAGGCAGAGAAGCAGCAAGTTCGATCGCATTTGCGATCGCACAGCCTACGAGGAGGCCCCTCTCTCGTCAACGCACCCAGCGTCCCAGGCATTCGTGTTCATTCGTGTGAATTCGTGGATCGTTCCGGCTATAGTCTCTCCACCCAACGCGCGAGGACCCCATGGCGAACGGCTACTACCGCTCCCCCTCCATCCATGGCGACACCATCGTCTTCGTCAGCGAGGACGACCTCTGGTCCGTCTCCGCGAAGGGCGGCGTCGCGCGCCGACTGACCGCGGGGCTCGGCGAGGTCTTCTCCCCCTCCCTCTCCCCCGACGGGAAGTGGATCGCCTTCTGCGGGGTCGAGGAGGGCCCGAACGAGGCCTACGTCATGCCCGCCGCCGGCGGCCCCGCGCGGCGCCTCACCTACACGAACGCGTCCATGGGCCGCGTCGCCGGCTGGACCCCCGACGGGAAGTCCGTCCTCTACTCCTCGAACGCCCAGCAGCCCCTCATGCGGATCTGGCGCATGTGGGAGGTCCCCCTCGCAGGCGGCCTCCCGAAGGGTCTGGACTACGGCCACGCCGTCTACGCCTCGAGCGGCCCGAGGGGTGCCCGCGTCATCGGCCGCTACGGCACGAACCCGGCCTACTGGAAGCGCTACCGAGGCGGCACCGCGGGCCGGCTCCTCATCGACACGCAGGGGCGCGGCGCGTTCCGCAAGCTCGTCGACCTCGACGGCAACCTCTCCTGCCCGATGTGGGTCGGACATCGAATCTTTTTCCTCTCCGACCATGAGGGGTGCGGCAACCTCTCCTCATGTCCCCCCGACTGGCAAGGCCAGCTTGCTGGGGGGAAAGACGTCCGCCGCCACACCGACCACGAAGCCTACTACGCCCGCAACGCCGCGACCGACGGCCGGAGCATCGTCTACCACGCGGGAGGAGACCTCTTCGTCTGGAACGGCGACAGGTCGCGCCGCGTCGAGGTCGACCTCGCCTCACCCCGTACGCAGACGAACCGCCGCTTCTCCGACGCGGGCTCCTACCTCGAGGACTACGCCCCCGCGGAGAACGAGGTCGCCTTCACCTCCCGCGGCCGCCTCTTCGCCATGCCCCACTGGGAGGGGCCCGTGCGCGAGCTCGGCTCGCCGCGGGTGCGCCTCGCGCAGTGGCTCCACGGAGGGAAGCGGATCGTCGCCGTCACCGACGAGGGCGGAGAGGAGGAGCTCGTCGTCTTCCCCGGCGGGAAGCGCGTGCGCGCGAAGATCGGCCGCGCGATCGACCTCGTCGCCTCGCCGAAGGGGGACCTCGTCGCGCTCACGAACCACCGCCACGAGCTGCTCGTCGTTGAATTGAAAACCGGCCGCGTCCGCGTCCTCGACCGCAGCCGCTACGATCGGATCGCGGGGATCGCCTGGTCCCCCGACGGCAAGCACGTCGCCTACGGCTTCGCCGAGACGCCCCACGTCTGCGCCCTCAAGCTCGCCGACGCGCGCTCGGGCCGCGCGCAGGTCGTCGCCCGCCCGGTCCTCCGCGACGTCGCCCCCTCGTTCGACCCCGACGGTCGCTGGCTCTACTTCCTCGGCCTCCGCGAGTTCGACCCGGTCTACGACAAGATGCACTTCGACCTCGGCTTCCCGCGCGGGATGCGGCCGTATCTGGTGACGCTCTCGAAGAACCTGCGCTCGCCCTTCGACGAGCCGCCCAAGCCGCTCGAGAAGGGGGCGAAGGCCCCGAAGCCCCGCCTCGACCTCGAGGGGATCGAGGACCGCGTCGTCGCCTTCCCCGTCGAGGAGGGGATCTACGACGCCATCACCGGCATCCCCGGCGGCGTCCTCTGGACCTCGTGGCCCGTCGAGGGGGCGTTGAACCTCGCGTGGCGCAGTCCGGAGCCGCCGACGAAGGGCACCCTCGAGAAGTTCGACCTCGCGAAGCGGAAGAAGGAGGCGCTGGCCTTCGGCGTGTCGAGCTTCCGCGTCGGAGGGGGATTCGCCGCGATCCGCTTCGGCCGCCGCGTGCGGCTCGTGAAGGCGGGGGAGAAGCCCGAGGAGAAGCCGGGGAGCGACGGGCCCGGCCGCGACAGCGGGTTCCTCGACCTGTCGCGCGCCCGCGTGCTCGTCGAGCCGCGCGCGGAGTGGGGGCAGATGTTCCGCGAGTCGTGGCGCCTGATGCGCGACCACTTCTGGGTCCCCGACATGTCGGGCGTCGACTGGGAGGAGGTCCACGACCGGTACCGGCCGCTCCTCGACCGCGTCGCGACCCGCTCCGAGTTCTCCGACCTCATCTGGGAGATGCAGGGGGAGCTGGGGACCTCGCACTGCTACGAGATGGGCGGCGACTACCGCCGGCCGCCGCGGTACGACGTCGGGCTCCTTGGCGCCGACCTCGCCTGGGCGGGGAAGGGGTGGAAGCTCACGCGGATCCACAGAGGCGACGGCTGGCGGAACGGGTCCGGATCGCCGCTCGCCGCGCCCGGCGTGAACGCGCGGGTCGGCGACGTCCTCGTCGCGATCCAGGGAAAGCCCGTCTCGCGCGCCGTCACGCCGCAGGAGCAGCTCCTCCACTGCGCGGGGACCGAGGTCCTCCTCCGCTTCGCCAGCGGTCGCGAGGCGATCGTGCGGGCGCTGCGCGACGAGACCCCGGCGCGGTACCGCGAGTGGGTGGAGGCGAATCGCCGCGCGGTCCACGACGCGACGAAGGGGCGCGTCGGCTACGTCCACGTCCCCGACATGGGGGCGGCGGGCTACGCCGAGTTCCACCGCAATTACCTCGCGGAGGTCGACCGCGAGGCGCTCATCATCGACGTCCGCTACAACGGCGGAGGGCACGTCTCGCAGCTCCTCCTCGAGAAGCTCGCGCGGCGTCGCGTCGGGTTCGACGTGAACCGCTGGGGGCAGCCGTTCCCGTACCCCGGCGACTCCCCCGCGGGGCCGCTCGTCGCGCTGACGAACGAGTCGGCCGGCTCCGACGGCGACATCTTCTCCCACTGCTTCAAGCTGTTCGGCCTCGGGCCGCTGATCGGGACGCGGACGTGGGGAGGGGTCGTCGGGATCTGGCCGCGGCACTTCCTCGTCGACGGGAGCCTCACGACGCAGCCCGAGTTCTCCTTCTGGTTTCGCGATGTGGGATTCGGGGTGGAGAACTACGGAACCGACCCCGACCTCGAGGTCGAGATCCTGCCACAGCACATTGCGAAGGGCCAGGACCCGCAGCTCGAGCGCGGGATCGTGGAGGCGCTCACGCTCCTGAAGCGGCACCGTCCGCTCGCGCCCGAGCCCGATGGGCGGCCGCGGCTGCGGCCGAATTCCAACTCCAACTCATAACTCCAAGAAACTCCAACTCCAACACCAAGGGGGGGTGAAGTTGGAATTGGGGTTGGTGTTTCTTGGAATTGGCTCTTGGAGTTGGAGTTCCGCCGCCGCGCGGCGGTTACGTCGCTTCGGCCAGCACGCGCGGCACGTCGATGCCCCTACGCGCAGGGTCGAGACTGCGGCGGATCCGGTCCGTGCCCGACGAGAGGTCCTCGACGGGGAACCCCTTCGCCTCTTCGCCGTCGGCGTCGCGCGCGATGCGGACGATGGGTGTGCGGTAATGCTTCGCGTCGGGGCTCGGATGGAAGGAGACGGCGATCCGCCCCGACTCCAGCTCGACGAGCGTGCCGGGCGGGTAGAGGCCGACGGTGGAGGCGAACGCCTGGACGGAGTCGGCGTCGAGGTCCTTGAGGCCGAGGAGCTGCGCGACGGCGACATCGGGGAGCTGCGCCTTCCGGTACGGCCGCGCATTCGTCAGGGCGTCGAACCGCTCCGCCACGGCGATGATCCGCGAGAACGGGTGCATCTGGTCGTGCATCGGCGCGGCGTGCTCGCAGAGGACGAGGATCCTCTTCAGGAGCGCCTCGTTCATCGGCCCCTCCTTGAGGAGCGCGCGGACGCCGAACGTGGGGCTGTGCTTGAGCTGCTCCCGCTCCTCGGGCGAGAAGCGGTGGACGCGCGTGAGCGGCTTCGCGGGATGGAGGACCTTCCCGAGGTCGTGGAGGAGCGCGGCCATGCCGAGCTCGGCCATGCGCGCGTACGACCGCACCGGCTCGTCCGCATCGCGGGCCAGCCGCTCCAGGGCCGCGCGGGCCGCGCCCGAGGCGACCTGCCGGATCGCGGTCACCGCGCCGTGCTTCGTGTCGTCCGCCAGCCTCTTCGCGCGGCGGGGCGACTTCACCATCGCCTGCTTCTCGAGGAACGGGATCGCCGCGTTCCCGCGGATCGCGGCGAACGCCGAGAACGCCGCGGCCTTCTCCTCGACGTCGCGCGCGGCGAACTCCGGCTTCGAGATCCAGTCCATCAGGAAGAGGATCGTGCCAGGGTCCCTCGCGCCCGCGAGGGCGCGCAGCACGTGGAGGCGGATGCGGAAGTCCGGGTCCTCGAGGAGCGAGAACAGGACGCGCGTCCGCTCCCACCCGTCCATCCTCGCGAGGACGTCAATCGTCTGCACCCGGACCGCGAACGACGGGTGCCTGGTGAACTCCGTGAGGTCCCGGACGAGCTCCGCCGGGCGAACGACGGCCAGCAGCTCGAGCACCTCCGAGAGGAGCCGGTCGCCCGACTGCAGCAGCCCGCGCAGGGCGTCCCCCGTCCCCAGGCCGCGCTTCACGAGGTGCTCCGCCAGGGTGCCCCTCGTCCGGGACGAGGCGATGTGCGGATAGACGCCGCAGATGATCTTCCCCGCCCGCTCGCCGAGCGAGTCGAGGAACCGCGTGAGGCCGTCGACGTCGTCCGTGTAGCGCAGGTTGAGGAACTCGGTCAGCTCCCCGACGAGGACCGGATCCGGGACCCCCTCCGCGGCCGCCGCGAGCGCGCGTCCCTGCCCCAGCCCCGACTCGCCGGCCGCCAGGTCCTTGAGCATGTGCCCCAGCGCGCAGAAGTCCTTCCGCTTCGTGTAGTACACCGCGAACCCGCGCGCGATCTCGGAGATCTCCTCGTCCGGCATCCCGCCCGGCACCCTCTTGAGCGCCTCGACGGTCCGGTGCAGCGCCCCTCCGACGTTGTCCGCGTCGAGCATGCTGCGGACCCGCGCGCCGATCGTCTTCAGGTCGACGACGAGGGAGGCCTCGACCCCCGGCGGCGCGGTCTCGGGCCCGAACTCCTCCGCGAGGGGAGCGGGCGCGAACTCCGACCGCGCCGGCGCCTCGTCGAACCCGTCCCCCGCGATCCCGCCCTTCGCGCCGGAGCGCTTCCCCTTCCCGCCGGCGCCGCCCCCGCCTCCCGTTCCGCGGGCGCCCCCCGGGCGCCGCTCGATCCACTCTGCCGCCTCGCGCACCTCCCGCGCGAGATCCGGGTCCTCGGGGGCTTCCCCCGCCTCCGGATCGAACTCGTCGACCGCCGCGCAATCGATCGAGGAGAACTCGCGCGTCCACAGGAGCCAGACATAGTCGGAGCCCAGCTCGCGCACCTCCTTCGGCTCCAGCCCGATGATCCCGAGGAACTCGAGCACCTCGTCGCGCGAGATGCCGCGGTGGAAGCGGATCTCCCGCAGCCCGTCCTTCCACAGGACGAACGGCAGGTACGGCTCCACGGGCGTATTCTTCAGGAGGACGCGGTCCTCGAGGAGGATCTCCGAGTCGGTGAGGGAGAGTCGGAGATAGGTGTGGGCGTCGAAGAACCGCAGGAACTTCGCGACGAGGTCCTCGGTCGCCTCCGCCGATCGCGCGTGGTGCGAAGGGTACAGGCGGCGGATGCGGATCGTCCGCTCCATGGCAAGGACGACCTCGCGCGCGGTGTTGAACTTCAGCTCGATTGCGCTCGGCATCAGTAACCGGAGGCCGCGACGACCTGTTCCAGGTCGGTGAGCCCCTCCAGCACCTTCCCGATCCCGTCCTGCTTGAGGGTGTGCATCCCCTGGGAGATGGCGAGCGCGCGGATGCGGGCCGCCGGCCGCTTCCGGTGGATCGCCGTGCGGATCTCCTCGCTGCTCACGAGCAGCTCGTGGATGCCGAACCTCCCCTTGTACCCCGTTCCGCGGCACTTTCCGCACCCGGTCCCGCGGCGGAAGAGCAGCGTCCCGTTCGGGGGAGAGGTCGGCAGCGGCTCGGCCGAGCGGCCGTACTCCTCTCCCAGGCCCGTCCCCCCCGCCGCCGCCGGCTCGTACTCGATGCGGCACCCCTGGCAGAGGCCGCGGACGAGCCGTTGCGCGAGGACCGCGATGAGCGAGTCGGCGAAGGCGTACGGGTCGAGCCCCATGTCGAGGAGCCGCGTCACGGTCTCCGGCGCGTTGTTCGTGTGGAGCGTCGACATCACGAGGTGCCCCGTGAGGGACGCCTCGATCGCCGTCGAGGCCGTCTCGAAGTCGCGGCACTCGCCGACCATGATCACGTCCGGGTCGGCCCGCAGGAACGACCGCATCGCCGTGGCGAAGGTGAGGCCGATCTTCGGGTTCACCTGGAGCTGCCGCAGGCCGTACTGCGTGATTTCGACGGGGTCCTCCGCGGTCAGGATCTTCCGGTCCCCCGGGTTGATGTGGCCCATGAGAGAGTGGAGCGTCGTCGTCTTCCCCGATCCCGTAGGCCCGACGACGAAGATGAGCCCGTGCGGCCGCTTGATCAACTTGAGCAGCAGCTCCTCCGTCCGCGCCGAGAGGCCGAGCTGCATCACCGGCATCGCCACCGCGGACCCGAGGAGGCGCATGACCACGTCCTCCAGCCCCTCGGTCGTGGGGTAGGTCGCCACGCGCAACTCTTCCGTCGAGGTCGGGGTCATCTTGAAGCGGATTTTCCCGTCCTGCGGGCGGCGGTGCTCGGCGATGTCGAGCCCCGACATGATCTTGATGCGGGAGACGATCGCGCGCGCGAACTTCTTCGGGAAGCTCGCCTTCTGCACGCAGTCGCCGTCGATGCGGTAGCGGATCACGATCGGGCGCCGGGCGTAGGTCTCGATGTGGATGTCGCTCGCCTGGAGCTCCTGCGCGTCGAGGATGAGCTGGTTCACCATCTTCACGACGACGCTGTCGTTCTCATCGACGTCGTCCGTCTCGACCTCGACGGTGGGGGTCTGCTCCTCCTCGCCGCGGTCGACCTTGAAGTCCACCTCGAGGATCTGCTCGAGCGTCGTGTTGGCGCCGCGGGACATGCGGCGCGCGTCCTCGAGCTGGTCGCGGGTGAGGATCCCCTTCGTGACGAGCGCCTCGAACTTCCCCTGGCGGCGGCCCGTCAGCTCGCGTGTCGGGACGGACGCGGTGGCGGTCGCGGCGGGGACGGGGAGCTCCTCGGGGAGGGGCTCGGCGCGGAAGTCGTAGTCGGTCTGGTCGGGGGCGAGGCTGGGAGGGGAGGCGACCTCGGCGAGGGGGTCGGGGACGACGACGACGGCGCCGCAGCGCGGGCAACGGCCGGTGCGGCCGCTCAGGCGGAGGGGGGCACCCAACCGCTTGTTGCACGAGGGACAGTTGAATCGAACTGGGCGCATCGCGTCGGTCCGTCTGCCTTTGGGCCGACTCCTCCTTGCTTCCTGGCTGGCGCATTTTGCCAGATTGAGGCGGGATGGACAATGGGATTCTCCGGGGCGAGGGTGCGGGCGAGCCCATTGGCGCCCGCCGCAATGACGGCGTGGCTCAACCGATGGCGCTTCTCGGTGACACCGATCCACGGCGTTCGTAATCGTAGTCGTCTTGGCCTGAACGATTACGACTACGATTACGACTACGATTACGAACGGGGAGAATCTGGGCGTGGTTCAAATCCAGCCGTTTCTGGGTAACACTCTCGGGCCCCGCTCCACGAACCCTCAACGTTCAACCGTCAACTCCAACTGACCCTCAACTCCAACCCTCAACTTCAACTCCTCCGAAGACGCAAACCCGGTTCTATGGTCATGTTGAGGTTGAGGGTTGGAGTTGAAGGTCGGTTGAAGGTTGACGGTTGAGAGTTGATTGTTGGGCCGGTCAAGGGAACCTCGGAGGGATCGCTTGGGCTCGTCGACCTGTTACCCTCTTTTGAACCACGCCGAGAATCTGTGTGCCCGACCTGAACCACGCCGGCAGTGGGCATGTCACAGATCACATTGCGGACCGGACCAGCCCCGGTCAAGCCGTCCGCCTGCATCGCCGATAAGAAGAGGGGGGCATTCTCAGGGGAGCGGACCGCCTTGGCGGACCGGGGACTGTACGAAGGGGCCCAGCTTGGGCCATATGTCCTGACCCGACGGGTCGGGCAGGGGGACCTCGGCGAGGTCTGGAAGGCGCGCCAACGCAAGCACGCCGAGAAGGCGTACGCGGTGAAGGTCGCCACCACGCCCGAGGCGGAGGCGCTCCTGCGCCGCCGCGCGCGGTTCCACGTCCCGCTGTCGCACCCGAACATCCGCGCGGTCCACTCCGTCCACCCGTGGCATGTGCCGCCCTTCGTCGCGATGGACTGGGTGGAGGGGAAGAGCCTGCGCGAGGCCCTGGAGGCGGAGGGGCGCTTCTCGGTCAGGTGCGCCTCGAACATCATCACCCAGGTACTGCTCGCGCTGGAGTTCGCGCATGACCGGGACGTCCTGCACCGCTGCCTCATCCCCGAAAACGTCTTCGTCTGCAATGACGGACGCGTGCGGGTGAGCGAGTTCGGCCTGGCGCGGACGGCCGACATCACGAGCACCTTCCGCACGGCCAGGGGGAGGCTCGGGAAGGGCCCCTCCCTCGAGAAGGGGCGGTACCTGTCGCCGGAGCTGCGCCGCGGCGAGCGGACCGACCGGCGGACCGACCTCTACTCCGCGGGGATCCTCTTCTTCGAGATGCTCGTCGGGAGGCTGCCGCTCGCGGGGGAGGCGCTGCGGAGCGCGCGGCCCGAGCTCCCCGAGTGGACGGACCGGGTGCACAGGCGGGCGACGGCGCCCGCGGCGGAGAGATTCGAGAGCGCGCGGGAGTTCCTGCGGGAGTTGCCCGTGGCGGAGGCGAAGGGGGACACGGCCACGGTGGCGCGGCGCGCCCTCGTCGCGGCGAACCAAGGAGGTGGACGAGCCATGGAGACCCACGAGATGCCCGGCTTCGAGACGCGCGCGATCTTCGGCGAGAGGCCGACGGAGGCGCAGGCCTCGGCGATGCGGACGGCCCCTCCGGAGGCCGCCTCCATCGCGACCGAGCCGATGGAGATCCCGCCGCTCGCGGCCGTGACGCGCGAGCTGCCGGCCTGCCCGCCGGCCCCTGCGGCCCAGGCGGCGCCGTTCCCCTCCGCGGCGGAGGCGACGACGGTCGCCGCGCAGACGGCCCCTCCCGAGCCGGCGAAGCCGGCGAACCTGGCGCCCGGCGAGCGCCCCTTCGTCTTCCAGAACGGCGAGAGCGCGAAGACGGGGCGCGAGCTGCTCCAGGCCTGCTTCCGCTTCCAGCACCTGGCCGAGGGGCCGCTCTACGACGGGCAGATCGAGGCCTGGCTCTCGGACCGCGGCGAGCGGGGGCTGTACGAGCGCGCCCGGCGCGTGCGCCTCTATTGCAACGACCGGCGCGCGGGGGTGCTCGAGTTCCTGCGCGGCAAGCGGCCGCTGATGCTCCCCGACGGGAAGTTCCTCTTCACGCCGGAGGAGTTCCGCGGCTGGGCGTGGAAGAACCCGGACCCCGCGCGCGAGATGCTCTACGGCGGGCAGCTCCTGCACTGGCTGGAGGCGGCCGGGCACCGCGCCCTCGGTGAGCGGGCGCGGAAGGTCGTCGGGACGATGTCGCCGGGGGCGCGCGCCCTCTGCGCGTTCCTGTCCGAACGCGTCTACCTGACGCTGTTCCGCGAGCCCGAGCGGCTGCAGTCCCCCGCGGCCCCGCCCTGCCCGGCCGGGATGGCGTTCATCCCGGCGGGGACGTTCGTCATGGGGCTCTCCGACGAGCAGGTGGAGGAGCTCTCGCGGCGCTGCCCGCAGTGGCGGCCGGAGTGGTTCGAGACGGAGCGGCCGGGGCACCCGGTGTCGGTCTCCGCGTTCTTCCTCGACATGCACCCGGTGACGAACCAGCAGTACCTGGAGTTCATCCGCGCGACGGGATACCCGGCGCCTTCGCACTGGCGGCGCTGCGAGAAGACGGAGGAGACGCGGGTGAGGAAGCTCCTCGGCGAGAGGACGATCACGCGGGTCGTCGGCGAGGAGTGGGTCATGCCGCGCGGACACGAGGGGCACCCGGTCGTCAACGTGAGCTGGCACGACGCGATGGCGTACGCGCGGTGGGCGGGGAAGAGGCTGCCGACGGAGGCGGAGTGGGAGCGGTCGGCGCGCGGCGACGACGGGCGGTTCTGGCCGTGGGGGAACTCGTTCGACGAGCAGCGGGCGAACGTGTCGACGAGCGGCCCCGGCGGGACGACGCCGGTCGTCCGCTACCGCGAGGGGGCCTCGCCGTACGGCTGCCTGGACTTGGCGGGGAACGTCTGGGAGTGGTGCGCCGACTGGTTCGATCGCGCGACGTACGCCCGGTCGCCGGAGCAGGACCCGGCGGGCCCCGAGTGGGGGAGCGGACGGGTCGTGCGCGGCGGGTGCTGGGCGAGCGGCGCGCTGACGGTCCGGACGACGCACCGCAGCTCGAACCCGGCGGCGTACTGGGACGACCGCCTGGGCTTCCGCTGCGCGAAGTCGATCGAGTAGGGATGGAGTCGCGCCCGTCAGGGCGCCATGGAGAGGCGCCCGTGAGGGCGCCGTGGAGAGGCGCCCGTGAGGGCGCCGTGGAGAGGCGCCCGTGAGGGCGCCGTCCCGCGTGCCCGACCTCCGAGGGAAGCGTGCGCTCGTGACCGGCGGCACCCGCGGCATCGGCCTTGCCACCGCGCGGGCCCTCGCCACGGCGGGCGCTCGCGTCGCGCTCACCTGGTTCAAGAGCCGCACCGACGCGGAGGCGGCGAAGGCGGCCCTCGGCGCCGATGCGCTCCTCGTCCGGGCGAACGCGGGAAACCCCGACCACGCGGCGAAGGCGTTCGACCAGGCGGCCTCGGCGTTCGGCGGCCTCGACCTCTACGTGGCGAACGCGGCGACTGGCGCGCTCAAGCCGCTGCTCGAGGCGACCTCGCACGACTTCGACATCGCGATGGAGATGAACGCCCGCTCGTTTCTCCTCGCCGCGCAGCGGGTGGTGACGCTGATGAGTGGCGGAGGCGCCATCGTTGCGCTGACCACCCACGGCACGCGTCGCGTGATCCCCGACTACGGGCTGATGGGCGCGTCGAAGGCGGCGATGGAGTCGCTCGTGCGCTACCTCGCTGTGGAGCTGGCGCCGCGGCGGGTGCGCGTGAATGCGGTGGCGGCGGGGATCGTCGACACGGCGTCGCTGCGGGCCTTCCCGCAGTACGAGCGGGTGCTGCGCGATGGGCTCACGCGCACGCCGGCGGGCAGGACGGGCACGCCCGAGGAGATCGCGGACGTGGTCGCGTTCCTCTGCTCGGACGAGGCGCGCTGGGTCACGGGGCAGACGATCGAGGTCGACGGCGGCTACACTCTTGTCGGGTAGCGCTCGGCGAACTCCAACTCCAACAGCCAATTCCAACGAACCCCAAATCCAATTCCAACTCGAAGGCCCTTTGAGTTGGAATTGGAGTTGGCGTTTCTTGGAGTTGGCTGTTGGAGTTGGAGTTCGCGCAGTCGATCATTCGGTCAGGCAGCACTTCTTGTACTTCTTCCCGCTCCCGCACGGGCACGGGTCGTTCCGCCCGATCGCGTCCTGCCCCCCCGACACGGTCTTCGGCGCCTCGCGCGGCGCCTCCGCCCGCTTCGCCGTCGGCATCTCCACGCCGATCAGCTTGAAGTACAGCTTCTGCCTTGCCGCCGCGCTCGACAGGTCCCCCGTCTCTCCCCCCAACTCCCACTTGAATGGCACGTCGTCCGACGCCTGCATCGCGAGCAGCCTCCGCACGCTCTCGTCGAAGTAGGCATACCCCGGGTCGGGCGCCACCTTCCCCTCCACGAGCAGCCGCACCACGGCGCGGAACCTCTCCGCCGCCTTCTGCAGTCGCATCTCCTCGTGGTCGAGGATCGCCAGCCCGAACATCGCGTCGGCCCGCTTCGGCTCCACGCTCAGCGCCGTCTCGAACGCGCCGCGCGCCTCCGCGTACAGCCCCCCGTGGTGGTACAGGTTCCCCAGCCGCGTCCACGCGTCCGCGTCGCCCGCGTGCGCGTGCACCCGCCCGAGCTGTCGCTGGATTGCCGCGTTCGTCGAGCCGAGCTCCTGTCCATCGCTCGTCCGCGGCGTGTCGAGGATGCAGAGCGACCGCGCGAACACCTCCTCCTTCGGCTTTCCTGCCTCCAGGAGAGAGAGCGCGAGCTGCTGCCGGCACTGGAGGAGGTACTGCCCCTCCTCGCTCACCCCGTACTCGTCGCGCGCCAGGCACCGCTTGCACTGCACGACCCGCTGGAACCCGCGGAACTCCAGGCGCACGTCCTCCGGTTTCGCCCCCTTCACGGGCTGGAGGAAGCAGTATCCGACCTCGTACTTGTAGACGGCCCCGCACGCCGCGCAGACGAGCGGCAGGCGGTGGAACTCGTGCACCATCTCCTGCAGCCCCGCGACGTCGTCCTTCTTCGACTTCCGCCTCTCCGCGTCGCGCGTCGCCCACGCCCGCGCCAGCTCGACGATCCTCCGCACCGGCGGCGCGGTCTCCGGCGTCCACTTCGCGAGGAAGGCGATCGTCGCCTCGATCCGGTCCTCCCCCGGCCTCCACAGCTCGAGCATCTTTCCGAGGAACTTCGGCGAGGCGAACAGCTCCGCCGCCATGCAGAGCGGCGCGATCGAAGGGAGCTTCCGCGCGAAGGCGTCCCATTCCGCGAGAAGGAACGCCTCCGACTCCTCGCACGGGTCGTCGATGACGAGCTGCGCCGCGACGAGGAGGAGGCTCGGGTGGACCGCCTCCAGCCTCCCCTTGAGCGCAGCGCGCGCCTGCGCGCCGAACGGCGAGAGGGCGGAGAAGGCCCCGCGCTCCACGCCGTCGACGCCGTCCCGCGCGAGGAGGTCGATGAGACGCGGAAGCGCCGCCGCGTCCTTCGCCTCGCCGAACAGCCGCAGCAGGTTCGACCGGGCGATCGGGTCCTTCGTCGCCTCGATCCGCCCGAGTACCGCGGAGGTGAGCTCCGAGCGCCGCGAGGCCCCCCAGACGTCCACCGTCCACGCGAAGACCGCGTCGTCGAGCCACGCGTAGGGCGCCTCGGCCGCCGCGAGGGCCTGCTCGGCGGTCGCCTCGTCGCGGACGCGGTCGAGGATCCCGCGGGTGCGGAGGGCCGCCGTCGCGAGCGAGAGCAGGAGGATCTGCGCCGACGACGCGGCCTCCGGGCCGAAGGGCCATTTCGCAATGTCCGTGGCGAGCGCGCGCGAGGCGGCGATGCGCCACGCGAGCTGCCCCCGCAGCCGCATCACCGCGGGCGCGGACGGGCGCGGCATCTCGTCGGTCCCTCCCGACGGCCAGATCGGGCCGAGCGAGGCTGCGAGCATCTCGACCGACCCCTTCTTGTCGACGAGGACGGTCGTGAGGAGGGACCGGAGGCTGGCCTCGGCGTCGGCGAGGTACGGGTCGACGGGCTTCCGTCCGACGGCGACCTCGGCGAGGCGGAGGTGGTCCATCCCCGCGCCAGTGACAAGGAGGACCTGCTCGGCGAGCCCCTCCCAGTCCCCCTCGGCCTGGACGCCTCGGCGGATCGACTCCATCACGCGCGGGAGGAGCGACACCGGCGGGCAGGCGGCGAGGAAGTCGGGAGTCAGGGCGTTGTTCGGATCGGCGAGGGCCTGGGAGAGGAAGGCGCGGAGGTCGGGCTCGGCCGCCTGGGTCGACGCGCCCTGCCCGATGAGCACTTCGCGCGGCTTCGCCTTCGCGGGGGCGATGCGCGAGAGGTCGGCGGCGCCGGCCACCGTCTCGATCGCCCGCTTCGCGTCGACGAACCGCTTGAGCGCCGTTGCGCCCGCCTCTCCGTGGTAGTCGCGCAGCCAGCGTGCGGCCCACGCGCGGATGGTCGGGTCGGAGTCCTGCAGGCGGATCTCGAGGGCGGCGATGGGCCACTTCAAGTCGGGCATGGATGCTCCCTGCTTTACGGATGGGGAGGTCGAACGAGGGCCACGGTGCGAGGGACGAGCGGAGAGGGGCGAGGGGCGAAGGGAGAGGGGCGAAGGGCGAGGCTCGCCGGGAT
>ORJL010284753.1_pt1 | contig 15723 bp, 10 predicted proteins | sample 1779941 | NCBI WGS metagenome assembly ORJL01 (sample SAMEA104232317, study PRJEB22302) | groundwater metagenome | biome: forest; feature: aquifer; material: groundwater | place: USA | collected 2011-08-07 | depth 5.8 m | reverse complement strand
TCAAATTGCTTTGATATAATTTTAGCTAATCCTCCGTTTAAAGGATCTATAGATGAATCTGAGATTGGGGAGAATTTCAGGACGAGTACTAAGAAAACAGAGCTTTTATTCTTAGAACTAATGTATAACTTATTAACAAATAGCGGGAGATGTATTGTTATTGTTCCTGATGGAGTATTATTTGGAAATTCTAAAGCACATAAAAAGATAAGAGAGCTATTATTAGAAAAATGTCGTTTAGATTTAGTAATATCTATGCCTTCAGGCGTGTTTAAGCCATATGCAGGAGTATCTACAGCTATTTTATATTTCGTAAAGGGAGAGCCAACTAAAGAAGTCTGGTTTTATGATATGGAGAATGATGGTTTTAGTTTAGATGATAAACGAACTAAAATAGAAACAAATGATATTCCAGATATAATTGAAAGATTCAAAAACAGGCATAAGGAAAAACTAACTGATAGAAAGAAGAAATGTTTCTTTGTTCCAATTAAGGAAATTAAAGAAAATAACTATGATTTGAGCATATCAAAATACAAAGAAATTGAGTATGAAGAAATAAAATATGAAAAACCAGAAGTAATCAAGAAGAAAATTTTAGAATTAGAAGAAGATATTCTCAAGGGATTAAAAGATTTGGAGCTATAAAATGAGTGACTCTTCTTTACAGGATCATATTTTTATTAGTTACGCTACAGAAGATCATCATCTAGCAGAATGGTTAACTCTGAAACTCACTGCTGAAGGATATAAGGTATGGTGTGATAGATTTAAACTTCTTGGTGGAGAGTCTTATCCAAGAGATATAGATAAGGCAATCAAAGAAAAGACTTTTAGAGTTTTGGCCTTATTATCTAAAAGCTCTATACAAAAGGAGAATCCGTTAAAAGAAAGAACTTTGGCATTAAATATCACTAGAGAAAGAAAAATCGATTTTTTAATCCCTATAAACGTGGATGGTTTAAAGCCAACAGAAATTGATTGGATGAGTTCTGATTTGACTTATATACCATTTAATAAAAACTGGGCTGATGGTCTTAAACAATTACTTAAGAAGCTAGGCGAGATAAATACTCCAAAAAGTTTAGGTGAAGATGGAAAGAGTGCTGCGGCTAATGTGTTCCTAAACAACTTAGAAAAAGATACTAGGGAAGGAGCTGAAAAAATTCATTCAAATGAATTAAAGTTTGAACATATCCCCGATAAAATAAAACAAATTCATTTGGGCAAAAATATTACTTGGTATGGGGTAAAAAACTTTCTAGGAGTCTGGGCAGCATATTTTGTAGATCCAACTACATTAGTATCTTTTGAGGAGCCTCCAAAAGAAATTAAAGAAGAACTAGAAGTTATGAATATTGATGATATAGAATGGAAAAATCAACCTGATCTAAACAATATTACTTTAGACAATATAATAAAATCTCTTTTAACTAAATCCTTACAATCAAAATGTTTGGAGCTTGGCTTACTAAGAACAGAAAATAGAAGAAATTTCTATTTTCCAGATAATATTCTTAAAGATAATAAAATAAAATTCAAGGGATATAATGGCAAAAATACGTACGTTACAGCAACTAGTCTAAGAAATCTTAAAAATCTAGGGAAGGAGTATCGCTTTCATATGTCTCCAAAATTCAAAGTTATTAAAGAAGGTGAAAACTATTTAGTACAAGTAGGATTATTTTTATACCTTACTGAACCAAATGGCTACCCGCTAAATCCAAGATACGTTTTTTCTCGAAGGAAAAGTATTGGTAGAAGTTGGAGAAATAAGGAATGGTTCTTAAGACACTTAGCAATCGTAGGTTTTCTAAGCAATCAAGATGGTAAGATAGTTATTGGTAGGAATAAAGAATCACAGGTTGTTCTTTCTACTCAGTTTATTAGTTTTGATTCTAATGTCAAGTTACTTGAAACAAAAGCCTCCATCGAGGCAGAATCAAAAATTAAAGACCAGATCGTTATGGAATCTGAATTGGAGGATGAGGATTACGATGAATAACAATGCACTAGAGATTTTTGAAGAACCATTATTAGAATTTGGACATAATCAAAAATTAGAAGACCCTCACGATGGTTTAGCATTATTTGGACCAGTAGATTTAAATATTTCTTCACAGAAACCAAGCAAGATAAGATGGGGAGTTATTGGTACTAAAAAGGGAATTTCTTTTTTACAAGAATGGATTAAAATTATTCAAAAACCAATACTGCCAGAAGCAGGCACTCAAAAAGAAAGGATCTGGCCACCATTTCCAGGATTTGAAGCTGTGTTTCATGCTGAACTTCCTACTCAACCATCATCGGCTTTTGAGGTCTCAGAGGAAGAACTTATCAAAGCTTCCCAAGAAAATGATCCATATAAAAGAGCCTTCCACGTAGTAGAAAAGTATCTTGATGGCATAGAAAAGAAAATTAAGAAAAAGGATGAACCGATAGATGTTATAATTTGTGTAGTTCCAGATTTGATATATCAAAGTTGTAAACCTAAATCGAAAATTTCTAAAGGTTGGGGACATAGACCATCGCAAAAAGATATAAAAAGTTATAAGAGCGGTCAACAATTTTTATTTGATAAAATTGACCCGAATATCTACAACTTATCAGTAGACTTTCGTAGGCAACTAAAAGCTCGAGTGATGAAATATAATATTCCTATTCAGATTATGAGGGAATCAACAATAAATCCCAATCCTAATGATGAAGATAGAAGAGGTTTAACTCCCTTAACGGATAGGGCTTGGAATATGACTACAACTCTTTATTACAAAGTCGGTGGCAAACCATGGAAGCTTTCAACTGCTAGAGAGGGCGTTTGTTATATCGGAATGGCTTTCAAAAGAAGTGGTTTAGAAAAAGGGGCCAAGACGGCTACTTGTGCCGCTCAGATGTTCTTAGATTCTGGAGATGGAATTGTTTTTGTAGGTGAAGAAGGGCCCTGGTATTCTCAGATTAAAAAAGAATTTCACTTAACTGAAGAGGCTGCAAAGAAGTTGCTTTCAGGAGTTCTTAATAGTTATCGATCCTTAGAGGGGAAGGACTTGAAAGAGATATTTATTCATTCTAGATCAGAAGTTAATGAATCAGAAATAAATGGTTATTTAGCAGCTTGCCCGAAAGATATTAAGTTAGTAATAATCAGAGTTAGACCCGAAAAAGGAGGATTGAAACTATTTAGAGAAGGTATTCGTCCTGTATTGAGAGGAACCTTTCTAAAGAAAAATGATAAAACGGGTTACTTATGGGGATCAGGTTTCAAGTCAAGATTGGGAGTATACGATGGTTGGGAAATTCCAAACCCTCTGAAAATAGATATTTTACATGGTACGGCTTCTATAGAACAAGTAGCACGAGATATATTTGGATTAACCAAATTAAATTATAACACTTGTAAGCTTGGAGATGCGGAACCTGTAACTGTTAAATTCTCTGAAGCGGTAGGTGAGATATTAGTCTCAAATCAAGCATTAAAGGAAACAAAATCTCAGTTCAAATTTTACATATGAGCACACAAAAAAACATAGACTTTCCACTAAATAAGGAACAAATGGAGGCAGTCCAATTTGTAAATGGAAACTTACTCATTGTTGCCAGCGCCGGTACTGGTAAGACTACAACTATTGTTGAAAGATATGTTAATCTTGTAAAAAATCACGGCTATAAGCCTAGTGAGATATTGATGACAACATTTACTAATAAAGCGGCGAAGGATATGGTAAAAAAGATATTCGAAAGAACTGGAGAAGAACCACCTTATGTGGGGACAATGCATTCCCTATTTTTGAAGATCTTGAGAACTCATGCTAAGCTTATACTTCCCAGTCAAGATTTTACAATAATTGATGATTCAGATAAAAAGAAAATTGTAAGAAGAATTCTCGCTAAGGAAAACATAAAGTCAAAATCAGATAATTTACGATATTTTTTAATGTGGATAAGTAAATTCAAGAATCGTGCTATTCTAGCAGATAGTTTATCAACTGATACTAGTTTAGATGATATAAAGGAGCAAGGAATTATTGAAGACGTATTAGATGATGCAATCATAAAAGTTGATCCTAGTTTAAGAAAATATGTAAATAAAGTATATAAGAAATATGAAGAAAGTCTAAGAAAAAATAATCAAATAGATTTAGATGATATTTTACTTCTTACATTAAAGCTTTTTCAAAACCATCCAGAAATTAAAGATTTTTATTCGAATAAATTTAAAGCTATTATGGTAGATGAAGCTCAAGATCTAAACATTGTTCAGATTAGAATACTCAATCTTATCAAACACAATAACCTATGCCTTATTGGAGACGATTGCCAAAATATCTATGAATGGAGAGGATCTTCAAACGAACTAGTTTTTGATTTTAATGAGACTCAAAACAAAGTGTTCCTAAAAGATAATTATCGTTCGGGAAAGAACATTATTTCTGCAATCAATAAAGTAATCGATTCGATGAGTTTTAAAATTGATAAACAGCTCAATGGTACTAAGAATCATAATGGGGAGATTATAATTCAGTCATTCTCTAATTTTGATGAAGAAGCTGAGTTTATTGTAAACCACATTAAAGAATTATTAAAGAAAGGTACCTCAAAAGAAGAAATAGCCGTGCTTTTTAGGACCAATAGGATAGGAAAGGTGATAGAAAGAGAACTTAGAAGGAATAAAATACCTTGTTATCTCTCTAAATCTAAAGATTTCTTTGAAAGAGAAGAGATCAAAGATATAATCTCTTTTCTAAAGTTAAAGATAAACCCTTATTCTACTATTGACTTCGAAAGATTATTGGTTCTCCTAGAAGGAATTGGTAATGTAAAGGCTAAGAAATTTGAAGAAATAGCAAAAAAGCATAAATGTTCCTATATAGAAGCATTAGATTTTCATGATGAGTTAAAGATGAGTGAGATTTCTATTAGAGAATTAAGTAAGTTAAAATCTGTTATTAATTCAGTAGGTAAGAACTCACTAACTGTTTTTCTAAAGGATTTCGGTTATATTAGCTATCTAAGAAATAAATATCATGAGGAATCAGAGAAACTTAATGATAAACTTGAAAATATAAAGGTTTTTGAAGAAATTTTTGGAGAAGAAAGCACTAAAGAAGAAATAAAAGCCTTTTTGGATGAACTAATTGAACTTGAGAAAAGAGAGAAAACTAGAGATAAAGTAACTTTAAGTACAATACATAGTGCAAAGGGACTAGAATGGGAATATGTTTTTCTAGCCTCTTGCAACGAAAAGACACTACCTTTTTATATAAAAGACTTAAAAAAAATAAAGAGAGATAGTGAATTAAGGCTTTTTTATGTGGCAATATCAAGAGCAAAGAGTTCTCTTATAATAACCCATTATGATGAAACTGATTGGGGTAAGGAGTTAGAAAGATCACAATTTTTAGAAATATTAGATGAGAAAGAGTAAAGTATGTAGCGCCTTTGAATCTATAATGAAACTACTTAGAGATATCTGATAATCTTAAAACAAGAATAAAGGTTAGTAAAGTTTATTAATATCAGAGGTTGCCATCGATTATGATTAGAGTAATATTTGTTTGTTTAAATACCTTTTTGAATGGCTACCTATCTTCAGGCAGCATTATAGTAAAGTAACCAGCTTCGTTCATCTCTATGAAGATTTTCTGATTCTCTCCTGATGGAAGCTCTATTATACCAGAGAAGAAGCTGTCAAATCTTTTGAAATCCCTGCTTAAAATTCTTACTATCACATTCGCCTGGTTGAACAAGTCCAATATACATGGGATATTCACTTTATCATTTTTTAGGTAGCCTTTGCTTAACAAGTTGCTAGTTACATAGTTGAACAAACCTTTCTTCCAATCTGGATTGAGCTTAGTTATGTCTACAAGTATTCCATCTTCTTCTGCTTGTTTTGATGTATATTCATATATTACATCTGCATCTTCCCATAAGCTTTTTTCTTCTAAAATTTCATTCTTACGATATTTATTTTTTCTTGACATTTTTAAACACCTCCGTGCTGATTTTTTCTTGAGGTGTTTTACAGCGGAGAAGGCATGAAATTTTAGGCCATAGCCGACCTTTTCAAAGAAAAGGGAAAATTCAATGACTCTTCGGAGCGTGCCTCGATGGAAAAAATAGCTTTAATGGAGGTGCGATTTGATTGGAAAGAAATTGGGTTTGAAGCTGGAAAATTAAGATGAAAACAATTTGAAAAAAAGAAATGAAAAATTTAATATTTCTCAGCTTTTATTACAAAAAAGCAAGGGTAAGTATCTCCATTTATCTTTTCAGATGATGGAAAATCTGCTTTTTCTTCAAAGTGAATTAATCTATAATTTTTAAAAAAATATGGAGAAAAATATTCATTAAAAGTATGTGATGGCTCTTTTATTGTGATTTTTCCTTCAAAAAATTTGGAATCAACAACTTCTTGTTTAAAGTAATCTTTACCAAATTTCTTTTTCTCCATAAATTGTCTAAATGGATGAACTGATAAATAACAAAAAATTCCCCCAGATTTCAGTACTCTTGTAATTTCTTCTAATATTCTGGGCACATTATCTGATGTTTGCAAAGCATATTTGCTTAATACTACATCAAAATAGTTATCTGGATAAGGGATATTTTCCATATAACCAACTACAAAATCACAGTTTTTTACCTTTTGTTTAGCTATCTTTATTAGTTCTTCTGAAGCATCAAGACCATAAATATCAGCACCTTTATCACTAAATAAAGCCAAGTCATAACCATCTCCACAGGCTAAATCGAGTATTTTTTTACCTTTAAAATCAAAATTTAATAGATTATAATAGGTAGACCTGCTTATATAATTATAATCTATAGACCCTTTGATGAAGGTATCCCTTAGTTTATTATATTGTTTTGATAAGTTTTCATTATTCATATACTACTTTTTAGTAGTGTAGTATATTAAAATATGTTGTCATAATATATGACAGCAAGATTTAAATACTAATTTTTAATACTAATTTATATGGACAGTTCAACTTTAGAGAAGCTAGGCTTAAACAGAAATGAAGCAAGAGTATATTTTGCATTACTAAACAAGGGGCAGGCTACAGCCCAAGAATTAGTCAAAACTCTAGGAGTTCATAGGAATATAGTTTATGACAATATAGAAAAATTGATTGAAAAAGGTATTGTTTCTTTTATAATTGATGGAACTAAACGTAAATTTATAGCAGAAAAACCATCAGCTTTATTAGAATTTCTGGACAATAAGAAAGAGTTACTAGATTCTGAAATTAATGAGGCTAAAAAATTAATACCAGAAATAGACAAAATTTTTGGTTCCCAAAGTTATAAACAAGAAGTATCTTTATTTAGGGGCATTGCTGGATTAAAAAAAGTCTTATCAGAGATTGTTAAAGCAGATAAGTCTTGGTGTATTGGTATAACCAATGAGTCTGTTAGAATTCTTGGAGAAACTTACTGGAAAAATTATAATCTTAAGAAGAAAGTTACTAAAACAGAAGAATGGCTATTATGGAATTCTGATTTTAAGAATACAGTAATATCAAAAAATAAATTAAGTCACCACAAAATACTACCTAAGGAGTTAGATCAAGTTACCGAGACAATAATGTGTGGTAACAATGTTGCAATTATGGTTTATAGTTATGAGCCTATTGTTATTTTAATATCTAATAAAGAAGTTTTCAATATGTATAGAACTCATTTTGAATTTTTATGGAAGATATCAAGATAGTGAAGATAGACAAGAAACTCTGTGTCTTGTCGATATGCAAAAGTTCAGGCATAATTAAAAACCTATATAAATCCTATATTATAGTTAGAGTCAATGGTGTCAGATGGGAAAATCTAGAAAGGTTCAAAAGAGTGCGGGTATTGCGAGTATAGGGGTAAATGTTGTTAAATCTATTAACTAGAAATAATTAAAATGGACATAAAAAAAATAAAGGTTGATACATGGGATATAGCTACCTTATTATACGAAGTAAAATCTGGAAGATTAAGAATACCAAGATTCCAAAGAGATTTTGTATGGCCTAAAAAGAAAGTATTAGAATTATTAGAAAGCATATACAAAGAATTTCCAATAGGTAGCTTTTTTATTTGGGAAGCACCAAAGCAATATAATAATCTTTTTAGAAAAATACCAGAGTTAGAAATAAAAGATCCTGATAGTTCTGATGATATCAGGTACATATTAGATGGTCAACAAAGAATAACATCGCTTTTTGTTATAATTCAGGGTCTGAAGCTTAGTGGATTAGACTATAGCAATATTTGTTTTGATTTGGATAAATCGGAGTTTATTCATAGAGCAGGTGATATGGAAAGATTCATTCCATTACATAAATTATTGGGTACAGAAAGACATAAAATTTATGCTAAACTTACTGAAGAAAGAAAGAGCACATTCGATAAATGTGCACAAATATTTCATAAATACCCATTATCTATTGTACTTGTAAAAGATAAGGGACTAGAAGATGTATGTAAAGTCTTTGAGAGAATTAATCAGGGTGGTAAAAGACTCGATATTTTCGATTTGGTGGTTGCAGGAACATGGGATGAAGATTTAAATTTTGATTTGAAAGAAAGAATTCAAAAACTAAACGAAAAATTCGAATCTTCATTTGGTGAGATAGATGCAGAGGTTGTCACTGAAACGTTATCCCTAGTTATTCACGGACAATGTACTAGAGCATATCAATTAAAACTTAAAGCTAAAGAAATAATAGATATTTGGGATGATGTTGTTGAGTCTATTGAAAAATCTATTGACTTTATAAAACACAATTTAGGAGTAAAGAGATACGACTTTCTACCTTATAGAGATATATTACCGCTTATGGCATATTTTTATTTTAAGGCAGAAAAAATGTCAACTTTCCAAAAGAAGAAAATAGAAGAATGGTTTTGGAAAGTTTCTTTTTCAGAAAGATATAGCGGGGTTACTTTTACAAAAATGGGTGAAGATAAGGTTCTATTTGATAGTATAGTAAATAGTAATGAAATCGATATTGACTATCCTATAAACTTAAATATAGAACGTATAAAATCTATAAAGATGGGGCGTAGTACAGCTGTAAGAAACGCAATAATTTGTATTTTAGCACTTAAGAATCCCCAAAACTTTAGAAATAACCAATTTGTTCCTTTAGATAGAGATTACTTTTATGAATTCAACAAGTCAGAAAAACACCATATTTTCCCAAAAAGTTACCTTAAAAAACAGGGCATAAAAGAGGAAGATATCATAACAAATTTTTGTTTTATTCCTTCTGAATTAAATAAAGAAATATCTAATAAAAAACCTAGCGAATATTTTAAAGATTATAAAAAATTAAACAAAGATGAATTTGATACCATTTTAAAATCTCATCTTATACCAAACAAAGAAGATTCTGGTATTTGGAGTGATGATTATTATAAATTTATAACACAGAGGGCAGAACTAATAGAAAACGAAATAAAAAAATTAATAGGCACAAAAAATAAAATAGAATTAGAGCTAGAAGAGAATCCAAATCATGTTATAGACAAACTTGAAACAAAAATAAGGTACATGATTCATTCAATTTTATACGAAGAATTTGGAGAGGATTATTGGGAAGAAAATATCCCACAAGATATTCAAAATTTAGTTAGAGAACGTGTGCTAGACGCTATTAAAAAAGAACCTTATCAAAAAGAAGTTTATGAAGATGCATTTAGAAAGATAGAATTCTGTGACATAATGGACTATTCAAAGATAATCATTAAAAATTGGAATTTATTTGAAGATATCTTTGTTTCTAAAGAAAAGGTAGATAAATATTTTAAAAATCTAAAAGACTATAGGAATTCTATAAAACATTCAAGAAGATTAAGTGAATTAGAAAAGAAGGAGGGTGAGATAGCAGTACAATGGTTAAATAAAAGTATAGAAGCATATGAACGCAATCCAGAGTTTATAGATATTGATAGAGAAAATAAAATAGAACAAATAGAGTATAAAGATATATCTCACTTTGGTATGGAGTTAGGGATACAAGATATTTATGATAAACTGCACAAACAAATAATAGACTTAGGAACAAATATAATATTTAAAATTAATAAACATTTTATTGGTTATAAAAAAGGTAGTAGTATTTATTTCATTATCATTAGACCTAGAAAAAATTCTTTGTGGTTGGGTTTAAGAAAAAGAGGTAAGGAGTTCAAAAAAGAATTCAAGATAAATAATCTTAACCAAATTCGTGATATTATAAATGAAATAAAAAGTTTTTATGAATAAATTTAAGAGCTCAGATTACGAGCTCTTAATCACTTTCTTTATATAATTAATTGGCTTGATATCAATTATTCTGGTTGTATGTATAAGCCATTTTTCATCTTCGCTTAAATTTATACTAGTTTCCACTAATGGCCTGTTTAGTTCCTCTAATCTTTGTTTGTCTTTTCCCTCAAGGCTTTTTCTAAAAGGCTTGTTTGTTTCCATTTTTCTTTCCCCCTCATGCTTTAAACCATGCTCTTGGACAAACCTCAATGCCTTTTCATAGCTTAATTCCCTGTATCTTGGATGGGATGTTTTCCATTTCTCAAAGCCAAGCATAAAAGTTCCAATTTCATCCTTGCTGAATCCTTTAGAAATTAATTTAATTAAAGTCCTGAATTCCTGGGCAGACCTTGTATTGTCCCTATTATTTTGCTGTTCAAAGGAATTAAGATTATAATTATATTCCCTTAAATAAGGCTTTAGAAAATCCTTAACCTTTTCTTTTGGTATCTGGGCTATTTCAACATCTTTGTAAATTTCATACTTATTTCCATTTGGATGAATTCCTTTACAAACACATTGCATGTACAAAGCCCTGAACTCTCCTATATTGTTTTTTAATACAGAATTAACTGCATAATCGCTTAAGAAATAAATATGAAATCCATTTGTTCCTGTTTTTATTGTAAATGTTTCTGGAAGTTTGTTTAATATTTCCTGTGCATATTGAATATTATCAATATCAATAATCCTTAAATTTCCATATCCTGATATAATTCCTATATTTCCGTTGTTTTTTAGATGCTCTAACAGTTTAGGATTGTCATAACGATAATTTCTGTTTCTTTGCCAATCTACTTCAAATGGTGTTTTTTCTCTTGGCTTTAATAAGCAAAACCTAAATCCCGGATTCTTCAATTGATTCGGTATTTCAATATTATTATTTAGTTCTTTTGTTTCCATTTTTACTGCTCCCTTTAGTTTTTAACACCGATAACACCATAGTACTGGGAGTACTATTATGGCGAGGTGTTATGGGTGTAAAATATGAGTCAATCACGTCGGGAATTTCCATTCTTGTATATACCTTACCGTATTTTTCATACTTGTATTTGTCATACCTATCTGTAAGAACAAAAAACCAGTTTTTCCCATAGTCCTTACTTAGAATTTCAGCCTTTTTCTTTATCACTTGCTTATCATTCTTGATTCCTGTTTCTACTTCTATTGCTATTTTCTTGTGATTGGATATAAATACAATATCGGGCTTTGTAGTTTGATACAAGTAAATTTGATTTGTGTGTTTTTTGATGTATTCCTCAATTTTTTTAATCATGAAAAAATGATCTGAGCTTTCATTGAACCTTGGCTTGATTAAATAATCCCTAGGATGGCCGCCATACAAATCTATGTGTGAAGAAATTTTGTATCCTTTCTCGTAAAGGAATGATGTTTCCTCTTCTGTAAGCTTTGATTTCTCATAAATGCCTTTATTCTCATCTAAATTAATAGTAATTTCTTTCTGTTTCTTTCTCTTAGTTTTTATCTTTTTTATGAAATCATTTGGGTTTGTAGTTATTATCTTGTATTCTTCCTCAGAAGCTATTACTTTTAGTTCAGAATGCTCATTTTCAAGTATTAACAGGCCTTCGCCTATATTTGCTGTTAACAATTTATCTCTTTCTAGTTTGCTTAATCTGAATATTTTTGATATGTCTTCTATTACGGCTGGCTTCTGCCTCATTAAAATAGTATAGGAAGAATTTGCAAGTAAAGCATTACCGGCCTCACTTTTAAGTAAATCTTGAACATCTTGAGTAATCAACAATAAACCTAGATTGAATTTCCTAGAGGTTTTTACTATCTCAAATATATAAGAAGCGTCCTCTACCCTATTCAATAAACTCCATGCCTCATCTATAACTAGTATTTTCTTTTCTTTGGTTTCTCTCATTTTAGTGTAAACATAATCAAGAATCAGGAACATCACAACTGGCTTAACTTGCTTGGGCATATCTCCGATATTAAAGCATACAAATTGATTGGTAAAATCTATTTTAGTGTGCTTATTCAGAAAACTGAAAACTCCGTTAGTGTACATGCTTAATCTGTTAATTAAGCTTCTGTAAGTTGGCTTTTCAATGATAGAAGCCTTTTTTTCCATAGATTCTAACTCGTGTAAAAAATCCTGCAATATTGGAGGCTTGTTATTCCAAGTTTCTTCATTATTGTTGATGCCTTTTCTTAAATATGTATTTGTTAAAGCTCGGTCAATAGCTGCTTTCTGTATATCACTTAATACTCCTAGCATGATAGGCATTAAATCCATTAAAGATAGCCTTTTTTCTGCATAATCATGCTCCATCAAGTCAAGTGGATTGATAATTGTCTTGGAATTTCTTGATATTTCCACTATTTCGCCATTGAATTTATTGAATAGCTCTATATATTCTGATTGTGGGTCAATAACCATTACCTTTACATTATTCAACAAGTGTCTTGAGATGAACAATTTAGTGAAAAAACTTTTTCCTGAACCACTGGTAGCAAGAACAACTCCGTTTGCGTTAGTCAGTTTATAGATGTCCTTAATTATTGGAATATCATTCTTATTAAGCCCAAATAAGACTCCTTCTTGGTCTATGTTTAAGAACTGTGAAGTGAATGGAAAGAAAGCACTTAAAGATTCTGTTGTAATGTTTCTTTTAGTTTTAAGATGATCAGAAGCTAATGGTATTGTTGATTTTAATCCCTGTAACATCTGGAAAATTGGGATTTTAGGAATAATCATCAAGGAATTTAGATCAGATTCTATCTTCTTTGTCAATAGGTTTAGGTCTTCCTTATTATTGGCTTTTGCATTTAAATATAAGCTTACATTGTATAATTTCTGGATGCCTTTTTGCAGTTCTTCTAAGGTTTTTCTAGTGTCTTGGTATTTTATTTCCAAACTAGGGTTAATTGCATTTCTTATCTGGGTTGAATATAGATCAGCTCTTTGTTTTTGTAGTTCTTTGTCTAGCGTGATCATGGTTGTTTCTATTGTTAATGGTTCTATATGCAGAGAAATGTCAAAATTGCCTTTGCTTGTGATTATCTTGTCAAGAAAACCAGCTTCTACAAGTCTAGGATAGCCATAAGCTTTTATAATCCTGTTAAAGGTTTCATTTAATTTAATGGAATCTGGGTTGTTCTCTATTGACTTTGGAGCTATTAGATAATGAAGGTAATCTTCCTTTGTTACTTCCTTGTCTGCCTTGTTTATTATGTTTTTGCTGAACAAATTTATGAATAAACTTTTTAGTTCTTTATTTTCTAATTGTTTTGATTTGAGATTAATGGATTCTAGTTTTTCCTGGCAGATACTTGCTTGAATCTGTAGATTAGAGGTTTCTTTAATAATTAAATAGAAATTCCTGTTCATTATCTTGTTTTCATCAATAACTTTAGTAAGAAATTCCTTGTATTCATTGTAATGCTTTTGGAATTTATTGGATTTAAGCTTTTCAAAATAGTTTTCTATATTCAATGGAATTGTTGTTATTAAAATCTGGATTGGGAAATCTAACGAATTAAGGAATTTCTGGAATCCTTTTATTATGGCTTCTTTCTCTTCATCTGTCTTTATAGAGAAATTAATCGGAGTTACTTCTAGAATGGTTATTTTTTCTGTTGTATAAAAGTTTTTGAAAGGAAATCTAGTCTTGTAGTGCTTTACAAAAATATGGTTATCCTTAATGTCTTTTATTCCTAGAAATTTCTTCATCTTTAAGGACATTGTAGTCATATTTCTGAATTTAAGCCATAAGTAGAAATTCTTTACCTTATCATAGAAGTTAAAGAACATGAATAGAGAAGCTAGAATTGCGGGAATAGAAACTAAAAATAATTTGGTTGTTAAGTCATAATGGGTTTTAGCTAAGATAATCAGTATTATTGGTAGAAATAAGATAGCCCAGGCTAGCTGCTGAAAAGTCAATCCAAATACGATTTTTTCTTTATATTGTAGTTCTTGTGGTATTTCGTACATTTTTAGTCCTCCGTTAGATTTATATGTTAGAAAATATATACTGGAATTACAAAGTGGGGTTAAAATGGCAGAAGATCAACTAAGTCTGGATGAAATATTGGAATTAGCAGGTAAGGCGGAAAAATGGTATCCCGAAACAGATTATGAATCACTTGATTTTGGAGGTCACACTGATAGGCGTACACATATGGGCTACTATTTCCATCCGAGAGATGGAATTATGATTTCTATTGGAAAAGCATACGAATCTTATGGACACCAACCACCATATCCAACACAGAATGAATATTCAATTTGGTGTGAACAAGAACATAGAGCAATATCTATGGGTATGAAGGGTGAAGCACGTCCGCATGCATATCTGGGCTATTATGAGGATATCTTTGACCTAAAAGGTAATGTCATAAAAGGCACTGGAAAGATTAGAACTCTTTACGAACAGCTTAAGGCAGAAAGAGACCAAAAAGAGGAGGGAATGAAATTAGCACAACAGAAATATGAAGAAGCAGAGCGCGAAAAAGCAGTAAGAATAGTTAGAGGATTAATAAATTAGTAGAAAGAATTTAATTATTTAGCTTTTTTTAGATAGGCCTCCGAAAGTTTTATATGTTAGAAAATATATACTGGAATTACAAAGTGGGGTTAAAATGGCTAATGTAAAGATTCTAAGAAACACAAGGAGATATTGATATGGGGAAGACTTACATAAAAGAAGAAAATGGCAAAAAAGTTTTGTACGAAGAGAATACTTCACCATTCTTTTTTCTCCCAGATAAGAATTTAGGGGAACTGCATAAGAGTTGGGACGGTTCTCTTGAAACAAGTAGTGGGGACTATAAACTTACCGAAGAAAGGGATGGTTTGGATGATTTGGAAGAAATTGTAACTTGCATTATTCCTGGTACTAAGCCTCGTGACTATCATGCTGAAACATCAGATGGAGAATCGGGAACATTCGAGTGGAATTCGTGGAAAGAAAGACATGAGTTAGAAGATAGAGTAACAAGACAATCCTCTGGTTCTCGATCATATTCCAATGGGACTTCATATGGCACAGGAAGCTCTAAATCAAAAGGCAGAGGTGGATTTGGTGTTCGTCTTTTTCTTGGCGCGATTGCTTTAGGGGTGGGGGTGCTTATCGCGGATATTTATACAGAGAACCCAAATAGATACAATCCATCATATCAAGCACCCATAACACAATATCATAGCAAGCCGCGCATCCGAAAGGCTTCTCAAGAAGCTAGAAAAAAGCTGTTAGAAAACGCGAAAGACACGAATATCGTAGAAGATTTTCAGGCTTTTCAGGATTCGACAGCTGAACCAGAGAGACATCAGGAAATTGTAATACCTGAAGACGAATTCTTGGACTTGAAAAGAATTATTGTCGGGATGAAACTAGAGATGCGTGCTGGCAAAAAGGAAACTTTGGAAGAGATAGGAGAGGCATATAATG
>ORJL010520006.1_pt1 | contig 15724 bp, 12 predicted proteins | sample 1779941 | NCBI WGS metagenome assembly ORJL01 (sample SAMEA104232317, study PRJEB22302) | groundwater metagenome | biome: forest; feature: aquifer; material: groundwater | place: USA | collected 2011-08-07 | depth 5.8 m | reverse complement strand
CTAGTAATCTCATTTCATCCTTCCACTCTAGGTGCGATGAGCGTCACCGGTGAGCTGCAGGCACTTCTCTCCGCCCTGGCTCGGGTTCAGGGTACGTTAATATTCACCTATCCTAACGCGGATACGGAGGGACGCACGATCATCGAATACATTCGACGGTTTACCGAGCATCACCCCAATTCTGAGCTTTTTCATAACCTAGGACAGCTGCGCTACTTCAGCTTGCTGGCCCATGCTGACTTGATGGTGGGCAACTCCTCGAGTGGCATAAGCGAGGCTCCTAGCTTCCGTTTGCCAGTAATCAATGTCGGCGAGCGGCAGCAAGGTCGCCTGTGTGGCGCCAATGTGATCAACGTCCCTGCCGAACCTAATGCGATTTATGGGGCGATCTGCCAGGGACTGGATCCAGCGTTTCGCGCTTCTTTGCGCGATCTGCAGAATCCTTACGGCGACGGCCACTCAGCCGCACGCTGTGTTAATTTCCTTAAGCAAGTTGAACTTGGACCACGGCTTCTGCAAAAGCGTTTTCAGAACGTTGCGCGAGCCTAGTTTCTGGCACGCGGGGACTCAGAAAGGAGCAAAGGTTATTTGAAGGTTGTCCTGATCTCACCGCCGGTAACAAGACATCGGGAGTTTGACCATACCAAAGCACGCGTTAGCCCTTTCTTTCCACTTGGTTTGGCCTACTTGGCCGCTGCGATCATTAAGGCCGGGTATGACGTGGTCATCCGCGACTATCTCATCAACTTCTTTGATGGGGCGGGCAGCCCCTACCATGATACGATGGTGCGGTACGGTGCCTCAGATGAACACATTGTGGGAGACCTTCGAAACACCCACGCAGATGTCGTAGGCATATCGTGTCTCTTTTCCGCTCAAGAATTCGATGCGCGTCTGCTGTGCCGCCTGGCGCGAACGGCTCTACCTGGGGCGTTTGTGGTCATGGGCGGCCCCCATGCCGGGGCTTCGTCCGTTGAATTCATGGAGTCCGAACCGGAGCTTGATGGGGTGGTACTCGGGGAAGCCGAGGAGTCGATAACAGAACTTATCGGCGCCTTGATTCAGGGAAGGGATCTCCAAAGTGTAGATGGATTGGCGTGGCGCGCAGAAGATCGCAAAGTCTTTCGGCAGGAGAAGACCCGATACATAGAAAACCTCGATGCGCTCAGCATGCCTGCACGCTTTCTCTTCGATATGGACCTTTATTTCGAGAAGGCCAAAGGTCACAACGTTCCTGAAGCCGAGCCCTGCGCCCAGATGATCACGTCCCGTGGCTGCCCATTTCGGTGCAGCTTCTGCGCACTGGGGAATCATTGGGGAAAGTGTCAGCGCAAGCGCTCGGCCGCAAATGTCCTAGAAGAGATTCGTTTTCTCGTCGAGACATACGGGATACGGGAGATCCACTTTGAGGATGACAACCTGACTTCCGACAAGCAGCGCGCCCTTGAGATTTTTCGGGGAATGCGCGATGCGAACTGGGACCTTAGGTGGGCTGCTCCAACCGGCCTTGCCATTGCAACTCTGGACGGAGAGTTGTTAGCCGCCATGAAGGAATCGGGGTGTTACTCAATTAGCGTAGCGATCGAGAGCGGCGACCAGACGGTGTTGACCAAGCTCATGCGGAAGCCGGTCCGTCTAGAACGCGTTCCACGTGTGGTCCAAACGGCACGAAAATGTGGGCTCCTGGTGAAAGGCTTTTTCATACTCGGCTACCCAGGTGAAACGAAGGAGACAATGCGCAAGACCGTCGACTTCGCTCGCAGTCTGGAATTGGACTGGGCGTTCTTTTTTGTTGCCACTCCTATCCCTCACACTGAGATGTGGGACACATGTGTGAAGGAAGGCTATTTCGATCCGTCCGACTACGATCCGACGATTGGCTTCTTGAGGTGCCAGATTCAAACCCCAGAATTCACACCACAGGAAGTGGCGGAACTGCGGGAAGAGGCAATAATCGAATGTAATTTCCGGAACAACGTGAACCTGCGGCGGTACGACGTGGAACGGGCGATCAGGGACTTCAAGGGGGTACTTGAGATATACCCGCATTTTGACTTCGCCCATGTGTCGTTGGGCGAAGCCTATTTACGCAAGGGTCTGGTAGAAGAGGCTCGCGCTTGTTGGCTGGAGGCACTCAGGTATAATCCCAACAACGCTGACGCATTGAGACTTCTAAATGCCGCCCCGTCTGACTCTTCGTCCTAATATCGCGATTGTTGTGGCATTCATGCAGTCCGATTACCAGCAATATGATGATCAGGAAATAGAGGTCTTGTGGAGCGAATGCTACAAGCATGGAAGGAGGGCGCATGAAGTGGGATCCGACTTGGGAACAGATTTTCAGATCCCAGGATTGGGGGCGATACCCTCCAGAGGAGTTGATTCGGTTTGTTGCCCGCAACTACTTTTCGGCCCCGGACAGAAGCGAGATAAGAATCCTCGAGTTGGGCTGTGGGGCTGGAGCCAACATCTGGTTTCTGGCCCGCGAGGGATTCGACACGTATGGTATTGATGGATCCCAAACGGCCATCGACAAGGCGGAGCGTCGTCTTCGGGAAGAAGGGGAGAAAGCTCGTCTACAGATCGGAGATGTTAATTCAATTCTCAGCTTCTTTCCTCCCGGCTATTTTGACGCGGTAGTTGATGTTGCATGCTTGCAGCACAATGATTTGCAGGCTGTCCAGTCTATTTTGGATCAAGTACAAGTTGCGCTGAAGCCGCAAGGCAGGTTCTTTTCCATGATGGTTGCGACAGGATCTCTCGGCGACGGCTTGGGAAGAGAGCTGGCGCCGGGGACATTCATCGACATAGAGGAAGGGCCACTCAAGGATAAGGGACTCTGCCATTTCTTTACCCTTGACGAGGTCAGGCAATTGTTTAGTTTCTTCACAGAATTGCGGATCGAATATGGTGCTCGAAGTCTCGACAATCGTCAGCACGAGTGGCGATTATGGGTGATCGAAGGAGCCAAGTGCGCGGCCGCATGAAGTGGCAGATCATTCACCCCTTTGAGAATCAGGTTTGGCACCACTTGCTTAAGCGGTTCCCCGACGCAGACATCTACTTCTTGCCGGAGTACCATCGGTCCCATGAACTCAATGGTGATGGTGAAGCCTGCGCTTTTGTCTTCGAGCAAGAAGAGCAGGTCTTGTTCTATCCGTTCTTCATGCGCCAAATAGTCAACATCGGAGAAGAGCCAGTATCTGGGCGATGGTATGACCTTGAGACCGTCTATGGATACTCCGGACCCTTATGTACGACCACAGATGAATCGTTTCTCGAACAGGCGTGGATGACGTTCGCTAAATGGTGTCAAGAGAAATGCGTCGTTGCTGAGTTCATCCGCTTCAATCCTGTGCTAGTTAATTTCTGTAGTGCTGGCTCTTCATGTTCGTTAACTCTTGATCGAGAGACAGTTACAGTACGCTTGGACTGTTCTGAGTCCGAATTGTGGGCGAGCTATCCTCAGGTTCATCGCAACATGGTACGTAAAGCTATCGGAAAAAGCCTGGTTTGTGAGCCGGTCTCGTTAGATGAAGGAATGACAGAATTCAAACGTCTCTATGCTATGACGATGGATCGTGCCGGGGCACATCCTTATTACTATTTCTCTGGCACCTATTTCTCTCATGTAGCTGATTCCCTGGGAGAGCACGTGAGGCTGTTTCAAGTGAGAGACCAAGATAGAACAATTGCAGCCTCCCTATTCTTTGTCTACGATGGCTCTATCTACTACCATTTGTCTGGCAGCCACACCGATTATCTGCAGTCCGCCCCTAACAATCTCCTTCTTCATGGGGTTGCAGATTGGGGACGAAAGAATGGGTTCCAGCAGTTGTTCCTTGGCGGTGGACGAACATCTGCCCCCGGTGACTCGCTTTTTCGTTTCAAAGCAGGCCTTTCACGGTTGAGGTTGCCGTTCTATACTGGTCGACGTGTGCACAATCGGCAAGCTTATGAGGCGTTATGTGCGCAGTGGATGCTCCAGGCGGGCGTCATCGAGCGCCCGAATTACTTTCTCCTGTATCGAATGGAGCAGAACCATTGACATCCGGTCTAGGTGATCTTCCATTGGTGAGACTGAGCCACTCAATTCGCCATACCATGGCCATTATTGACCGATCGGCCAGAGGTATCGCGCTTGTGGTGGACGACGAGCTGCACCTCATTACGACCATCACCGACGGCGATATCCGCCGCGCTTTGTTGGCTGGCCGGGATTTCGAGCAGCCTGTTCATGAACTGGTCGCCTTCAAAGCCGTCTCGGTGCCTACGAAGCCCGTAACCGCGTTGGCCGGGACGGAGCATGGCGCCTTGTTGCGACTAATGCAAGAGCACTCAATTCGACATCTCCCTTTGCTTGACAGCGGAGACCATGTTGTTGGGTTGGTTACGCTTGATGACTTGCTTCCAGAATCGGGGCTGCCTCTGCAGGCAGTAATTATGGCTGGGGGCTTAGGCACGCGTCTGCGCCCGCTCACCGAAGATCTGCCCAAACCAATGTTGCCAGTGGGCGGGAAGCCGCTCATGGAGCGAGTGATCGAGCAATTGCGACAGGTTGGCATCCGCCGCGTGAATGTGACGACACATTATATGCCCGAAAAGATAGTGGAACATTTTGGCGACGGGCGGGCGTTCGGTGTCGAGTTGAACTATGTGCATGAAGAGTGTCCCCTTGGCACTGGCGGCGCGTTGGGCCGAATGCCCGTACCGCAAGAAACGGTGCTAGTAGTGAACGGCGATATCTTGACGCAGGTGAACTTTCGCGCGATGCACGACTTTCATCAGGAACAAGAAGCGGATATGACCGTGGCGGTGCGACGATATGAAATGCAAGTGCCTTACGGCGTAATCGAGTGCGAAGGAGCGCGAGTGCGACAACTGCACGAGAAGCCTCAGGTTGGCTTTCTGGTCAACGCGGGAATCTATCTGCTTCAACCATCCGTATATGAATTCATTCCACAGAATACGAGCTTCAATATGACCGATTTGATTCAATGGCTATTGGATGCCGGACGCACTGTCGTCAGTTTCCCAATTAGCGAGTACTGGCTCGACATTGGACAACACGCTGATTACGCGCAGGCGCAAGATGATGTGGAGAGCGGGCGATTGAGAGAATGAACTGGGCTGGAAGGCGTGTGCTGGTGACCGGCGCGGGTGGTTTCATCGGCAGCCATCTGACAGAACGATTGGTCGAGGAGGGCGCTAGGGTTCGAGCCATGGTGCACTATAATTCCCTGGGATCGTGGGGATGGTTGGACCAGTCGTCGAAACGCGGTGACATCGAAGTGTACTCCGGTGACATCTGCGATCCGGACAGGGTGCGTGATGGGATGCGAGGAATCGACGTCGTTTTCCATCTGGCGGCGCTAATCGCCATACCCTACTCCTACCAAGCCCCGCAGTCCTATGTGGCTACCAACATTCACGGGACTCTAAACGTACTCCAGGCTGCCCGTCAACTCCAGGTAAGTTGTGTCGTTCACACGTCTACCAGTGAGGTCTACGGGACAGCTCGTTATGTGCCAATCGACGAGGCCCATCCGCTGCAAGGGCAGTCGCCGTATTCAGCTAGCAAGATCGCCGCAGATAAGATGGCGGAGGCTTTTCATCTGTCCTTCAATGTCCCTGTGGTCACGGTCCGGCCCTTCAACACGTTTGGACCTCGTCAATCAGCGCGGGCGGTCATCCCAACCATTATCTCGCAGTGCCTGACCGGTCAGATTGTCCGCTTGGGGAATCTGGCTCCGACTCGCGATCTGAACTACGTCGACAACACAGTCGATGGCTATCTGCTGGCTGCTTCCGTACCTTCGGCGATTGGACAGACAATTAACCTCGGATCCGGTCGAGAAATCAGTATTGGAGGGCTGGCAGATCTTATCATCCGTCTCACCGGCAGTCCAGCAATTATCGAAGCTGACCAGCAGAGGATTCGACCTGAGAAGAGTGAAGTCGAGCGCTTGCTGGCGGAAAACAGGCTGGCGCGAACGATGCTGGGATGGGAGCCCCGTATGGAATTGGAGAAAGGCCTGGTACGCACGATCGAGTGGGTGCAACAGCACCTAGAGAGGTATCGGCCCGATGTCTACGCTGTTTGAACCCGGAACTCCAGCACCACAAGGCTCTATCCCTCTCTGTGTGCCCGAGATACGGGGCAACGAGTGGGTGTACGTCAAAGAATGCCTCGATGCGGGATGGGTTTCGTCGGTTGGATCTTTCGTGGACCGCTTCGAGCAAGAATTGGCGACGTTCGTTGGTGCGAAACATGCGGTTGCCACGGTTAACGGCACCGCCGCTTTGCATATTGCACTCCTCGCGTCCGGCGTTCGGCCTGATGACGAGGTGCTTGTCTCGACGCTGACCTTCATTGCCCCTGCCAACGCCATTCGCTACACTGGGGCATGGCCTATCTTCATTGATGCCGATCCCGTTTATTGGCAAATGGACCCTAAGAAGGTCTCCAAGTTCTTGGCGGAAGAGTGTGAGGAGGCCAATGGGGAACTGCACAATAAACTGACGGGAAGGCGCGTGAAGGCTATTGTCCCCGTACACATCCTTGGCCATCCGGTAGACATGGATCCGATCCTGGCTGAGGCTCGCAGATATAACCTGGTCGTGATCGAAGACGCCACGGAGAGTCTGGGCGCAAGATACCGGGGACGGGCCGTAGGTCATCTTGGTGATGTCGCTTGCTTCAGTTTCAACGGCAACAAGCTCATCACCACGGGCGGCGGCGGCATGATAGTGACCGATAATGGCGCGTGGGCGCGCAGGTCAAGGTACCTTACTACTCAAGCCAAGGACGATCCGTTGGAGTATATCCACTGTGAAATCGGCTACAACTATCGTCTGACCAACGTACTGGCCTCAATGGGCTGTGCTCAAATGGAGCACTTGGAGGACTTCGTTGCCACGAAGCGTCGCATCGCTGACGGTTATAGCGAATCGCTCTCCGATCTTCCTGGCCTTACTCCCTTGCGGGAAGCGCCGTGGGCGTTTGGCACCTTTTGGATGTATACCGTTCTCGTCGAGGCTGAACTTTATGGAATGGACAGCCGTGCACTGTTAGAGCACCTCCGCAAAGCCGGTATTCAGGCGCGCCCATTGTGGCAGCCGGCGCATCTTTCGCCTGCGCACCATGGCGCATATCCGACCGGTTGTCCGGTGGCTGAGCGACTTAATCGGACGGCGTTGAGCTTGCCTTGCTCAGTTGGATTGAAACCAGAGGATCAAAGGCGTGTTATCGACGCAATTCAGTCCGTGTCGATTCAAAAGGGACAATAGTACCTGAGTGCAATGACACCTGGGATTATGCCTATGATTGCCACTTCGCTCACTATGTTTAAGGAAAGGTGGGTTGCCGGTGAAGGCACTGCTTGTCCAACTGCCCCATTCAGATCGATTCCCGTCGGTTTTCCCGATCGGAATTGCGAGTATTGCGTCGGCTCTGAGCGAAGTAGGAGTTGATGTCGAGATACTCGATGTCTTCGCTCTCGGATATTCGCGGGCGGAAGTCAGTGAGCACCTGAAGAAGTTACGTTGGGACGTGATTGGCATCAGTGCTTTTGCGACCCAATATCCATGGGCCAAGTGGATAGCGGCGGAAGCCAAACGATGGCAACCTGGGACACTTGTGGTCATGGGGGGACCGCTACCCACTTACAACGCTAAACTGATTCTGGACAAGACAAAGACAGACGTATGCGTCATCAGTGAAGGCGAAGAGACGATCAAGGACATCGTCCAAAACTTGGGAAACCTGGCCCAAGTGAAGGGCATCTACTATAGGTCGGATGCTGGTCAGATTGTGGTGACTGACCCACGACCGTACATTCGTGATCTGGACAGCCTGCCGTTTACACGTTATGACATATTCCCGATGGACGTATACTTCAAGAACATGGGAATGGGAGGGGTGCCGAACGTTAAAACGATCAACTTGGTGACCTCACGAGGCTGCCCTTACAGTTGCAACTTCTGCTCTCGAACATTCAGCGGTGCTCGGTTTCGAAGCGTTGACAAGATCGTGGAAGAGATCGGTCTACTGCGTGATCAGTATGGTATTCGCGGTGTCACGTTCAACGATGAACTGGTGTTGTCCGGCAAGAAGAGAGCCTATGAATTGTGTGAGAAGATCAAGCCGCTTAGGGTCTACTGGGACTGTCAAGGCCGGGCAAATATCGTGGACCTGGATCTATTACGGGCTATGAAGGCGGCTGGCTGCACGACCGTGGGGTACGGCGTAGAGTCGGGCAGCCAGAAGATACTGGACAATATGAATAAGAAGGTTGCCGTGTGGCAAAACGAATTGGCCGTCACCAATACACTGAAGGCTGGAATGACTCCGGTTGTGCAGATGATCTATGGCTACCCTGGCGAAGATCTGGAAACGATACGTGAGACGGTGGAGTTCTTCAAGCGGGTCCACTTCTATCCACCGGTTGGGAAAGGAGAGCCACACTTTAATTTGTTGACGGCGCTGCCCGGATCGCCTCTTTACGAAGAACTCTTGACCAACGGCAGAGTAACCAATGAAGAGGAATACCTTATTGGATTGGAGCACGGGTATTATGTAGGTAGCCCGCTACGGATGAACTTTACCCAGTTTAGTGATGACGAGTTGTTGGTACAGAAGTCAAAGCTGTCCAGCCAAGTCAGGGCCAATTATAGAGGCTATCAACTCAAGCACCCAATGGAGCTGGTAAGAAGTCATGTTCGATTGTTCTCTACTGTTCGGGTGGTTGAAGGATATCCAGGAGTCGCGCGGATGATTGCAGGGGGTATTTGCCTCCTTGTGAGCAGGGGGTTTTCACGAATTCGCCTCTACATCTCACGAAACCTTTCAAAGATGAAAGATGTTCCCAATTTGGTTAGACCAGCTTGAGTGGTTCTCCACCTGCGGGCCGTTGGAGGATCATCAAGGACTCCAGCCAGTATCTGTTTGCAACCATTGTCGCCCAGGGGGTTGGGTTGGGACGGACCGTTGCCCTGTCAGTGCTTTTCAGCCCGTCCCAACTGGGCATCTGGAGCCTGATGAGTGTCGTTCTTGCTTACGGATCGAATGCCCAGCTCGGGGTGCTACACGGGATGAATAGAGCCATCCCCTTGTTGCGGGGCCAAGGCAAACTGGAGGAGATCGAGTCAATCAAGGACAGCGTGTTTTGGCTGAATCTCTCGCTCGGAGCGGTGGCTGGGAGCCTGCTGTGGTTCGTCTCATCGATCGTGCCGGCGCTCTACGAGCCTGCTCTGCGGATCATTGCAGTAGGGGTCTTCCTGCAGCTTGTGTTTTACTACCTCTTTTCCCTCTTGCGCGCCGATAACCGTTTCGGGTTGGTCAGTCAGGGGGTTAGCGCGCTGTCGATCCTGTCTACCGGTCTGGTCATAGTCCTGGCGCTTGTGTTACCCGATCAACTGGTGGGCGCGTTGATCGGTCTCGTGGTAGCTCAGTTGGCAATTCTTTCTTACTGGTTCAGCAAGGCCGGGTATCATTTTTCCTTTCAGCTTAGCCTGAGGGCCATGCGCAAGGCTTTCATGCTCGGCTTTCCTCTGACTATCTTGGGTGTTCTAGATACCGTATTCCTCAGCGTTGATCGCTGGGTGATCGCCGCGAATCTAGGGGAAACGGCCGTTGGTTACTATGCCCTCGGCATTATGGCGAGTAATCTTCTCGGCTTGGTGCCGGGATCCGTCGCCAGTGTGCTTTATCCTCGGATGTTGGAACGCTTTGGGGTGTCAGAGGACCCAGCGTCAGCACGAGGCTTGTTGATAGGCCCTTTACGGGCGGTATTGACGATAATGAGTCTATTGATCGGGGGCGGTGTTTTTGTCTTGCCGCTCCTGGTCAGATTCTGGTTGCCCAAGTATGCACCTTCGATCCCGCTACTTGAAATCCTAATGCCCGCGGCTTTTGTCTACGCTGCTTCCTCCATTCCCGGAACCTTTCTGGTGTCTATCAACCGGCAGAGATTGTTATTGAAAGTACAAATCGTGGCGATCTTGTCGGCTCTGGCGCTTGATCTGCTGGTGGTGAGAATGGGATGGGGCGCTATCGGTGTGGCCTGGAGCACGGCTGGGGCTTATTTGGTCTATGGAGGCGGCTATATGCTCTGCGCGGTCCATTATGTTTTCGATCGCCGTAGAGACATAGTCTGCTTCTTCAGTGAAGTCTATGGGCTATGTGGGGCAATGGTATTGGGTTTGGTCCTGGCTATCAGTATCATTCCCGGAGGTGACACTCTGGAGACTACGGTGTTTTTCGCCTCTGCGCGCTTGATATTGTACCTGGTTATCTTGTCGCCGGCGTTGTGGTGGGCAAATCGCAAGGGCGAATTGATTGCCGTTTTGCGCCAGGTTTTCCACAACCGTACCGGAGTAACCCCTGTCTGAGGAGCCGAGCCAATGAAGAGTAGTTTGGATGAAATGAGGCGCGGAGAGGCGGAGTTTTTCAACCAGAGTGCGCATCGCCGAACTGCCTACGGACAAATTCCGATGGAGGCGGACATTCGGCGTGCCACGCGTTTTCAGCCGACCTCACCGGATCAAGAGTCGATAGATCCGCGGATGACTCGGATTCTGGAAGGGTATTTCCGAGACCGTTTTATTGACTATGTCGCTCACCGGCCGGCCGGGCGGGTATTGGATATCGGTTGCGGTCCTGGCTGGCTAGCTTTGGAACTAGGGCGACGTGGCCAGACCGTTGACGCCTATGATCTCTCCCCGGAAGCGATTTCACTTGCGAGGCGCATGCTGTCCGAGAATCCATACCGGGATGGTTTTGGGCGGGTGACCTATCATCTGGAAGATGCGACTCAGTTGGATTTCGGAAATGAAACCCTTGACGCGGTTTCAGGCTGGTCGGCGTTTCATCACTTGCCTGGTTTGCCGGGGTTTATGGACCGAATTCACCGGGCTCTCAAGCCAGGCGGTATTGTGGCGACGATGGATGACTTGCCGTGTGGAGGGCTGGAGCGATCGCTTCGGTGGGGCTTGAGGTTTCTGCTGCCCATTTATCAGCGAACCTATGCGCAGAAACTCGTATATGCAATCAGTTATATTCGTGGCAAGGTGGCTGCGCCAGTCCAGGTATTCACGCCGATGGAGTTAGTCGCTGAGAAACACACGGCGGCAGTCCATGATATCCGTTCTATTTGGCGGGAGAGATTTGAACTGCTATGGGCTGTTCAGTTTGATGCTTTTGCGACGGGTGTATGCATGTCGCTGACTGGTCCGGATTGTTTTCGCTATGCACTAGGTCGAGCTATAACAGGTCTTGATCGGCTGTTGTGCAAGACCGGGATCTGCGAGGGCACATATCAAATCCTAGTTGCGCGCAAGAAGTGAGCACTCTGATTGATGAAGAATCCCAACTACTTGAACGTGCTGCTGCCACGGTGAAGAATTGGGGTCAGATGCGCCTGTCGGATGGCCGCGCGCTGGCAGAGGTCATGACGCTGAGTGGGGCACCGATGTGGGAAGTGGCGGCGCCCTCATTGGCGCTGCATCCAGTCGCCCGTGCGCTGTCGCTTGGCAACAATCCTCCCGCTTTTCCCTTGAAGATCAGACCGTACTTGGTGAGGGCACAGCAGGCTATCTACGACTTGCTAACGATTCAGAGAGGCAATAGGAGATGTATCCAGTGGCCAACCGGGTCGACATGGCTTTTCTTAGGTTTTAGCGCGTACATGTATCGGGATATTCTCCAGCCTGTTGTCTCGTTTATCCAAGCGAACTTCCGGCAGATCCAACCGGTGGTAATCCATGACTGGCGCAATAGCACCCTGATACGTCATGCCCCACGAAGTAGTCATCAGTCCATTTGGCAACACTGGGATAAATCAGTAGCCGATCAAGCGAAGATCCTGACCCGATTATCGATGGAGGCAAGACGCGATATATACGCGGGTGGCTTGCCCAATGCCATTCAGAGTAGTGGGACGGTTTCCTGGCGGCAGGCGCAACCAGTGTTTTCCTGGTTCTTTCATGCCTTCTTACCGCGACTGCTGCCTCAAGTCGCGATTGCCCAGTGCGTCCTAAGGCAGCACACGCCGGCGCTAATCATCTCTCCTGATGTTGCAGATCCGCGCACCCGTATGTATTGCCTGGTGGGGCGTTCACTGGGAATTCCTTCTTTGCAGCTACAGTTTGGTATCTATAACACGGCAGGAGTTGAATGGAAGTTCCTTGTAGCTGACCGGCTTGCGGCGTGGAGCGAAAGCGCCGCCAAGGTATTCTCAGCACATGGCGTGCCCGCTGATCGCATTGTGATTACCGGATCATCACGCTATGATTGGCTAGGCAATACCTCAGACGCGGGAATCAAACAAACTCGTATTCGCCTCGGTGTTCCAGACGGCAAGCTCGTTGTGCTTTTTGCGTCTACATACTCAATCAAAGCGTATGGTACATTACTGAATCCCAGACGTTTGGAGGCATTCAAGGAGGCGCTCTTCAAGACCGCAAATCAGATAGAAGGCTTGTGTCTTGTGGTCAAACCTCATCCCTTGGAGAATGTTCGTGCGACACGGCGTTTGGCACGCGGGTGCCGTAACGTGCTGTTTGCCGACCAGCGGTCGGATATCCGTGAGTTAATTCCAGCCTGCGACGCTTTCATAGCCATGGGTAGCACATCGACAATGGAAGCGCTGATCGCTCGCAAGCTGGTTATTTCCCCCAATTTCCCGGGGTTGGCCTGGTGGGACGACATATATCTCAAGAATAACGTTGCGTTCGGGGTCGATTCTGAAGAGGAATTGGCGCATGTTCTGCGGACTCTGGCCGTTGGCAAATGTGGGCAGTTGCTTGCTGACCTGGAACCGGCACGCCAGAGTTTTCTTAGCAAGTGGGTATTTGGGTTGGATGGGCAGGCTTCGGCGCGAATTGTAGCGCTCGCGCAAGAGATGGCTAGAAGCTAAACGTGGAATGCGTCAAATAGAATGGCGAGAGTTAGTAAGCGCACGATAATACCTACGTTGCTAGTTGTCATTCTGATATGCGTTGTGTGGCCGCGCCTGGTAGATCAAGTAGTATCGAATGCAACTTTGGTCTGGGCGCTCAGGCCTGCATCTAATCCGTACGAACCCATGACTGGGGATCCATCGAGTCTGAACGCAGCGTTTGAAGGCGGGAAACTTGACCAGAACCCGCTAGCCCTGCGTGCTCGCGCGGTGCAACGGTGGCTGAGCGGGGATATCACAGGCGCCTTTGAAGTCTTTTGGGCAGCGCACGATGCTGACCCGACCAATGAGCGCATCTTCTTGACTATGATGTCCTTCTACAGTCAGACTGGCGTGGGGACGCATGTGACAAAGCGTCCTTTGGTCTTGGCTGGTGCGGCGTATTGGGGCTTCGAGTCCCTTTCTCCTCTTGTCGTAAGCCAATTTACCCAGGGACCTGAGAAAGGCAACTATCTGCAGTACTACATGATGGAGATAGAGCAGGGATGGTCGCGAATACGCATGAACATTCAGGGGCAGTTGCTTGGGGGAGACAAGGCACCTTGTGAGGTATATCCAAGGATAGTCTTTTGGAAAGACGATCATGTGATCGGCGAGACATTGACGCCGTATCCGGTCCATGGCCAATTCGCAATTGACTATTGGATAGAGCCACCATCTCAAGCCACCCACTTTACTCCGCGCATATCGCTTGGTGTTTCATGTCTGGACGCAGGACAGAAGGTCAGAGTAGACAGTGTCACTCTATATCCTGAGCGTTAGTGGCGGGTTTACTCGCACAAGGTAACTTTGATGTCATCTATGTCTCCTGTTCTGGATACGGTTGAATGTCATTATTGGGGAATCTGAGAAGGCAAGAATGGATGACATAAGACTTTCGATCTGCATCGCCACTTATAACCGGGCAGGATTCATTGGCGCGACGTTAGAGAGCATCATCCCCCAACTTACTGAGAAGGTGGAGATCTTGGTGGTGGATGGCGCATCTCCTGACAATACGGCCGAAGTTGTCCGCGACTATCAGTCCACTTGTGGTCAGTTGCGCTATGTGCGTCTGGTTACCAAAGGGGGAGTTGACCAGGACTACTGCAAAGCGGTGGAACTGGCGCGAGGTGAGTATTGTTGGCTGTTCACCGACGATGACGCGCTAAAGCCGGGATCTATCCAGTCGGTGCTCTCGGCGATCGAGGAGGGCCACCATGGCCTGATCATCGTCAATGCTGAGTTACGTATGGATGATTTGCGTCGGTGTGCCTTCCCAAGAGTCCTGCCTTTTTGCTCCAATCAGGTTTACTTGCCGACACCGGAAGACCAGGAGAGGCTTCTGGGAGACGTAGGGGGATATCTATCTTTCATCGGTTGTGTGGTGATCAAGCGACGGCTGTGGAACGAGCGCTACGCAGTGAGCTACCTGGGTACCGAATTTGTACACGTGGGAGTAATCTTTCAGGCATATTTGCCGGAAGAGACCCTGGTCATAGCCGAACCTTACATTGCCATTCGGTTGGGGAATTCTCAGTGGAGCGGCCGAGCGTTCACAATCTGGATCATTCAGTGGCCTCGGTTGATCTGGTCGTTTGCGCTGTATTCCGCTGCATCCAAACGGCGCGTGTGTCCGCAGTATCCGTCGCAACAATTGTGGAGACTGTGTTATTATCGAGCCATGGCGTCTTACTCGATGAAGGAATATATGGAATTGGTCGCACCTTACTCGGCTTCAAGCCGGTCCAGGTTCCCGGCGCGTCTGATTGCCACTTTGCCGGGGTGGCTGGCGAATGGGTTCTTCATTTGCTACTCGCGGCTCCGCCAGCGGTACTGGATGCTGGATGAGCTTAGGACGAGCCCTTTTTACTACCGTCGTCGTTTGACAGACCGAAGCAAGGTGGGAGGCGAGACAGAGAAGCCCACTCAACCCAATTGTGGAGGCAAACCTTGATAACGCGAACAACCTGCCGTGTTTGCACGGGCACACTTATTCCGATTCTTTCTCTAGGGGAACTATATGTGTCCGATTTTCCAGCGCCTGATGAAGCAGATGGTGTTAAAGCGCCACTAGAACTGGTGCTTTGTGGGCGCTGCCGTCTGTTACAACTCAAACATACTGTGCCCGCTGAGAATCTGTACCGGAACTACTGGTATCGTTCCGGGACGAATCAAACGATGTGCGATGCGTTGGCTGATATCGCCAACAGCAGCGAACGATTGGCCCATTTGAACGAAGGGGATGCGGTCCTTGACATCGGGTGTAATGACGGGACACTCCTGGCGTCCTATAGGACCGGAGGCATCTACAAGATTGGATGCGACCCGGCCCAAAATCTGGCGCAGTATTCCCGGCAGGTTGCTGACAAGTTGATAGTTGGTTTCTTCAAATCCGGTATATGGGAACGTGATGGCGACCTGGCTGACCGTCGCCCTAAGATCGTCACCAGCATTGCGATGTTTTATGACTTGGAGGATCCCAACCAATTTGTAGCCGATGTCAAGAGTGTGATGCATCCAGAGGGCGTATGGATTGTGCAAATGAGCTACTTGCCGCTGATGCTAAGGACCAATGAACTGGGCAACATTTGTCACGAGCATCTGGAATACTATTCTTTGCAGTCATTCGAGTACTTGTTAGGCCTCCATGATCTGGAGATTGTCGATGTTGCGCTGAATGATGTCAATGGGGGGAGCCTACGTGCCTATGTACGGTCCAAGCAGGCAGACCCTGCGGCCTTTGGTGACGCTACTTACCGGAGCCTAGCGGGCGCGCGGGCGCG
>ORJL011474465.1_pt1 | contig 15725 bp, 17 predicted proteins | sample 1779941 | NCBI WGS metagenome assembly ORJL01 (sample SAMEA104232317, study PRJEB22302) | groundwater metagenome | biome: forest; feature: aquifer; material: groundwater | place: USA | collected 2011-08-07 | depth 5.8 m | reverse complement strand
ACATTGGTATCAATATCAAAAACAGACGTGATTACTTTTTCGTAAGGCAAATTAAGCGGATCAATAATTTCCTCTTTAACTCTTTTAACAGCCCAAACTTCGTTAGAACCCTTGCCCGCCAACTCACCGGGAATATCTTGCGGATGGATGGTAATCAGCATTTTAAAAAACAGACCGCCAAATTTTTGCTTTAAAGCTTCAGCTACTTTTTGAGGTTCTGCCCCGCCCCGTTCTTCCAACGCTAACACCACAATCATTTTATTTTTATCGTAATGTGAATCGGCTAAGGCTTGAAAAGTTGATAACACCACTTCATAGGGTTCTTTATACATTGGCAAAACAACCAAGTGCCAATAATCTTCCCAATCAGAATGTTCTTTTAACTTAATCCACCAATCAATCTTTAGATTTTTTTTCATACCCTTATAGCCGGCGCGCAAATGAACCGAAAGGAAAATAACTTTAATTAACCAATAAACATCAAAAAGGATTATAAAAATTGCCACCCCAGCGGGCTTATATATAGAAAAAATTACCAGCAACACCAGTGTCGCCCAAGCTAAAAAACCGAGCAATATTTCTAAAGCCCTATAAACAAACCTATCGGCGCGGTTATCGATTTCAGACGCTCGGCCAATTCGCAAATACCATTTGCTATCCATAATAAGCCCATAATATAGCAGAAACTTGATTATATTGTAAAAAACTAGTAAAAATAACTAGTGGGGCGCCATCGTCTAGCCTGGTTAGGACGCAGGGTTTCAACCCTGTAACACGGGTTCGAATCCCGTTGGCGCTACATGAAAATACTCGCTATCGAGACCAGTTGTGACGAGACTGGAATGGTTTTGATTGAGTCGGACGCCCAAGGCAAAATTACTGTTTTGGTTAATTTAGTGTCTTCGCAAATAGAAACCCACCGCCCCTTTGGCGGAGTTGTTCCCAATCTAGCCAAGCGCGAACACCAAAAAAATCTACCTCTGCTGTTAGACCAACTTACGGTGAAAATACGATCGTTATCTCACCGTATAAAACTGAAAGATATTGATCTGATAGCCGTGACCAACGGGCCGGGCCTGGCGCCGTGTTTGTGGGCGGGAGTAAATTTTGCGCAGGAACTCGCTCAAAAATTAAATAAGCCACTGGTAGGCATAAATCATCTCAAGGGACACATCTACATAAATACCTTGGAGTATACGCTCGCCTATCCGGTTCTATCTTTGATAGTTTCGGGAGGACACACTCAATTAGTGTTTTCAAAAAAGCTGGGGCATTACCAAATCATCGGCGAGACTCAAGATGACGCCGCCGGCGAAGCTTTTGATAAAGTCGCCAAGCTTTTGGGTTTAAAATATCCTGGCGGGCCAGAAATTTCTAAACTGGCAAAAAGTGGCGATCCACAAAGGTTCAACCTTCCTCGGCCAATGATAAATTCCAAAAATTTTGATTTTTCTTTTTCTGGTTTAAAAACTTCGGTTTTGTATTTAGTTAACGGAATTCCCAAAAAGGGCGGTCCTTTTGAAAAGGACCGCCCTTTGGGCTTACGCTTGACCTCAAAAAACAAAGCCGACCTAGCCGCTTCTTTTGAACAAGCCGTGGTGGATGTTTTGGTTTCAAAAACCCTCCTAGCCGCTAAAACCCTAAACCCTAACACCCTAATTTTGGGCGGTGGAGTGGCGGCTAATAACCGCCTTCGTGAAACCCTAAAAAAAGAACTTGGACATTCAATGTCCAAGTTGGTTCTGCCTGAAATAAAACTAACAACCGACAACGCTTTGATGATCGCCCTCGCCGCACTCGCAGAATATAAACTCATAAAGCCGGAAAAAGATCCATTGGACTTGAAAGCTGATCCAAACCTCCGTCTAGATTCTTAATTATTGTTGAACATCCGATGTCTAACATTCAATAAAAAATGCCCCCATGCTGTTTTGGCACGAGACAAAAAACTAACTATCGAGGTTCAACCTCGATAGTTTTTATATATATTATCTTGTCAAGTGCACAGGATTTGTTACAAATGTTAAGCTAGTATTACTTTATCCGCGTGCATCAGCGTATAGTCCGCGCTGATCCGCGTAGCGAATTATGAATGAGCTAGAAAAACCCTACAACCCCAAAGACCACGAAGACAAAATATATAAAGACTGGGCAGACTCGGGCTTCTTTGATCCAGATAAGCTGCCTGGTGAAAGAAAAGAAACTTTTACCATGGTTTTGCCTCCTCCCAACATCACCGGCTCTTTGCATATGGGCCACGCCTTGAACGCGACGATTCAAGATATTTTGGTGCGCTATCATCGTATGAAAGGTTTTAAAACTTTGTGGTTGCCGGGCACGGATCACGCCGGTATCGCCACGCAGTACGTGGTGGAAAAAGAATTAAAAAAAGAAGGGTTGACCCGATTTGATTTAGGCAAAGAAAAATTTTTAGAGCGGGTCTGGGAATGGCGTGAAAAATACGGCGATATAATCTTGAATCAGTTTAAAAAACTGGGGGCTTCGTGCGATTGGTCGCGCGCCCGTTTTACGTTGGATCCGGAATATTCCCAAGCGGTGGAAACCGCTTTCAAACATTATTACGATAAGGGTTTGATCTATCAGGCCGACAGGGTGGTTAACTGGTGTTCGCGTTGCGCCACTAGCTTGTCGGATTTGGAAATTGAATACAAAGAAGCCGAAGCTGAATTGGTTTACATAAAATATCCCCTATCCAACAGCTCGGGACATATTATAGTAGCCACGGTTCGCCCTGAAACTATGTTGGGCGACGCCGCTGTGGCTGTTAATCCTAAAGATGAAAGATACAAAAAACTTATCGGCGGAAGGGCGGTCCTTCCGATTCAAAACCGTGAAATTCCCATAATCGGCGATGAGAGCGTAGATATGGAATTCGGCACCGGCGCGGTTAAAGTTACACCGGCCCATGATCCGGCTGATTTTGAAATAAAAGAGCGGCACGGTTTAGAAATTTACCGAGTGATAGACGAAAAAGGACGGATGACCGGTGAAGCTAAAATTTGCGCTGGCTTAAAAACCGGCGAATGCCGAACCGAAGTTTTAGCAGAATTAGAAAAGTTGGGGCTGATAGAAAAAAAAGAAAAATACGTTCACAATATTTCCAAATGTTATCGCTGTGGCACAACTATTGAACCGATACTTTCCAAACAATGGTTTTTAAAAATGAAAGATCTGGCCAAAACCGCCTCTGACGCGGTGGAAAATGGCTCGGTTAGATTTTATCCCGAAAGCTTTGCCAAAACTTATTTGGATTGGTTAAAAAATATCCGCGATTGGACCATTTCCCGCCAGTTGTGGTGGGGGCATAAAATTCCTTTGGAAGGCGTAGATGATGTTCTGGACACTTGGTTTTCTTCGGCCTTGTGGCCGTTTGCCACACTGGGCTGGCCCCACTCCGCTAAAGCTTCGCGGGGCAAGCCCTTTGACTTAGAAACTTTTTATCCCACGCAAGTCCTTTCTACGGCGCGCGATATAATAAACTTATGGGTGGGCCGGATGATTTTTTCGGGCCTGGAGTTTATGAGTGAAAAACCTTTTTCTAAAGTTATAATCCACGCCACGGTTTTAAATAAAGAAGGCCAAAGGATGTCTAAATCCCTCGGCACCGGAACTGATCCGTTAAAACTAATAGAAGAGTTTGGCGCCGACGCTACCCGTTTTGCTTTAATCTGGCAAGCTATGGGCGGACAAGACATTAAATGGCAGCAGGAAGCTGTGGTGGCCGGGCGAAAATTTTTAAATAAAATTTGGAATGCCTCCCGTTTCGTAATAAACCGAGTGTCCGACCCTCAGGGTTTGCCATTAGAAAAATCAGTAGAAGAAATCAATAAGGATATTTTAGAAAAATTTGAGAGCGCCAAGAAAGAAGTATCGGCATTGATTGAAAAATTTGAGTTCGGGCCAGCCTTGCATTTAATATATGATTTTTTCTGGCACGACTTTTGCGATGTTTACCTAGAACAATCCAAAAAAAGTTTAACATCCAAAACAAACCAAACTTTGTTTTATGTTTTATCCGGCTCTATAAAACTCCTGCACCCGTTTATCCCCTTCATAACCGAGGCGCTCTGGGATAAAATATCATTAGCTGGTAAAAAAATGCTGATAGTTGAGAAGTGGTAAGAGCTTGCCCCAAGAGCGTCAGCGATTGGCTGACAAACCTTATCCCGACCTTTGGAGGGATTTCAATGTAAAAAAGCGTTGTGCTCGCTTTTGTAGTTACTCGTTAAACTCGTAAATAAAATTGGCATGCCCTTAACATTCGTAGCCTTGGGAATAGTGCCGAGTTTAGTGTGGCTCTCTATTTATCTTAGAGAAGACGAACACCCCGAACCCAATCGTTTTATAGTTAAAACGTTTTTTTTGGGCGCGTTATTTGCTCCGGTAGCCGCCGGTATAGAATTTTTATTAATAGGTTCAGTTAAAGACAGTGTTTTGCCGGCAGTTTTAGTAAATTTTTTGGTATTTTTTGTTTTTATCGGCGTGGTTGAAGAATATTGCAAGTATCTCGCCGTAAGATTAGGCATGTTGAAAAATCCTGTTTTTGACGAACCCGCAGACGCGATGATATACTTAATCATATCTGGACTTGGTTTTGCCGCTCTTGAAAATGTTTTGGCCATTTTTCATTTCGCCGATTACAGCAGTGAAGCCGTGATAGGTTCTGCCATTGAAATCACGGCGTTAAGATTTTTAAGTTCCACCTTGTTGCATGTTCTGGCTTCCGCGATTGTGGGTTATTATTTAGCCCGCCACCACTTTTTTTCTAAAAAGTACGCCTTGGTGACTGGTTTGATTATCGCTGGTTTCCTTCACGGGTCTTATAATTCACTCACTATAATTTCGGACAGTTTTCAAAAAATAACACCCACTCTTTTTGTAATAGCTTTATTAGGCCTAATGGCGGTTTGGGTTAATGCGCTTTTTTATAAACTCAAAAAGGATTTCTTTAAGTAACACAATGCCAATATACGAATTTATTAGATAATTTTAAGACATCAAATGTCCACTTGGACATTTGATGTCCAAGTTGTTGAATGTCTTATTTGTATAATTCTCATGTATTTGTAAATTAGCATCGCATTATGTCCAAAAGATCTTTCTTAAAATTAGTAACCGGGCGAGGCGAAGAACCGGATTACGAAGAAGAATATAAACATCTGCTCACCGCCGAACCGGCGTCTGCCGACACTTCAAAACATCAAGCCAACAAAAAAATACGGCCGAATTATGAACCGGAAATGGCGGTTGAGCCCGAAAAAACAGAAGAAGGCCAACTGACAATTGATGTTTATCAAACCGCCGAGGAAATGATTATAAAATCAACCATCGCCGGAGTCAGAAACGAGGACTTGGATATAACCATAACCGCCGACATGGTTACTATTCAAGGTGTTCGGAAAAAAGACGACACCGTCGCGGCCGAAGATTATTATTACCAAGAACTCTATTGGGGCGCGTTTTCCCGCTCGGTTATTCTGCCGCAGGAGGTTGATACCGAAGGCGCCAAAGCCGGGCTCAAGGATGGTATTTTGACCATTCGCCTGCCTAAATTTGAACGCGGCCGCACTAAAAAATTGCGAATAAACTCGGCTTAATTACAAGATTACTAAACCCACTGTATTGCTATGGTGGGTTTTTGGTATCATAATAAGGTTTGATATAATGGCCGTGTAGCCAAGTAGCAAGGCAAGGGTCTGCAAAACCCTTATACGCGGGTGCAATTCCCGCCGCGGCCTCAATAAAATTTGCCTGGGTGGTGAAATGGTATACACGAAGGACTTAAAATCCTTTGGCCGCAAGGCCGTGCGAGTTCGACTCTCGCCCCAGGCACTATTTATGAATACATGCAATTAGAGCTAACTTTGTACGGCAAAACAATTGCCTCTTTTTTATTGTTTAAATAATGCACACTATGACCAACTTGCCTACCCACATCGCCGTTATTCCCGATGGCAATCGCCGTTGGGCCAGAGCCCAAGGTCTTAAGCCCTGGATCGGCCATGAACACGGCGCCCGGGCCTTAAAACAAATAACCCGAGATATTTTTGATCAAGGCATAAGATATTTTACTTTCTGGGCTTCATCCGAAGATAACATTAAAAAAAGAGATCCGTTGGAAGTCGCCTTTTATTTTAAGCTGGTTAAAAAGGCCTTTAGCGATTTTGAAAAAGATAATTACGCCCATAAAAACGAAATCAGAGTTGATTTTTTGGGTTCGTGGGAAAAAATGTTTCCCCAAGATGTTAAAGAAGTTTTATATCGCGTCAAAGAAAAAACCAAAAACTATAGCCGTCATTTTTTAACTTTTCTTCTGGCTTACGACGGCCGTTCGGAAATGTTACAGGCCCTAGAAGAAATATCTAAAGATAACCCCGTTACCAAATTGACGCCCGAACTGGTAAAAAAACATCTTTTGACTAAGAACCTCCCACCCGTGGACTTGGTGGTCCGCACCGGCGGCGAACCGCACTGGAGCGCCGGATTTATGATGTGGGATGTAGCCGACAGCCAGTTATATTTTACCCCCACCCTCTGGCCTGATTTTAATAAAACAGAATTGGACCAAGCTCTCTCTAACTACTCCCTCACCCAACGCCGTTTGGGAGCGTAACTATTATTTCAGAGAAGGACCGCCCTTCGCCTCCACCGCCCGCCACTACCTCGGCGCTTAAGTTATTTCAATTTATCTATAACTCTTAGAACCTTATCGCCTTTTTCTTCCGATTCATCTATTTTGAATGTAATTTTAGGCACGGGGCGCATTCTTAATCCTCGATTAAGGGCTTGTTGAAACTCGTAGATATTTTTTTTAATTTCTTTTAAAACCTCTTCTGATTTTTCAAAAGGGAAAACAGTTATCGCGATAGCGCAGTCCTGACCATTGGCCGAAGTGATCACATTATAAACAGTGACCAGCGCGTCAACATCCAACTCTTCTTTTAAAAGTTTGCCTATAAAACGGTGAATCAGTTCGTTAATTTTTTCTAGACGGCGCGATTCCATGTTTATAATTCTGGATATTTTTTTTCCTCCTCAAAGGCCATTAAAATATCGCCCACTTCTATAACAACATCACTCTCAATCTGAAGCCCGGCTTCGTTACCTTCCCGAACCTCGTCTTGCGGCTCTTTGGCTTTTTGCAAGCCGACGATTTTGCCCAAACCCGCCGCTTCGCCTTTTCTTTGAATTTCAAACTTAGCTCCTTTTTTTAATTTACCCGAAACAATCTTGCCACCCACCACCATTCTTGGTTTTTCGGTTTTAAAAATAGCCAAAATTTCTATTTGGCCGATTTCGTTTCTGGTTATTTCCGGATCCAAAAGCTCGGTCATGGCTTTTCTGACTTCCTCCACAAAATTGTAAATCACATCAAATGTTTTTACGGCAATATTTTTTTGATCGGCGTAACTTAAAACATCTTTGCCGGTTTTAACCTTAAAGCCAAAAATTTTAGCGCCGGTCGTTTCGGCTTGTTTAATATCGGCCTGAACAATATCGCCCACCTCGCATTTTAAAAGTTTTAATCCGATTTTTTCTGATTTAATACTCCTAAGCACCATCAACAAGGCCTCCACGCAACCTTGAGTCGAGGTCTTGATTATTAGGGGCATTATCTTGGGTTGGCCTTGGGGTTCCAGTTTTAAACCAGACAAAAATTCTAAATGTTTTTGAGCGTGCTCCCGAGCCAGCGCTTCCACATTTTCCCCGGGAGCCGCCACTAAAAACTCCTCGCCTACCATGGGCAAATCGGACAGCCCCAACACCGCCACCGGCTGGGATGGCTGGGCTTCGTCTATTGCCTTGGCTGAATCATTTTCCAACGCTTTGATACTGCCAAAAACATTGCCGCACACCACCGTGTCGCCTTTTTTTAAAACACCGTCGGTTACAATAACCGTGGCGGTGCCGCCCCGGCGTGAATCCGAATGCGATTCAATAACATAACCCCGTCCTTGGGCCTGGGGATTGTATTTTAATTCTTCCAGTTCAACCACCAGTAGTATTAAATCCAAAAGTTCCGCCAAGCCCTCTTTATTTTTAGCCGAAACCAAAGCCAGTGGAATTTTTCCGCCCCATTCTTCTATCAACACGCCGGCATCCGAAAGATCTTTTTTAACTTTATCCAAAACCACGCCGGGTTTATCAATTTTATTTACCACGGCGATAAAAGGAATCTTTGAATCCAAAATATGCTGGATGGCCTCTTTGGTTTGTGGTTTAACGCCGTCGTCGGCCGCCACCACTAACAGCGCCACATCGGCAATTTTAACCCCATGAGAACGCATGGCAAAAAAGGCCTCGTGGCCGGGTGTATCTATAAAGGTGATTTTTTTGCCATTATGCGCAACCTCATAGGCGCCGATGCTTTGAGTAATCCCACCGGCTTCCTTGCCGACCACATTGGTCTCTCTGATGGCATCTAACAGCGTTGTTTTGCCATGATCCACATGCCCCATAACCACCACCACCGGCGGTCTTTCAACCAAACCCAAAACCTGCTCGCTCTGGCGCGGGACTGAAGTTAACACACTCAGATTGTTTGAAAGCGAGTTCTCCATGATTTGAGCGAGTAAAAACCCGCCTTTTTACAGGCAGATTTATTAGCGATTTAATTTTACCACAACTAGATAATTTTGGCTATGCTGCGGCAGAAAAATATTTTTTGACTTTATTATCCAAATCCCCCGCGCTCATGAAAACAATTACAGCATCGGCACCAAGATCTGACCTTAGTAAAAATAAAACCTTTTTAAAATTATCGGCGTATACCACATTCAATTTATTGATAACTTTGACTAAATCGGCTGATGTTTTTCCTTCAGAATCTCGCCCCTTAACTTTGTACAGTGGATATAAAATAGTTCTATCAGCATCATCAAACGCGGTTAAAAATTCTTTGAACAGACGATTCAGCCGATCTTGTTGATGGGGTTGGAACACACAGATGATTTTTTTATGGGGATATTTTTCTTTTAAGGCTTGCAGTGTCGCTTTTATTTCGGTAGGGTGATGGGCGTAATCAGAATAGATAACACTCTTAATTTTTGAGATTTGAGGTTTGAGATTTAATTTCTCCATCCGGCGCCAAGCGCCGTGATAACTTGCGAACACTTTGTCGGCGATTGATTTTTTAACGCCCAAAAGTTTAACCGCCTGCCAAGCTGCTTCGGCGTTGAATTGATTGTGGACTCCGGGGATAGAAAGTTTATGTTCACCCCGCCCATACCAAACGACATTCGATGTCGTAACAACTTTCTTCACATTATTATCTTGAGCATTAGCTATGACACTACCAAACACATTCTTGAGGTATTTTTTGAACCCACCCAAAACACCCGCTAGATTTTTATAAATATCTAAATGTTCTTTGTCTATATTGGTTAAAACGGCGATTTTAGGAAAATAGTTATGAAATGAACGGGCATATTCATCGGCTTCTAAAACCAAATATTGGCTGTGGCCTAAACGGAAATTAGAACTCTTAAGTTCTTTTAATTTTGTGCCGATAATTATAGTGGGGTCTAAACCGGCTTCAATCAAAATAAGCCCGATGAGGGCTGTGGTGGTGCTTTTGCCATGCGAGCCGGCCACTGCAATGGTAAAATATTTTTTAGTCAGCTCGCCCACCGCCTGGGCATAGCTTAACAAAGAGTAACCCTTCGCTTTGGCTTCGGAAAATTCGGGATTTTCGGGTTTGATGGCCGCCGAGTAAATTACTAAATTTGCTCCTTTGATATTTTGCGCGCGCTGACCAATAAAAATCATAATACCTTTCTTTTTAAGGTCATTAGTTATTTCCGATTTAACCGCATCCGAACCGCTCACCTGCCAACCTTGAGAAAGATAATACTGCGCCAATGAAGAAACCCCGATCCCCCCAATACCGATAAAATGCGCGCTTGATTTTTTATTTTTTTGTTTCATACGACTAATAATCAATTATTGCATAATTTCGGGCGGCTAGGTATCATAAAATCGGGTTAGGATAAAACCAAACTCACTGTTCTTACTAACTGTTCTTACTAAAAGGAGGCAGAATATGGAACTCCGCCATGTTTTGGAATCGCAGCAGTTTAGCAGAGAATTACTGGAGGGGATATTTGCCTCCACTGATGTCTGCCGGCGTACGCTTGACCACGGCAATCAAGAAATTACAGGGCTCACCACTAGATTAAAAGGTAAAATTATGCTGGAGGTCTTCTACGAGCCCTCCACTCGCACCCGGTTTTCTTTCGCTATGGCCGGTATGCGTCTCGGTATGAATGTCTGCTGGACCGAAAACGCCAAGGACTTTTCCTCGGCGATCAAAGGCGAAACACTGGAAGACACCATTCGGGTCCTCTGCGAATACAACCCCGATGTTATTGTTCTGCGGCACCACGAGACCGGAGCCGCCGCGCGAGCCGCGGCCGTGAGCAGTGTGCCCATCATCAACGCTGGCGACGGCCAAGGTCAACATCCCACCCAAGCTCTTCTGGATATCTACACTATTTGGAAGTCGTTTGGCCATGTGGACGGCCTGAAGGTGGCTATGATGGGCGATCTCGCCAATGGCCGCACAGTGAGGTCGCTTTCCTACCTCCTGACAAAATTCTCGGGGGTTAAAATCGTCTTTATCTCACCGCCGGACCTCGCCATGAGCGACGACATAAAGACATGGCTTACTGGCAAAGGTGTGAATTTCCAGGAAACGGATTCTCCATTCCCAGCACTACGCGGCGTGGATGTCGTTTACTGCACCCGCATCCAGAAAGAGCGGGGCGGCCAGATGTCGGAAAGGGATATCGAACTCTTCAGTTTAGACAAAGAAAAAATGTCCGAGCTCAAGGAACATTCCATCGTCATGCATCCTCTTCCCCGGAACGCCGAGATTGCCACCGAAGTTGACGCCGACCATCGGGCTGCCTACTTCAAACAAGCCGGCAACGGCATGTACATCCGCATGGCCCTACTTTTATGGGTTATGCATGAAGAGTAAGAATCAGCAACGGAGAGCCACCAGCTCTCCGTATTTTTATTTTTGTTAGACGCGGAAGCGGGAGGATTCCCCTCCTACGCTAAAGCTACGGACGGGCAGGCGAACCCAAAAATGCGGAGGGTGGAGGATTTGAACCTCCGAGGGGATCGCTCCCCAACCGCATTTCGAGTGCGGCGCATTAGACCACTCTGCCAACCCTCCAGAAATAATAAAATAATTAGATCATTTACCGATGTTTTTCAATAGCCCGCCGACATCAAACCCTTGGGGTATGGCATTGCCCAAACCCAGCAATTGATTAAGATAGGGCTGGATAACCAGATAGCCCCAGACGGTGCCGCCGATTATAATCACCCACTTTAATAGCCCAAAAAATCTGGCCCACATCGCCGCGCGGTGCATTTTTTCTACCAGTTGACGCGTTCGTTCGGCCACCTCCAAATTTTTTTGCAAAAGTTCTTTTATTTCATTATCAGACATAACTCAATTAAACACGAAAAAAGCCCGCCTGAAAAGGGGGCTTATTCTCAAACCCTGTAGAAGAACAAGTTCTCTACGGGGCTATGCTTATAATCGACCTTTTATTTTTCCACTTTGAGTGGTAAAGCAACTGGCTTCTTGCTGAACATCTGTCTGGAATTGCGGATAATGCTCTGCCCCGCCAACACTACAAACAAACCAATGGCCACCGCCAAAAAAGCCACCAACGGTTCGGCATTTTGAAAAGCCGACACGGTATAGTCCAAAACACTACTAACGCTGTTCAGAGAACCAACGCTATTTTTAGCCACCGCCTTAAAAGCCACATACTCGTGCCCAATGCCTAAAAACAAAACTATCAACGGCAATTGTAACAACACCACCGGCTTCATGCGGTTGATAAACCAAGCCAGATAAACCCGGCGCATTATTTTTGTTTTAAGCTGTTGATTGGTCATGATATTTTTTATTGATTAAGACCGTCCATGGCCTTTTTTAAAATTTTTCGGCCTCGGAACAATCGCATTTTTATGGCTGGAATAGTCAGACCTTCTTTTTGGGATATGGCCTCGTAAGACATGTCTTGCAGATAATGCATTTCCACTATTTTTTTAAGCTCTTCCGGTAACTCTAATAGAACTCTTTGGATCAGATCTTTGGTTTCTACTTCGCCCTTGAGATTATCTTTCTCGTCTATAATTTCATATTTGTAGGTTTCAAAAAACTCCATAGAAACCGCCTGCTTCTTTTTCATGCGCTGATAATGCGAAAAAGAAGTGTTCAAAAGCACCTTGTAGGCCCAACTCTTAAACTCTATGCCCTTTTGTTTTTTGAATTTCTTGGAATTCTTGTAGATTTTGGCGAAAGCGTCCTGAACCACATCCTCGGCGTCTTCGTTGGTTCTAACCACTCTTTTGGCCGCGCGCAAAAAGGCCTCTTGGTATCTATCCACTAAAACCCCAAACAAGTTGGGGTTCTTTCGTGAGGCCTGCAGTATTTGTTCGTCTTTAACTTGCCCTAATGATCCGCTATCGGAAAATTTCTCTGGTTGAGGCCGATTAAACAGCAAATAAGCCATAAAAAGCGAAAATTTATTAAAAGGAGAAAAACAAATGAACTATTCTTCTTTTCTCTCTTATGCGCTTATTTATACTATATAACTGGCAAGTTTGCAAGGAAGTAACGATTTTGCCCAGTAAGACAACTTTGGCTATTAAACCTGGTTGCGGTATTACCACCAAAAGATAAATTACAAGCTTAATTATACCTGCGATTTCATCAAGCTAAGAAACGGTTTAATAAGAAAGCAACAGCCAAAGTTGCTCTACTGGGTTTGAGTAAATGCCTAGATTTGGTATGATTTTATTGAATTAAAGCCCCCATAGTTCAATGGATAGAACGAGAGATTCCTAATCCCTAAATGACCGTTCGATTCGGTCTGGGGGCACAGGAGGAACCCAGCTAGTGAATTTTGGCTATCTTAAGTATTTTACCCCGACGATATGTCGGGGTTGCCAAAATTCTACTACTGGGAAAGGTCGGTAAATTTAAAATCAAAATAAAATAATGTACTACTGGAACAACTATTTAAGCCATTGGGCTTTGCCCTTAAGCGTTTTGGGTATAGCCGTCGGCAGCGCTTTATTACTGACTCTTATAATTTGGTCCATCTACTGGAAAGGCCGATCGCTCTGGCGCGCCGCTCATCAAAATAGCAAGCCCTGGTTCGTGGCCTTGTTGATAATCAACACTCTGGGTATACTGGATATTCTTTATATTTATGTTTTAAGCAAGAAAAAGAAGTAATGGTGATTTTTACCAAACACGCCTTGGATAAGTTCGTGGTATTAAAAAGGCACAAGTTTTCGATTTCTAAAAAACAGGTCTTAAAAGCGGCAACTAAACCAGAACTGATTGACCATTCAAGAGCTCCTTTACTGATTGGACAAACACCCATTGACACAACCCATGTCCTACGGGTAGTTTATAAGAGGGAGAATGGAAACATAAAAATTATCACATTTTATCCTGGAAGAAAAAGACAATATGATAAAAGATAGACCAAAAATTCAATACGAACCCGATTCCGATGTTTTGAGTTGGGAAGTTTCCAACAAACCAATTGATTTTGCGGAAGAGATTGGTAATGTTGTGGTACATTTTTCAAAAGACAATATACCTGTTCTGTTTGAAATTTTAGATGCCAGCAAATTTATAACCAAAGCCGAAAACCTCATACGCGACGAACTAAAGATTTCTACCAAAAGGATACTGGTTCCCGCGTCAAGATAAAAAAGTGATGATCCGTCAAAACCGCCCCGGCCCAAATCGGGGCGATTGGTTTTAGAGCAGTTTGAATCGTCGGTCTAAATCTGTTAGATTCTACTTATTATCAAACACGGGCCTATAGCTTAGTGGTAAAGCACACGCATGGCATGCGTGGTATCGGGGTTCGATTCCCCGTAGGTCCACAAAAGGTAACCCTTTGTATTTTTAATGTTTGAATTTAAAATTCTAAAACAATCCAAGAAATCAAACGCCCGTGTGGGCGTTTTAAAAACCTTGCACGGCGAAGTGGAAACCCCGGCTTTCGTGGTGGTGGCCACCACGGCCACGGTTAAAACGCTAACCAGCGAAGAAATACCCCCAACCAAAACCCAACTTTTGATCGCCAACACTTTTCATTTGCACTTAAGGCCGGGCGAAAAAATAATCAAAGCCAGCGGCGGTCTGCATAAATTTATGAACTACTCCCAACCCCTCATGACCGATTCGGGCGGCTTTCAAGTTTTTAGTTTGGGTTTTGGCCGGGACTTGGGCGTGGGTAAAATCCTAAAAGAAAAACGATTAGAAGAAGTGTCTCAAGGCCAACAGCCCAAATTAACCAAAATAACTTCCGAGGGCGTGTGGTTCACTTCGCCTCTGGACGGCCAAAAATTATTTATCGGCCCTAAGGAATCCATAAAAATACAACAAGACCTTGGCGCTGATATTATTTTTGCTTTTGACGAATGCACTCCCCCGCTTGCCAGTTACGAATACACCAAAAACTCGCTTAAAAAAACTCATGCCTGGGCTAAGGTTTGTTTAAAAATTAAAAAATCCCGACAGGCCCTATACGGCATTGTTCAGGGTGGCCGATTTAAGGACTTGCGGATTGAAAGCGCTAAATTTATTGGCGGTTTAGATTTTGACGGCTTTGGCATTGGCGGCGAATTTGGCGATGATAAAAATCAAATGAGCCAAATGGTGGGTTGGGTGGTTGAAGAACTGCCGCCCCAAAAACCCCGCCATCTTTTGGGTATCGGCCATCCCGACGATATGCTAAAAATTACTAAGGCCGGCGTGGATACTTTTGACTGTATCGCGCCCACCCACTACGCCCGTCGCGGCACCGCTTTTACCTCGGCCGGAAAATTGCATTTAAAAACTATGGCCATGCTAAAAGATAAAAAACCGGTTGACCCAAAATGCGCCTGCCCGGGGTGCCAAAACTACCCCCGCGGCTACATCGCCCATTTGTTAAAAGCCCAAGAAATCACTGGCATGCGCCTGCTCACATTTCATAATCTTTTTTATTTTAATACTCTCGTCGAAAAAATCCGCGCCGACATCAAAAACGGTAAAATATAGAATTGAGCGCCAAAATCTGATAAGATTTCATCATGCCCAGTAACTCTGTTTCAAAAATGTTCTTCTATACCTATGTCCTAATAAGTTTAAAAGACATGAGGTTTTATATTGGCTATACTAATGATTTAAAGAAACGGGTGGAAGAACATAATTCAGGCAAAAGTTTTGCGACTAAACCTAGAAGACCCTTGAAACTTCTATATTATGAGGCCTGTCTTAACAAAGACGATGCTGAAAACAGAGAATTGTATCTAAAAAGCACCATTGGTCGAAGATTTTTATCAAAAAGATTATCTAACTTCAAAAGGCATACTCAAAACTTTTGCCTATTGAAACAGAGTTAACTGGGTATGCGAGATAAGATAAAATCAATTGTGCTCTTGGCCGCTAGAAGGGCTTGGGGCGGCGTAGAAATTCCGGAATTTTCGGTGGAAACGCCGGAACTGCCCGAACACGGCGATTATTCCACCAACATCGCTTTGATACTGGCGAGAACCCTAAAAAAAACACCGTTGGAAATCGCCGACGCCGTGGTAACAGAACTAAAAACCCAAAACAATAAAGAACATTGGTTTAGAACAGAAATAAAAGCGCCTGGCTTTATAAATTT
>ORJL011329546.1_pt1 | contig 15737 bp, 10 predicted proteins | sample 1779941 | NCBI WGS metagenome assembly ORJL01 (sample SAMEA104232317, study PRJEB22302) | groundwater metagenome | biome: forest; feature: aquifer; material: groundwater | place: USA | collected 2011-08-07 | depth 5.8 m | reverse complement strand
GACGCGGTTGGTCATATAGAGTTCCATCGCCCGCCGCGTGCCCAGGATGCGCGACAGGAAATAGCTGGAGCTGCCATCGGGGGTGAAGCCCAATCGCGTATAGGCACTGGTGAAGGTCGCCGTATCCGCGGCAACGGCCAGATCGCAAAAGGCAACGACACTGAGGCCGGCACCGGCCGCCACGCCGTTGACCGCCGCGATCAGCGGTGCGTCCATCCAGGCGAACCGGGACACCGCCATATGCAGATACGTCGTCATCTCCTTCAGATGCACCGCCAGTTCGGCTTGCCGCGCCGCGAAAGACGCGACGTCTCCGCCGGCACAGAAGGCCTTGGTGCCGGCTCCGGTCAGAACCGCGGCGCGGATGCGTTTGTCGCTCCCGCAACGGTTTGCGATATCGAGCAGTTCCTTCGCGGTCTGCAGATCGAGGGCATTGTAGGTCGCCGGCCGGTTGATCGTGATCCAGGCCACCCCCTCGCGCACGTCGAATATGAGGTGTTCGTGGGACATTCGTTTTCTCCAATGGCGATCGACAGCCGAGGGGCGTCTCCGGTCGCATCGCAGCGCGCGTGTCCTGGCACCCGGAAGGGGATGCGCGGGATCGTCGTCGACGGGGCCTCGGTGACGAGCGGGTCACGCCGGCGCGCGCTGAAAGGAACAACGCCACCGGTTCTTCACACTTTCAGCACCGACGACGTGCACGCCCGCCTGCCTGGCAACCTGGTCGACGACCCTGGATAACGTCACGTCGACGCACCTCGCGCCAACCGCTCATGCGGCGCAGCTTGAAAATGGAGGTCCGGCCGTTTCAGACCATACAGTTCCCGTAACGATCTGGCGTCATAGTCCGTCCGGAACAGTCCACGCCGTTGCAGCAGTGGTACGACCTCGGCAATGAAGACATCGAGCATCAGCGGCAGCACCGGCGGCATCAGGTTGAAGCCGTCCGCCGCGCCGTCGTGAAACCAGTCCTCCAGCAGGTCGGCGATCTGTTCCGGTGAGCCGGCCGTCACGAAATGACCGCGCGCGCCGGCCATGTAGCTCAGCAGTTGCCGCAAGGTCGGCTTTTCGCGCCGTACCAGGCCGACAATCACCTCGGTGCGGCTGCGCGCCGCCTCGACCAGGCTCGGGTCGGGGAAATCCTCGGGCGACAACGGCTTGTCCAGAGGCAGGTGTGAGAAGTCGTGGCCGCCGAAGCGACCGGACAGGCGCTGGCGCCCGACCTCCGGGTCCGTCAGGTCGTTCAGGTCTCGGGCAATACGTTGTGCCTCGGCCTCGGTCGCGGCAATCACCGGACTCACCCCGGGCAGGATCAGCACCTGGTCCGGTGAACGGCCTTCCTCGACCACAAGGCGCTTGAGGTCGGTATAGAAATCGCGCGCCGTCGCCTTTTCCATTTGCGCGGTGAACACTGCCTCCGCGTAACGAGCCGCGAAGCGGCGGCCGGTTTCCGAGGATCCCGCCTGCACGAACACGGGGCGCCCTTGCGGACAGCGCGGAATATTCAACGGTCCGGCGACCTGATAATGCGGGCCAGCGTGGTTCAGCATGCGCAGCCCATCAAGACGGGCATATTCGCCGCCCGCGCGATCATCCAGCACGGCGTCGTCGGACCATGTATCCCACAGTCCGGTCACCACGCGCATGTATTCTTCGGCCCGTTCGTAGCGTTCGGCGTGGCTCAGCGCCGCTTGCCCGCCATAGTTGCTCGCTGCTGTCGCCAGCCAGGTGGTGACGATGTTCCACCCGACACGGCCGTTGGAAATGTGGTCGATCGAGGCGAACTGACGAGCAAGATTGAACGGCTCGGTATAGGTCGTGGAGCAGGTGGCGATCAGTCCGATCCGATGGGTGGCGCCAGCCAGGGCCGCCAGCGTCGTGATGGGCTCCAGCCAACTGCGCGGCGCCTGCGCGACATCCTCTCCCACACCGAGCGAGTCGGCCAGAAAGATGGAATCGAAGAGACCGGTCTCCGCCTTGCGGGCCAGGTCGATGTAGTAGTTGATATCCGTCAATGGGAGCGGCGAGGCGCCAGGATGCCGCCACGCCGCTTCATGATGGCCACGGCCGTGGATGAACAGATTCAAGTGCATCTGTCGGGTCATGTCGCGCCCTCCCTGCGTCAGTGATCGTGGCCATCGTGCGGCGGCGGCCGTGCCGGTCGGCCTGGTCCGCTGGAGCCCGTGAAGCCGCCGTCGCTCCTATACCACGTGGCGGGACACGACCAATGGCCGCGCCTGGATGCCATCCGTTCCATTCATCGAAGAGGCAACCATGCGGAACCTGGGCTTTTCCGGCAACCCGGCATGGGACGAAAATGGTATGGGTCAGGAGCGATGGCGTCCCCGATTGGATTCGAACCAACGGCCCCAGGATTAGGAATCCTACGGTCTTATTTCCACCGCTTCACGCTCATCCACGCCAGCCCCGCCTAAATAGCCGTTTTTCTGAGAGAAATGGACATGTCGTTCCCTCTCTGCCCCGCCACTTTCCGCTTGCCTCCGCCCCCTCCGTCCTGTCAGTGTCCTGTCAGAGAGGTGCTCGGAAATGCAAGTCACCAGTGAAGGCCCACAGAAGATCACCAAGGCGACCATCGATAACGCATGGCGCCGTCGATCAACCGGCAATCGCCTGATTATCCGGGACAACGATTGCCGTGGCCTCGCACTGGTGGTGAACCCAACGACGATGACCTGGACCTACGCTTACAGGTTGCGCGGGACCGATCCGCTGACAGGACGCCGCTGGCCGAACCGGACGGTCACACTCGGAAACCCGAGCACCCACTCGCCCGACGATGCGCGAACGGCAGCCAACCAGATCAAAGGGCAGGCTGCCGCCGGAGACGATCCGGCATCTGAGAAACGCGCCCGCATCGAAGCCGAGACACGCAGGAAAGGCGCGACCCTAGGGCGCCTCGTAGGGGTCTATGCCTCTGCCCTGCCCCATCGGCCCAAGATGCGGGGTGCCGGCCTGCCGTCGGCGTCCTACGTTGCCGAAGAACTGGCACAGGTGCGATTGTCCCTGGACACTATGAAGGCCGAAAACGTCCCTGCCTATGAACTGACCGAGGCAAGAGTTCGCACCCTGGTAAGCGATGTGCAGGCCGGTGCATCCGTCGCCCGAAAGCGCTTCGGCGCCCTGTCACGCTTTCTCGATTGGTGCCAGGAAGCAGGTCATATTCCAGTGAACCCCTGCGGATTGTTGCCGCGATCCAGGCGGCCCAAGGCACCCCAAGCGCGGTCCCATTACCTGTCCATGAGTGAACTGGCAGCCATCTGGCACGCCGCAGGTCAATTACGCGAAACGGTATGGCGTGACGCTACCCGGTTTCTCATCGCGGTGCCGTGCAGGCGGAATGAGGCGGCACGGTTGGAGTGGTCGCATATTGACCTCGACGCGGCGATTTGGCGCCAGCCGGGGAAGTTGACGAAGAACCGCGATCCGCACCGGTTCCATCTCCACCCCCTTGCCATTGGCATTCTTCGCGAGCGCCACAAGATCACGGGCGGCAAGGGCTTGGTTTTCCCGGCACCGGAGTCAGGCAAGGCCCTGGATACCTTCACCCGTCTCAAAACGACCCTCTCAGAAAAGGCCCAGATCACCGAGTGGACATGGCATGACTTTCGCCGCTCGTTCGCCACAGCACTGGGAGAGGCCAGCATTGCCGAGACCGTGGCCGACGCAATTTTGAACCACCGTCAAGCCGCGACCCGAGGGGGTGTCCTAGGCGTTTATCAGCGTGCCAGCCGGTGGCCTGAACAGGTCCGGGCAATGGAAATTTGGGGGCAAATGCTGACTGCTGAAATCGACGGACGCGAGCCCGCCGGCACCGTCATTGCCATGGTTGCGCGTGCTGGCTGAATGGTCCGACGATCTTGTATTTAAGGGTCCGTAGTATCAGCGACTTGTCGCGGTGCGCATCTTCCAACGGGCAAGAACCACGGCATTGCGGCCACAGGCTAAAATGTCGGCCTGGCGACGCTCAAGGTAACTGCGGTAACCCTCCATGTTCTTTTGGGTTCGACCCATGATTCGATCGATCCCAAAATCATAAAGATCCATTGATTCCTGCCTCGATAGTGCGCCGCACTGCGAGTATTTCCATTGCGCAAGGCTTGGTATATCGCTCCCCCAAAGCTCGTGAGCGGCCCCGAGAAATTCAGCTTTTACCTGCTCTTCCGGGATCATGTGCACATCGTCAGAGGCTATTTTCATCATGTCATCTAACCAATGCGCAGACACGCCCATTTCCCGCAAATAGGACCCGATTGTTTCCGACAGTCCACGGTACAGCCCATCAGCTTGCCTCGGTGATAGCCGTTGCATTTCTCGGACCGGTGGAAATGGCCGATGTATACCCAATAGATGTCCTCCGCGACTGACACCGCCTAACCAAGCGAAAAAGCACGCACTTGCGCAAACCGAGCCAGGGGGAGCGGGGTCCCCGCCTATGGAGGCGCTCAAGTGTGGACCCCACGACCACGGCGCTTCAGTCATTACATAGTATCGACGAGCAACGCGACCGATCCGCATTCCCTCAGTCAAGTTACCGCCCACAGAATTTAGATACAGTTGGCTCATGAATGGTAGATTGGCCAATGTCAGCGCTTCGACCCGCTCGGCGTCACCCACCTGAATCACACCCGCTAGCAACATTGCCGTACATTGCGGTTTCTTCGGTATCTCAAAACCTTCTTCACGAAGGCGCTTCAATAAGGGTTGTAGGACGGGAGCACTTTCGATTTCCGACCCGTCCAAAAAGCGAATGCAAGTCAATATAGCAGGATCGCCTTCGGGGGGAGCGAGAGCGAGACGCTCGCTGGCAAACGGGTCATAGTCAACGGGTTCCCCTGGCACCCAATCGTTGGGAGGTGACGACCCAGCCACCGCCGCACTGTCCCCGCTCCATCCATCAGGGCGCGCCTTCCATTGCTCGCTTCCAGCCGGAGCCTCGACGACAGGAATGTCTCGTTCCCACCACCTATCCATGGCGCGTAGCCCTTGCGAGGGATGACGTCGTCCGGCCCCACCAGTAGGCGCGGATTGGTAGTCGTTCCACGGTCCATCATCCGTGCTCGGTGTCTGCGTTGCGGAATTTGTGCTGTTGGCGGTAGTACGCCGTTGCAGGGCCGGCGGCGGCTCAGGTTCCGAAGCTACGGTACTATCGCCAAGTGCACCCATGCCAATGAAAGCCACAATCCAGGCTGCCATCACCCAACAATTCACTGTCTTGCTCATCGAATAAGCCTCTACGACCATGGCGACGATTTCGGCGCGAGCACTTATTTGCCGCAAGTTCCCACGATCAACGGGGCGGGACGCGTTATCTTGCGAAGGATGGTCATCATTGATCGGAGTTCGTCATCGTTCAGAAGTGAGACATCGACGCCTATGTCCGTTGGTTGCTCCTTCACCGCTATCGCGGCCAACCGAGGGTGGATATATGGCGCGGCGGCGACAGCAGCCTGTAATTGCCGCTCGGTGATACTGTCGGCATCGGGACCACCCCGCATGACGGTGATGAGAATTTCAAGAGGTAAAGCGCCGGTCGTCTCAGCGATCTCGATCCCAGCTTGAGCTTGAAGGCGCCGCTCTAGCGTCGCCCTGTTCGGGGTTCCCACTTGCCGCCCGCCCGTCTTGAACCCGTGCGCCATCTAACCTGCCTCTAAATTAGACCCCGCCACGCGGCCTAGGTTCGCACCATAACATGGTCGCCGGGTTTGTGTCCGTCCGGCGGATGGCACGTCGCACACCGCCAGCCGCGCTCATCACCCCACCACCGGGAATATTCGCAATTGCGGCACCACGAACCCGGGGACGGTCGCGCCGCCGGATCAGGCCAGGATACCGGCCGGCATTTGGACGCTCGCAACAGGCCAGCCACGCCACGGTATCGGCGCGGTATCCCTGCGTCGCCATCGTCGGGCCATGGGTCGGGGACAGACACCGCCCCCTCACTCTCCCCAACATTATCGACTTCACGGGTTCCGGGGGTTCCAGGGGTTCCATGCTCCGAAAACCCGCTGTTTTCTGCGGTTTTTGCCACGCCAGGCATGGAACCCCTAGCAGATTCACAAGGGGTTCCAGGGGTTCCGGGATGGGGCAAAGCCGCATACGCGGCAGCAAAGGCCTCGAATGCGCTACTCGGCATCGTCGCCGCCAAGGATGGCGCCGGACACAACATAAACCCGAACCTTGCCTTCGCCCGGAATCGTAACCAGCGACGCGCGGTGTCGCGCGGTGCCACCGAGAAGCCAACCGCGCGCGGCCAACAGGTCCGCCGTCCGCTTTGAGTTCAAGCCCTTACAGACTTCGCTTTTCCACGTTTCGGGCAAAATCATGAATTCCCAAACGTCATCCGTGCCGCCCGCGTTACGGCGCCATCCAGCCCGGGTTATGGTCTTTGTTTCGTCGGCCGGCGCCGGGGGATCGCTGTTAAATGCCTTCGATCGTAGCCGGGTGAATCGGCTTTCCCCGTGTTGTTCGATGAAGGCCCGCACCTGCGCCAACGCGAGTTTGTCCTCGCCGGACCCCGCGCCGCCTCGATTGGCAATCCAAGACATCAAACAGGCGCCGGCGGCCCGTAGGGCTTCTCCCGGCGGCCACGGCAGCACGCCATAATCACGGGCCAATTCTCCGGCGGCCCCGATCAGAGCGAAGCGTGACGCAACGCTTCGCACCTGGGGCGCCGCGCCTCGGGGGACGTATTGGGCAAGGAACCCCTCACGTAGGCTCCCCAGCGCCCGCTGCAGCCCAGGATCGTCGTCCGCACGGTCTTTGGCCACCCTCGCGAGGAATGCCCGCGCGGCCGTGCCGTGGTGCGCCAGGGCGGCCGCGCCAAGTTCTTCCACCAATGCCGCCGGACTTGGGCGGCCGTGCAGCTCCTGGAACACCCCCATGCCGGCCCGGGCGTCGGCAGGCAGGTGTGCAAGGCGGACTTCAAGCCCGGCCATCACTCGCTTGCCCGCCTCCCCCATCTTTGCCGCAAGCGTAATCTCACCCGTAGATACGAAAAGAACCCGCCACGATTGCCGAAGTCGTGCCGATCCCGTGCGAGTAGCCCGTTGCTTCCCGCTCCCGCTGGACAGCATATAGATGACGTCGGCAACCTCCCTCGGGTCAGCTTGGCCTAATTCATCCAATATCAGCAGCGTGTCGCGCGTGTCAGCGGCGGCCCCTTCCAGTCCGTTCGCGGTCGCGCGCCATTGTCGCATCTGGCCATCGGGCAAAGGCGGTCCCCAAACGCTGCCCGCGAGCATGGCGGCCGTGGATTTGCCTGACCGCGACTCGCCGACAAGATGAATTCCGCCGGACGGTTCCCCCATCACATCCAAGAGCGGGCCGCAGAACCCGGCCGCCAACGTGAAGGCCAGCAAGTCGTTGCCGACGGCAAGGGCCGCAACCAGGCGCTGCCAATCTGCCAGATTACCGCGCACCCGATAGGCAGTAGTCACCTGCACATAGTCGGCTTGCAAGATCGTGTCCGCTGCTCCCCGCCCGAACGCTTCGCCCCCGGGCAGAACGAACACCGCCGCATTGTCCGTGTGGTGCCAGCCGGTGGCGGTCACGCAACGCAACATGCGCGGGACCTTCACCCCGCCAACGAACCGCTTGAGCAACTCATGTGCCTCCGCATCAGACCCGCACGACAGCCCGGCGTCCTCTAATTCCCCGGCGATTTCGTTGCCGGGGCGATGGATTAGCTTGCGCGGGATCGCCCATTGATGGTCCCGACCTTCCCGGTCGCGCCATCGCAGCAACAAACCCCAAGCTTCGCCGATGGCATTCCGGGTCTGGCCTATTACCCGGAATGGCGCGGCAACAAATGTCGGCTCCGGGGGCGGGCGGCCCTTCTTCGCCCGAGGTGTGTAAAACAGACCGTCCCGCGTCATCTCGTAACACGGTGGCAACCGGACCTCGACGGCGTCCGGGGCATCCGCCAGCATTTCCCGCAACCGCTCGACCGTCACGCCATCAGGCAATGGGTCCGCAAGGTCCCAACCGATCGGCCAGTCCCTCGGCACGTCCACCACGCGCACGGATATGGCTCCGGCGGCCGTGGCCAATGCTGCAACTGTCTCCGCGTAGCCCGCGCCCGGCTCATCATGGTCCGGCCAGATCGTCACGGTCCGGCTGGCCAGTGGCGACCAATCGGACTTGGTGGGTGCGTTCGATCCGTTCATCGACGTGATGCAAACGTGGTCCGGGAATATCTCGGCAGCCGCATCGGCTGATTTCTCTCCCTCGCACACCAACACAGGCGCATCCGGGCGATTGCCGAGGCGGTCCAGCCCGTAGAGGGGACGCGCCGACGATGGGGCCTTGCAGTGCCAGGCAGTGTCGTCGCGCTTCCTACCGCTCCCAGGGTCCGTCCAGCGCCGCCGCCCGTGCGACCATGGACGGAATTCTTTGGCTGGCTTGCCGTTCTTGATGATCGGTTCGCCATCGGCGGTCCGGAGTTCGTATCGGGCCACCAGCATCAGCGCCGCGCTATCGGCGTTTCGGTAGATATAGAGGGCAGACGGCTCCGACAGTTCACGAAGCCCAAACCTCGCCGGTTTAGGAATTGGCTTGGTGAACGGGATCAGTTCAAGCGTGTCGTCATCCTTGTCCGGACCGGCCCCTTCCGTGCGCTCGCCGTCCGCGTCTCCGAAGGGGCGGAACGGATCGTCGCCTATATCGTCGGGTTTGTGCCCGGAATCGTCGGGTTCCGCCGGGTTTGCTTGATCGGTTCCGGGGGTATGTTCCCCAGGATCACCGGACCCGGCGGGTTCCGCGTGAGGGGCCGAACCAGTGGAACCCGTAGGGTTTTGCGTAGGGGTTCCGACATCCGCTCCCAAATTTTGGCGGTTTTCTGCGGGTTTCCGGGGTGCGGAACCCCTGGAACCCCCGGAACCCCCAGATTTAGTATGGTTGGGATCAGGAGACGGCAGCAGGGGCACGAGGTCCATCACTGCATCCCCAGCATAACGGCCAGCTTGCGGCACGCATCGGCTTGGGACAGCCCGAACAAGAACGCCGCCAACGACACAGGATCGCAGCCGCTGTCGCCCGTCGCGAAATCCGCCCATCGGCCGGTTCGCAGGTTTATCTTGAAACTCCCCGGGGTCCGGTCAGATCGGCGCGGATTGCGGGCAACGTATTCGTGGCCTTGTGCCCTTCCTTCCGGAAGCCACCGGCCGAGCATAATGGGCAACTGACGCAGCGCGGCGGCGTTCACGGCTGCAAACTCTAGGCGAGGGTTTTGATTGTCAGGCATGGAGGTTCCCCCCCGCCGTCAGACTCGCGTTTCGCCATGCGACAGTGTATAGACGGGCGTCACTTCCCACCGTCACCACCGCCGCCGGTTTCCGCCAGTCGGGCCGGCGGTGCATCTAGGCTGTTACGGGCGGCCGGTTGGTTGTCGGTGTAGCGCCTTGCTTTCCACCACGCGTTTCGGCGGCGTCTTCGAGTCGTCGTTCCGCTTCGGCGATGAATTCGGCAACCGGCGCCGTCGCTCGGCCATTGATACGGCGCCACGACAGGGGCCATTTTTCCAAGGTCCGGTGGGACATCGGCCCATAATATCGGCGATGAATTAGCGCGAGTTGGTGCCGGTCAGCCCGGCGCGGCAACCGCGCTAGGTCGGGCTCCGACGGCATAGATAACAACATATCGATATCGGAAGTTGGGGCACTCTTGGGCATTGCTTTGTCCAGCGCCCCAGGCTCCGGGCGTTCGTTGTGCGATGCAGTATACGAGACTCTTCTCGTACCGCTCTCGACCCTAAGAACGCCTCTGGGCAGCCTGACCTAAGATATGACCAACGCGGCCATCGGCAGCGATTCTCTGCTCGCCCTCTCGTTACCACTCCTGGTCGGCGTGACGCTACGGAATTTTACGGCAGTCGGAGTGGGGCTGCGGCAGCCGCAGCCGTCGGCCAATCGTTTGACTGCACTCTCGCGCCGGCGTGTCAGACCGAAAGTCCGGTCAATGTCCTGTCAGGATTTTCCCACCCAAGCCAGCCGCCGAAGCGCCACAGTTTTATGATATTGAATTCATATAGTTAGGTGGCGTCCCCGATTGGATTCGAACCAACGGCCCCAGGATTAGGAATCCTGTGCTCTATCCTGCTGAGCTACGGGGACACTTCGCGAACCATACCAAAGCTCTCGCGGCAAGCGAAGCCCCACGTTCAACCGCGTGGCTTGCGGCCCTCGATCGGGTAGGCAGGGTCGTTGTAGCCGGGCGTAGACGGATGGCCCGGGGTCACCAGGCGATCGATCAGCGCTTCATCCTCCGCTCCCAGCCGGCAGGTCAGGGCGCCCACATAGTCCTCCCACTGCTCCGCCGTGCGTGGCCCGCCGATCGCGGCGGCGACGAAGCGGTTGTTCAACACCCACGCCATGGCGAACTGGCCAGGCGTGATGCCCAGCGCGCGGGCGTGGTCGGCGATCTCGCGAGCAATGTGCAGGCTCTCGGGCCGCCACTCCGATTCCAGCATCCGCCGGTCCTGCCGGCCGGCGCGAGTGCCCGCCGGCGGGGGCACGTCGGGTTGATATTTCCCGGTCAGAATCCCCCGCGCGAGCGGGCTGTACGGCACGACCCCCAGACCTAAATAATCGCAGGCCGGCAGGTGCTCGACCTCCACCTCCCGGTTCAGGGCATTGTAGAGTGGCTGGCTGGCCACGGGCCGGTCGATACCGGCCTCGTCGCACAAGCGGCAGATCTCCGCCACGCGCCAGCTCTTGTAGTTGGACACACCGAAATATCGGATCTTCCCGGCGCGGATCAGATCGGCCAGGGCATGGACGGTTTCAGCCAGCGGGGTCGCATGATCTTCCTTGTGCAGATACAAAAGATCGATCACCTCGGTATCCAGCCGCCGCAGGCTCGCCTCGACCGCGAGTTGCACGTGGCGGCGCGACAGGCCACGGGCGTTGGGACCTTGCCCTGTTGGATTGGCGCATTTCGTCGCCAGCACCCACCAGGACCGGTTGGCCCGGATCGCGCGCCCGACCACTTCCTCGGACCGGCCCCCGCTATAGCCGTCGGCGGTGTCGATAAAGTTGACCCCCTGGTCGCGCGCGCGCGCCACGATCGCGGCCGAGGTGGCTTCGTCCGCCGCGCCCCCGAACATCATGGTGCCCAGGCATAGCGGCGACACTTGCAGCCCGCTGCGGCCCAGAGAACGATATTCCATCAAGCAGCCTCCCCTATCGGTCCGTCACCATACCGACAGACCCTCCGCAGGGCATCTCCCCTGCGGACTCCCCAGGCCACCTCCCGACGCGAACCCCTCGCGCCGTCTCCCCACGCCATCTCGCCACGCGATCTCCCAAGCCACCTCCCAAGCCACCTCCCATGCCACCTCCCATGCCACCTCCCTCTGGGCAGCCCGCACCAGAGCGGCTTGAATGGCGCAATGGGGAATCGGGATGCACGCCAGCCCAGCCTGGCATCATTGTTCGCGGGCTTCGTCAGCATCGGCCTGATGAGCTTTGGTGGCGGTCTGGCCGCCTGGACCCGGCGAGAGGTCGTGCAGCGTCGGGGATGGCTTGATGACCGGCAATTCCTATCCGGATACGCCCTGTCGCAACTGGTGCCCGGCGCGACCAACGTCAATTTGGCCGTTTTCATCGGCACGCAACTGCGAGGTTTGCCCGGCGCCTTCGCCACCTTCTGGGGTCTGACCACGGTGCCGTTGGTGATCGTTCTCACCCTCGGCGCCCTCTATCTGTATTCCCAGGGCATGCAAGCCGGCCATTGGTTCAGTTCGGCGCTCACCGGCATGGGCGCCGTCGCGATCGGCATGAATCTCGGCACCGGCATCCGGCTGGCTCGGCGCAATATCCGCGGTGCGGTCCCGATCGGGATCGTGGCGGTCGTTACGGTGGCAATCGGCATCCTGGGGTTTCCGTTGGTGCAAGTGCTGGGGGTGATGATGCCGATCAGCCTGTTCCTGGTCTGGCTGGGACGCGGCGCGTGATCGTGACCTTGCTGCATCTCGCCTGGTTGTTCGCCGGCCTGTCGATGCTGGCATTCGGCGGCGGGGCAGGTGTCATCCCCGACATGCAGCGCGCCGCTGTCGATGTCCATCAGTGGATGACAGCGCGGGAGTTCCTGGACATGTTCGCCATTTCCCGCGCCGCCCCCGGGCCGGGATCGTTGATCGTCGTGCTGATCGGGCAGAAGGCCGCCGGGATGGCTGGCGCGGCGGTGTCCTTCCTGGCGATGTTCCTGCCGTCATGCCTGGTGGTCTATTTCGTCGCCCGCGGCTGGCACCGAGCGGCCAACGCGCCGTGGCGCGCGGTCGTGGAACGAGCGCTGGCGCCGGTTGCCGTCGGCCTGACCTTCGCCAGTGGCCTGGCGCTGGCACGCGGGACCGAGGACGGTTGGGCGCTCTACGGCATCACTGCCGCCAGCACGATCGCCTTTGCCTACACAAACATCCATCCCATCGCGTTGTTGGCAATGGGGGCCAGCATCGCCTTGATCGTGGGCGGCTGACGACGCCCACCACGGCCTGGGCAGTCCACATGCCCTGCGGTTATCTTCCTGCCAGTGACGGCTCCCCAAGCGTGTGATACCTGTCTGGATTGCAACTCGCGGCATCCGTCGGATATGTGCTATCCGCCGCCGACGGTTCGAATTCGGAGTCCATGCCGACCGGCGGCGGCCCGCATCGGCACGACGATGACGCAGACTGGAGCAGACATGATTCACCGCCATCCAGACTGGATGACCGCACCGGAGACTCGTTGATGGCGACGCCGCCCGACAGCCCGGAGACCGCACCCCAGCCCGCAGTCCTGCAAGCGATGCGGTCCATTGTTGACGTAGAATGGTACCTGCAACGGTATCCGGACGTGAGGGCTGCCGGACTCGACCCGCTGCTCCATTTCAGTGTGCATGGCGCGGCGGAACAGCGTGATCCGAATCCATGGTTCGACACCGCCTGGTACGCCAACCATTACCCCGACGTGGGAGCCAGCGGCATTCATCCCTTGCTGCATTACCTGCGTAGTGGCGCGGCGGAAATGCGCAACCCAAATCCAAGGTTCGACGCGACCTGGTACGTCGCCCAGCACCCGGAAGCCGCCCGAAATCCACTAGTCTACCACCTGGCCACCGGGGCCGCTCGCGGCTATGCCACGGAAAAGGTGGTCGACATCAAAGACTACCTGGCATCGACTGCCGCTCCACTGAAGCCACCGCGCCGGGTGCGGGTGGATGTGGTCATCCCGGTTTATCGCGGCCTGGAACAGACACGTATCTGTATCGAATCAGTGCTGGCCGACACTGAACGCCCCCCCGGGCGCATCATCGTCGTCGATGACAAATCGCCGGAACCGTCCCTGCCGGCCTGGCTGGACCGGATCGCCAGCAAGACCGGCATCGTGGTCGTACATAACAAGCGCAATCTGGGTTTCGTTGCTTCCGTCAACCGTGGCATGGCGGAAGCCGGAGACCACGACGTCGCGCTGCTCAACAGTGATACCGAGGTTCCACGCGGCTGGTTGAAGCGGCTGGCCGCGCATGCCTACGCCCAGCCTCGCATCGCCTCCGTTTCGTCACTGTCCAACAACGCCACGATCTGCAGCTATCCCTCCAACGACGGCGGCCCGATCGCCTTCGATCTGCCGCTGGCCACGGTGGACGACGCCTGCCAGGCAGCGAATGCAGGCCGAGCGGTGTCGGTGCCGACAACGGTGGGTTTTTGCATGTATATCCGGCGGGAGGCGCTGGACGATCTCGGCAATTTCGACGAGGAAGGCTTCGGTCGCGGCTACGGCGAGGAAAACGACTTCTGCCTGCGCGGATTGGCGCGCGGATGGCAGCATCGGCTCGCCTGCGACGTCTTCGTCTATCATGAAGGCGAGGTCAGCTTCAAAGGCGATACCGAGAAGCTGAAGCAATCCGCCACTTCCCTGCTGCGGCGACGCTATCCGCATTACGAGAAGCTGGTATCCATGCATGTCGGGGTGGACGAGGTGGGTCCGTACCGCTTCGCCATTACGCTCGAACTGTTCCGCAGGTCCGGCAAACCCACCATCCTGCTGGTTTGCCACGGCCTCGGTGGCGGCGTTAACCATCACATCGACGGCCTCGTCGCGCGCCTGTCGGGACAGGCGAACTTCCTGCTGTTGCAGGCCACCGACCGCGGCGCGACCTTGACTGTGCCGGCCCTGGAAAACCACCCGACCGTATCGCTGCCGGAGGACCGCCTTGATGATCTGGTGACCCTGCTGCGCTCGGTGCCCGTCACGCGCGTGCATATCCACCACCTGAACGGCATGGACATGGACATTCGTGCGCTGATCCAGAAGCTGGATGTTCCGTTCGACACGACGGTGCACGACTACTACGCGCTGTGCCCGCAGGTGAACATGCTGCCATGGACATCCGGTGCCTATTGCGGGGAACCCGGCCCGGCCACCTGCAACGCGTGCATCAGTGTGTTGCCCTCGCATGGCGCCAAGGAAATCCTGTCCTGGCGGCGGGAGAAAATGTGGCAGTTCCTGGAAGCCGATCGGGTCATCTGCCCCAGCGTGGATGTGCTGGACCGGCTGACCCGGTTTGGTCTTGGCGAGCGGGCCATCGTCGCCCCGCACCAACCGGTGGCCAAAGGCAACTGGCCGGTCACCGTCCCGGTGTTGCGCGGACGCACGCTGCGGGTCGCGATGCTGGGCGTCTACGCCCGCCTGAAGGGCGCGCATGTCGTCGACGCGCTGACCCAGATCGTCGATCCGGCGGATATCGCCGTCCACCTCATCGGCCCGGTCGAGGATGACGTCCCGAAGACCGCTGCCGAACGGATCACCACCACCGGTAAGTACTCGGACGAAGAGCTGCCGGATCTGCTGGCGAAGCTTCGCCCGCACGTCATCTGGTTCCCCGGCATGGCGCCCGAGACCTACAGCTTCACGCTGACCACGGCCATCGAATCCGGGTTGCCGATCGTCGCCCCCCGGATCGGAGCCTTCACCGAACGGCTGCGGGGTCGTCCGCAGACCTGGATGGTGGAACCGACGGTCGCCACCACCCCTTGGCTCGCCGCCCTGGAGCAGGTCCGGTCATCGTTGCTCGCCAAGACACCTAAACCCGCCCCGAGCAAGCGCCCGCCGGTCGCCGATTTCTATGGCGACGCCTATCTCGGACCCGCGCTCGACCACTTCGCCAAGCGGCCCGGTTGGGTCCGCCAAGTCGCCACCGCCATCGGCGCGCCCGCCGTCGGCGCCGCGAAACACCGCAAACCGCGCATTGTCGTCATACCGGAGCGATTTGACCGGACCGTGCTCAGCCCCTGCGCCTATATCCGCCTGTTGCAACCCCTGGATCATCCCGATATCGGCGGCGATATGGAAATCGTCATGGCGGATGTGGATACGGCATTGCGCTACCGCGCCGATGTGTTCGTGACCCACCGTGGCGCCGTCTCGGACCTCGCCTCGGCCGACGCCCTGGCGGCCCATGCTCGCGAGACCGGGGCGAAGCTGCTCTACGACCTGGACGATGACCTGCTGAACATCCCACCCACCCATCCGGATGCCGCGGAACTGCGCCCCCTGTCCAAGGTGGTCGGCCGGATGATCCGTAACGCCGATCATGTTTGGGTTTCCACCGAGGTCTTGCGCAGCCGTCTGCACGCCGCGCGCAAGGATGTGCGGGTCGTCGCCAACGGCCTGGATGAAAGATTGTGGCGGCATCAGCCGATTGTCCTGCGCGACAGGCTGGAGCCGGTGCGGATCCTG
>ORJL011776746.1_pt1 | contig 15741 bp, 11 predicted proteins | sample 1779941 | NCBI WGS metagenome assembly ORJL01 (sample SAMEA104232317, study PRJEB22302) | groundwater metagenome | biome: forest; feature: aquifer; material: groundwater | place: USA | collected 2011-08-07 | depth 5.8 m | reverse complement strand
GCGCTGTGGACTAACGCCCGCAAGGGCGTTAGGACGCGGGCTGACAGCCTTGCGGCTGTCAGTCCATTGCGCCCTTGCGGGCGCGACTCCAGGATCCGTGAAGATTGGCATCCAGGAAAACTTAGTGCGGGCTACTTAGTGGAACGAACCGCGGGGGAGGTGAGCGCGCCTCCCCCGCGGCCTCGCCGCTTGGGCGCGATGCACGGGGAGTAGTCCCGCGACAGCAGCCCTACTTCGTCGACGGGACCAGGAGCTTCCTCGCCGACTCCAGGTCGCCGCTCCCCTCCGACTTCCCGTCGTTCGGCGGCACCATGCTGCCCGTCCTGTCCTTCCCCTCGAGGGCGAGACCGTAGACGGGCGACTGCGCCTTCGCGTCGCCGCCGCGCCCCCCGCCCGCAATCCCGCCCGCCGTGCGGAGGAGCAGGCCGTCCCCGGCCAGGGCGATGGCGATCCCCTGAGTGGCCTCCGCGTCGGCGTTCCCCGCGGCGCTGTCGGGGACCTGGTCATTCGGCCCAGGCAGCCCGCCCAACTGGACATCCAGCCCCGCGCCGCCGATCGCGATCACCCACCGGGTGTCCGCCTTCACCTGGGCGTTCGATCCGCCCACTTTCGTCGTCGCCGCGCTCCCGAGGCAGATCGTCAGCGTCTCCTTGTCCTGCGTGGTGTAGGTCGCAGAGCCCTCCTTCGGGGAGAACCGCTTGGCGAACTCCGCGAGGATCCCCCTGGCATGGTCCCTGGCCACCGCATCGTCCTCCGTGGCGAGGAAGGCCTTCCTAAGCGACTCGGCCAGCGCGACAAGGTCGGCCTCGCCGGGGATGTGCGCGAGGATGGCCAGCAGGTCCTTTGCTCGCGAGCAGCGCTCGAGGTCGTCCGACCGAAGGGCCTCGCGCAAGGCCGGGACCGCGGGCGCGCCGATCTTCGCCAGCTCGGCCTGCGCCTTGTCGCGGGTGTCGGGGTCGTTGTCACCGAGCTGCTCGACGAGCTTCCGGATGTGCGCCTCGTCCGGCGAGACGCCTTGGGCACGAAGTTGCAGCGGGAGGGCGAGGAGCGCAATCGCGACGAGCGCGCACCGGGTCCAGGTCGTCGTCATGGTGGTCATCCTCCCGTGTAAATCCACGCTATGGTTTCAGCTTCTCTGCCACGCTGCGTGCCCGCTCGACCTGATCCGCGTCCTCGGTGAGCCCCGCGGCCAGGTCGTTGAGCGCTGCGGCCCCCTTCGGGTCGCCGATCGCCTCCAACGCATCGATGAGGGCGTCGGCCGCGAGCCGGCGCGAGGCGGCCGGCCCCGCCTCGACCTGCTTGTCGTATTGGACCTCCACCCCTGCCAGGATCATCTTCTTCACCAGCGTCTGGTGGATCTCGGGCACGGTTTTCGCGTCCTTGAACTTCGCGGTCGCGCGCGCGTAGGTCGCCAGGTCGGCCATGAGCGCGTCCCAGTCCGTGAGGTCCATCTGGGTCTTGCCCTGCGTCTTCTCCTCGAATCGCTTCGCCAGGTCCTTGAGCCCCTGGATCACGAAGGGGACCGACTTGGCGTCGGCGAGCTTGCCGAGGGCCTCGAAGGACCGGGTGCGGACGAGCTGGGCCTCGTCCTTGAGCCCTGCGAGGAGGAACCGGTTCGCGCTCGCGTTGCCGATCTCGCCCAGCGCCCACGCCGCGAACCCCCGCGCGTCGACGGGGGCGCCCTTCGGAGTCGTCAGGACCCTGCCGAGCGCCGCGACCGACGACGCGTCCTTCATCTCCGCGAGCTTCCGAGCGGCCTTCTCTCCGCCGCCACCCCCGCGAACGAGGTCGTCCACCAGCTTCTGGACCTCGGCCTTGCCCTGTGCGGCCCCGTCGGCCGCATCCGGGAAGGGGAAGGCGACCAGCTCCTCCGGGCTCAGCCTCTCGAGGAAGCTGGCTCGAGGCTCCCTGCCAGGCCTCGCGTTCTTGGCGCCTGCGGGGACCCACAGCCTCCGCGCCTCGAACAGCGCGAAGATGTCATTGACCACCTCGGCTGGGAAGTCGTGCTGGCGGTTCGGGAGCTCGGTGTAGATGAAGTCGCTGCCGGCCGTCTTTTTCAGCAGGTGCGCGGCCTCGCGGGAGTCGTCCACGTTGCAACGCGGGTCGTCGTTGGCGTGGTAGACGTAGACCGCAGTGTGGCAGGTGGCCAGCTTCTTCTCGCCGTTGTTGGCGCCGCCGCTCGCGGGGGCGATGACGGCGAACTGCTCGCAGTACATCGGCCCGAAGTGCCACGTACCGAACCCGCCCATGGAGTGGCCGACCAGGTAGACGCGGTTCAGGTCCACGTTGTAGAGCATCTCGACCTCGCGGATCACCGTGAGGAACCAGGGGTCATTCTCCGCGGACGCCCAGGGGGCAGCGCGCGCGGTCGGGCAGACTGCGATGAACCCGTGCTTCTCGCACTGCCCCTGGATGAAGCCCATGAACTCCTTGCCGCTGCCGACCACGCCCTTGCCGTCCGCACCGTCCGCTCCCCCACCGTGCAGGCCGACCACGAGCGGCCAGGCCCGCGTCGGGTCGTACCCCGCCGGGACGAAGACCGTGTACATGCCCGATTGCTTGCTCGACAGCAGCGTGAGCTTGACGTCCTCGCGCAGCCCCTTGGGTTGGGGGGCGGAGCGGGCCATGCGCTCGAAGTAGTAGTCGGGCTCCTTGACGCCGAGGTCCTTCTTCATGGCCGTGTATTCGGTCTTCCGCGTCTTCTGATCGGGGATCTGGAAATACGCCCGCACCCGCTCGTCGAGGGCCTTGTTGAGCCGCAGGTCGTCCTTCTCGAGCCCCTTGAGCTCCTTCTCGGAGAGGAGAGCGCGCGCATCGGCGTGGTCCGCCTGCACGGCGAGGATGGAGGCGACCATGGCGACCTTCTCGACGTCGAGCTTGTTCTCGGCGCACCATTTGGCCAGGTCGAGCCGCCCCGCGAGGTCATCCGGCGCGAGGGCGCCCATGCGCGCCCAGGCGACCTGGAGGGGGTCCTCGACCTTCTCGATCCTCAGGACCTCGGTCCTGGGGATGGTCCGCACCTCGTAGGTCACCTCGGGGAGCCTGGCGAAGTACGGGCTGATCCGGACCTCCTGGTCGTTCTCCTGGACGATGGTCCCCTCCACCTTCTCCTTCTTCTTCGTCCAGACGACGTCATAGGCGTGGAGGGGAAGGGTCGCGAGCAGGAGGAGCAGCCATCGGCGAAGCATCATGAATCCCCCGAGGGGCCGGAGATCGGGTCCGGAAAACGAGCGAGGCATGCTACGGGCGGGACCGGGGGAAGTCCAGAGCCAGGGAAGGGCGCGGTGCATGATCGCGCTTGCGCTGGCGTCCCCCGTACGCTCTGCCGCCCGCTTCGCGGGCTGCCTCCCCGTTCGCGCAACACGCTTCCGCGGGCTCGCGCCCACGGCTACCCGCTGCCGCCCGCTTCGCGGGCTGGACCCAGTTGCGGAGGGATGCGAGGGACAGTCGTGGAAGGGCGTCGTCGATGAGGTCCCGGATGTGGTCGTGGCGCGGCGGCTCCACCCCGAGGACCCCGCGAGGTCGACCGACACGCGCGTGCTGAGGGTCGGGATCGCGCTCCGCGAGCCGACGCCGATCAAGTTGGAGCAGCGCGTTGATTGCATCGACGCGTGCGGATAGGCTGTGCGCATGTCGAACGGGGATGCGGTCCAGAGTTGGAGGGAGGCCGTCGAGCTCGGCGCCCGGCTTGGCGTGATCGCCGCGGACAAGGCGAAGGACGCCACTGCGCAACTCGACGCGGCGACGCAGGCCACGCTGACGCCTGCCCTCGTCGCGGCGTGGGCGGACATCTCCTCCGATACCCTCGAGGGGCTGCTCCACGTAGCCAGGACCTGGCCCAAGAACCGCGACGCGCTCGAGCTCCGCGACTCCGTGCGCATCGCCTCCCAGGGCCTCGCCGCGCTGAAGGACGCGCTCGGGGAGACGGCCGAGACGGTCATCCGAGGGGCTCAGGCCGGGGCGAAGAAGCGCCCCCCGAGCGTGCCTCGGCGCCTCGGACCGTACGAGCTGCTCGACATCCTGGGCCACGGCGGAATGGGCGTCGTCTATCGCGCCCGGCACGCGACGCTCGGCACCGAGTGCGCCGTGAAGGTCCTCGTCGCGGGCGAGCATGCCTCGCCGGAGGCGATCACCCGCTTCCAACGCGAGGCCGCCGCCCTCGCGCGAATGGGGAAGCATCCGAACATCGTCGGCGTGTTCGACCTCGGCCGGGAGGGTCCCCTCTTCTACTACGCGATGGAGCTGGTCCGCGGGAGGTCTCTGCGAGAGGTGTTCGAGTCGGGCACCCTCGAGCCTCGTGAGGCCGCTCGGCTCGTCGAGAAGATCGCCCGCGCCCTCCACTTCGCCCACGGGCACGGCATCGTCCACCGCGACATGAAGCCCGAGAACGTCGTCGTCCGCGAGGACGGCGAGCCGCAGGTCATGGACTTCGGCCTCGCGCGGGACCTCCGCTCCGAGGCGCGCCTGAGCGTCGCGGGCGAGGTCTTCGGCACGCCGGCCTACATGGCCCCCGAGCAGGCAAAGGGCCTCCACGACCAGTGCGATGCGCGGACCGACGTGTACGCCCTCGGCGGCGTGCTCTACGACGCGCTCACCGGCATCCCCCCGCACCCGGGCAAGGACGTCGCGCAGGTCTTCCGCCACGCCTGCGAGGGCGAGGTCGTGCCGCCGAGGCGCATCCGTCCCGACCTCTCGGTCGACCTCGAGACGGTCTGCCTCAAGTGCCTCGACGCCGAGCGGGAATCGAGGTACGCCTCCGCGGAGGCCCTCGCGGACGACCTCGCGAGGTTCCTGCGCGGGAAGGCCGTCTCGGCGCGCCCGCGGGGCTGGGTGGAGCGACAGGTCCGCCGCGTGCGCAGACGTCCGCTCCAGTCCGCGCTCGTCGGGGGGCTTGTGCTCGCGCTGGTCGGGCTCTCGTGGCGACTGGCCGGCCCCGCGCGCGTGCGCATCCAGACCGAGCCGGACGGCGCGCGGTTGGAGGCGATCGGCCGCACGATGTGGGGAGGCGGATGGGTCTGGCCCGCGGGCCGATTCACGCTCCGCGTCACCGCCGAGGGGTACGATCCGCGGGACGTTTCCGTCGACCTCTCACCGGGGTCCCTCCACGACCTGGGGACCGTGAAGCTCCTCCCGACGCCGGCGGCGCTGACGCTCACCTCGTGGCCTCCGGAAGTTGAGGTGACCCTCGCGCGAGACGGAGGCGGGCTGCTCCGCTTGTCGACGCGGTTCGATCGACTCCCGGTCGGGGCCGGCACGTACTCCCTCCATGCGACCCGGGAAGGGTACTTCCCGTTCGAGAGGCGCGTCGAGGCGCGGCCGGGAGCCTCGGTCGCGTGCAACCTCACGCTGCGGCGGAAGACGCTCTGGGTGCGCGACCTCGAGGACATCATTGACGGGGCGCCGGCCGTTGTGGACCTCGACCGGGACGGAGCGCTCGACGTCGTCGTCTGCGCGCGGACGCAGTGCACTGTCTACGCCCTCTCCGGTCGGGACGGGTCGATCCTGTGGCGCAGCCGGGTCGGGCACGCGCTTCTCGAGGCCGCCACGATCGAGGACATCGACCGCGACGGAGTCCCCGACGTCCGCGTCAAGTGCATGGAGGGGCATTCACACGCGCTCGACGGCCGCGACGGCTCGCCGATCGCAAGCGACCGCGAGGGGTCGTCGATCGCGACGCCGGCGACGCTCGATCTCGACGGCGACGGGTTCCTCGACGAGGTCCACGCGGAGGCCGGCAAGGTCATCGCGTCCTCGGTCCGCGGCGACGGCATCGCGTCGGTCTCGCGCGAGGCGGAGCGGATCGACGCCGCGCCGACGATCGCGGACCTGGACGGCGACGGCACGATCGACGGCCTGAAGCTCTCCGGCTACGCGCTCGTCGAGGCGACCTTGGGGAAGACGCGTGAGCGAATGTGGTCGAGTCTGTTCATGGAGGGGGTTTCGGCGGCTCCCATCGCGGGGGACCTGGACGGGGACGGGGCTGCCGAGTGCGTCGTCGCCTGCGACCCGGGAGAGGTGATCGCGCTGGAGGGGAAGACCGGCGCGCGGCGCTGGACGTGGCGCATCGCCGGCCAGCCGAAGGGCCCCCTCGCGCTTGCGCGGGCGAACGGACGCGCGGGGCTCGACGTCGTGGTGTCCCGAGCGGACGGCCGCGCCTTCGTCCTGACGCCGCCCGAGGCCTCGGTCGGAGGCCCGCTCGGGACCTTCGAGCGGATGCTCGCGCACCGCGCGGCGGGCGAGAACTGGACGGCGCTCGAGCGGCTCGCCGAAGAGGTGACGAAGGACGACGACCCCTGGCGTCGCTCGATTGGCTGGAGTCTCCTCGGCATCGCGCGCCAGCGCGCGGGGCGACCGGAGGAGGCGCTCGCGTGCTTCGCGGAGGCCCGCGGGCTCGACCTTCGCTGCCCTGAGGCGGCCGCCGCGGAGTGGACGGCGTCCTGGGCGTGGAAGGCCTGCCCTGGGGCGCGGCGCGAGGAGGCAGGGCGCCTCTTCGAGGAGGGGCTTCGGCACGACCCCGATCGGCTGTTCGACTCGGTCCTGGAGGGGTGCGAGGCGATCGACGCCGCCGCGGCTCGCGACCTGGCGGAGCGCGTGCGCGAGGAGCTCGACGACCCTGGGTGTGGCGTCGAGGCGACGCTCCTGTCGACGCTCCTCCTCCCCAACGACACGCGGCCCCCTGCGCCTGCGGAGGTCGAGCGGCGCCTGCATGCAGCGGTAGACTCCGTTCGCGCGCGTCTGGCGGAGGTCCCCTCGCAAGCTCCGCGCCTGTTCGGCTACCTCTGCCTCCTCTACGACGCGCTGGGCGACGAGGCGCGCTATCGTGCGGCGTTCGCGATCTACACTGAGCAGCCGCGTCGCCCGTCGGCGCTCGACGCGCTGATGTTTCACGTCAACGCGCGCTACGGCCTGAAGTAGCGAGTGTGCGAAGTCGTGCAGGGCGATCCCCTTGGGAGCGTCGGCACGGCTCAACCGGAGACGCTTTTCGGTGACACCGATCCACGGCGCTCGTAATCGTAGTCGTAATCGTAGTCGTAATCGTTCAGGCCAAAACGATTACGACTACGATTACGACTACGATTACGAGGCCCGTGATTCGGTGCCACCGAGAAACGCCATCGGTTGAACCACGCCGAATTCGTGACCCCGATCTGAACCACGCCGTAGCTCCCCGAGGGGCTCGGCGCCAGTGCATGAGGGCCGTAGACTCATCTCGATCGACTCAAACTGACACCCCCAGGCACTCCCGCCGCCGCAAGTTCTTGCCGGCACGACACCATCATCTTGGCACGAGTCGTGCGGATTGAAGAGGTGTCAACTTTCAGGAGAAGCGTCATGAAGTTCCTTTCCACACCGTGGTTCGTCGCTGCGTTCGCCGTTTCCATCCTCTCGGGGGGGCTCGCCAGGGCCGGGGATGACTCGAGGATTCGCCAGTTCTGGAGCGGGGAGCTGTCGGTCAAGGGCGAGGGGGAGTCCGCGCTCCTTCCGATGGCGCGAGTGGGCTACTTCGCAATCGACGCCCACGTCGCATGGGCCCGGTTGCAGACCTCCGCGGCTTCGACCGTGGCGACCATCTGGGTACGCGGCCAGGACGCGGACGCGCCGCTGGACGCAGACCGGATCGAGGGCGGGATGGCCGCGAGGGACGGCGCCGCGACGCCGCTCCAGTCCCGCCCGTCGGGAAAGTCCGAGTTCGCCTGCCTGGGGTGCGTCGCAGACCCGGAGAAGCAGGGCCCGATCGTGGAGGCGTCGTTCACGTTCGCCCCTGGCTCCGATCCCGCGGCGGATCGCCTTGTCGTGGTGGCCGTGGACGGCCGGCCCGTGGTAATGGACCCCGCGTCCGCGCTCGAGGAACTTCGGTGACCCGGGGGAGCCGGGTCGCCCTCCAGCGCTCCACGCGCTGCTGTTCCACCTCGACACGCGCTCCGGCCTGAAGTGACGAGGACCGGAGCGCGGCACCAGGCGCCGAGAGGGAGTATCCGCGACGCACGAGGCCCTCGAGGAGACGTGGCCAGGTCACCTGTGCGACCCGAACGACGAGGTCCACGTCGTAGGTCAGGCGCGGAAGTCCATAGGCGCTCACCGCGAGTCCGCCCACGAGCGCGTAGTCGGCCCTGATTTCTTCCAGCGCGTCGAGCGAGGCGTGAAGCGCGGCGAACAGGTCCGCCGACGGGGTGCCGATGGCCTCAGACACGGTGCCTCCGGACCCAATCGCGCAGCCGCTGGCGCCCCTCCTCCTCGGTCCGGCCAGCGCTGCGCAGCTTCGCCTCGAGCGTGCCCTGGCCCTCGAGCATCCGGAAGACGAGTTGGACCATCTCACCGACGGCGTGCAGTCGCTCTTCCACGCTCATCGGGCGAAACCGGTCCGCCTCTTCGCGGAGCTGCTCTTCGTAGGTCTTCCAACGCATCTGCGATCATTCTAGCGTGGGCGCCCTGGCCGCACAACGAGGCGGCCACCTACTTCCGCAGGATACGCTTCGCCGCCTCGAGGTCGAGCGCGCCGGGCAAGTCGCACACGACCCCGTGCTTCCCCTTCGCGCGCACCTCGTCGTTGCGCGTGTCGGAGTCGTAGACGTCCTCCGCCCCTCCAAGGTCGAGGAACAGGCCGAAGCTCGTCCCGCCGTGATAGTCGTTCGAGTCGGCCACGGCCTGCCCGGGCGCGTAGACGTACGTGTCCTTCCCGCCGCCGTCCTCGAACAGGCAGAAGCCGTTGTGCGCGACCGCGCCCTGCGAGAAGAACGCACCTCCGCGGTATACGTCGTCCCCCTCGCGATCGATGAACGCGACCACGGTCTCGTCCCAGGAGAGCCCCTGCGCCACCCCCTGCCGCGTGTCGTACACGTCGTTGCCGTGGAGGTCCTCGAAGTACCCCATCGCCTCGTGCGCCGCGAACCCCTGGTCGTAGCGAGAGCCGACGTAGCGGTCGTCGCCGTTCCGATCCGAGAGGATCCCCCAGCCGAAGTAGTACCCACCCCCCTGCGAGAAATTCCCTGCCTCGTAGACGTCGTTGCCCTCGGAGTCCACCAGCAGCGCAAGCCCGCCCGACAGCAGCCCGCGGAAGCCGATGCCGCACGCCTGCCCCCAACTGTCGAAGATCCCCGCGTCGCCGTACCCGGTCGGGTGCATCCCCTTGCAGTAGTAGTGGTCGTCGCCGCGATCGTCCCGCAGCACCGACAGCCCGCCCGGCATCGCGCAGGACTGCGACCACCCCGTGGATTCGTACGCGTCGTTTCCCGCGCCGTCCGTGAGCCAGCCGACGCCCCACATGGCCGCGGCCTGGACGTAGTCGCCGCCCCGATACGTGTCGTCGCCCGCCAGATCGATCAGCATCCCGACGCCGATCGCGCAGGTCCCCTGCGCCCAGCGGCGCGCGATGTACGAGTCGTTGCCGCTCAGGTCGAGCAGCGCGCCGACGCCGAGCCGGCCGCATCCCTGCGCACAGTCGAAGGTCGCCTCGTACGCGTCGTTCCCGGCGCAGTCGATCACGATCGAGAACGGCAGCTTGTCGCCGGCCGAGGTCCCCGCGCCGTTCGTGTAGAGGTCGTCTCCGCCGAGGTCGACGATCACGGCCGCGTCCTCGCGGTACCAGGTGTGCCCCTTCCCGCCGATCAGGATCTTCCCGAGCGGCGTGTCGCGCGTGAAGAACACGTCGGACGGCTTCCCCTTCTCCTCCCACGCCCGCTCCAGGTCCGGCTGGAGACGATCCTGCGCCGCGTCGAGCAGTTCCTGCACCTCGAGCGCGGCCGCGAACAGCTCGGCCAGGTCCACCCTTCCCGCGATATTCACCAGCCTCAGATTCGGTTCGATCCTCTCCCTCTTCTCGTCGCTCTGGATCACCACCGTGTCGACGAACGCGTCGGAGAGAACCGGGAGCTGCGCGAGGGCGAACTCCCGCTCCTCGGCCGACGTCGCGGCGAACGCCTTGTCCCAGTGCGCCTTCGCCCGACCGAGCAGCGCGACGATCTCGTCCACACGCGCCTCCAGCGCGAGGCCGGCCGGGGAGAGATGCCCGATGCCCCCCTGCGAGGGACGATCGAGCCACTGGGCCGCGCTCCGCAGACCGACGGGCCTCGCCGGGTCCACCAACTCGGCCACCGCGCGCTGCGAGAGCGGCAGGAGCTTGAACGGATCGCGGTGCGCGTAGGCGAAGCGCCGCAGGCGGGTCGGATCGGCCTGCTCGTGCAACTTCGCCAGCCGCCCGAGCTGGTCCTGGTAGTCGGCCTCCAGGCCGAGCTCGGCGCGGAGCGCTGCGGCGAAGGCCTCCTCCGGTGGCGAGGTGACGCCGTCGGGGAGGATCTGTGCGTTCGGCGGCATCGCCTTCTGCCCGACAAACCCGGGCTTCGCCTCGAGGGTCACGCGGAAGGTGAGCAGCTCGACCTTCCGAGTGGCCTTCAGTTCGAGGGAGGGGCCCGGCGGCGACTTCATGACGAGCGCATCGGGGTCCTTCCACGCGGAGGGGTCGTCGAGCGGCTTCCCGGCGAAGGCCGCGGAACGATCCACACGGTCGCGAACGGCCTGCACTTCGAGGACGTCGCCGATCTTCCCGGCGGCGATCCCCTCGCGAAACCTCGTCAGGAGCCCCTCGGCGTCCTTGTCGAAGTCGATGCCCGTCACGGAGACGATGAGGTCACCTGCGCGGATCCCCGCCTTGTCCGCAGGCGAACTGGGGACCGACTCGTGCACGCGGATTGCTCGGGCGAACTTCTTGTCTCCCGCCTCCGGGACGGTCCCTTCGACCGTCATCGACACGCCGAACCACGGGACGGGCGGATCGTCGGCGAAGGCGGTCAGCGCGAACAGCAGAAAGGCGATGGGAGTTGCTCGCGGCATGGTACCTCCACGGGATTGGCTCACAACGATCGGATCCGGGCGCTCCGCCGCGACGAAGAGGCCGGTCAGCGAGTTGGCGTGAGAGACTACACGCAGCGATAGTGCCGCCGCTTTGGTCCCGGCCGCCCCGTCCGTACGCCCACCTGTGCCTCCTCTACGACGCGCTCGACGACGCGAGAGGCTAATCCTACAACGCTAGTTTCACCAGCCCCGAAGGGGCTGCCCAAGAAAGCCAGGGGCGCAAGCCCAATGGCACTAAACGAACGGCTCTTCGAGGCGTCCGCCGTCAACAGGTGGTAGGGCTCGGCCCAACGTACCCCAACAGGTCGCCCCGGCCCCGGCAAATTCGGCGTTCATTTAGTGCCATTGGGCGCAAGCCCCTGGTTCCCGCGCATGCATTGGGACGTGAGCCCTGAAAGGGCGACCCACGAAATGTGTCGCCCATTCAGGGCTCCCTTTGCGGCGGTCGGGAGAGCCCCAGGGGCTGCGCCCCTGGCTTTCTTGACGTCGCCCCCTCGGGGCTGAAATAGCGTCGTAGGACTAATCGCTTATCTTCTTCTTCAGGTTCGGCGCAGTCTCGGGCTTCTCCGCGTCCCAGTAGCGACTCTCGTCGCCGGTCGCGGTCACGTTCTCGTAGACCCCCTGGTCGCGACGCACGAGCTTCGTGAACCCCATGTCGCGGTAGCCGGTGTTGCCCGTCGGCGTTCTGATCGCGACGGGGACGATCACCTTTCGCACCGCCCGCTTGCACTCGGGGCAGGACTTGAGCGGGCGGTCCTTCATGTGTTGGAACACCTCGAACTCCCCCGCCTTCGGGCACTTCGAGTTCGAGCACTCATAAACGTAGATCGGCATCGGACGAGGATCCCTCCACGCGTCATCGCACCTCCAGGGTATCGAGGGCCACACCAGGGGTCAAGGTCGCTTCCCGCGTCGATCATGTCGTGCGGGCCACGCCGCCGACGAAAGGGAGACCTTCATCGAGAGATGAGACGAGATGGCGGAGTGAGGGAACTCGTGTTGCGAACGAGTCTACCTTCGGTACGAACGAGTTCACTCGTGGTACGAACGACTTCACCCCTGGTACGAACGAGTTCACCCTCGGTCCGAACGAGTTCACCCCTGGTACGAGTGACTTCACCCTCGGTACGAACGAGTTCACCCCTGGTGCGAACGAGTTCACCCCTGGTACGAATGACTTCACCCTCGGTACGAACGAGTTCACCCCTGGCACGAACGAGTTCACGCTTGGTACAAACGAGTTCACCCCTGGTGCGAATGAAGTTACCCTTGGTGCGACCGAGTTCACCCGAAGTACGACCGGGGGAACTTGTCCTCCGATCCAGGTGACTCTCGAGGCCCCCATGAATCTCCGCGAGCAGTTTCTCCTCGACCCGGGGATCGTCTTCCTGAACCACGGCTCGTTCGGCGCGTGCCCGCAACAGGTCCTCGACGCGTTCCAGGGCTGGCAGCGGGAGATGGAACGGAACCCCGTCGAGTTCCTGGCCCGCCGATCGACGGAGCTCCTCGCGGAGGCCCGACGGACCCTCGGGACGTTCCTGGGCGCTAACCCCGAGCACCTGAGCTTCGTGCCGAACGCCACCCATGCCGTCAACACGGTCGCCCGCTCTCTGCCCTTCGCGGCGGGAGACGAGGTCCTCACCACGGACCACGAGTACGGCGCCTGCGACAACACCTGGGACTTCGTGGCGGCCCGGACGGGGGCGCGCGTGGTGCGGACCGAGATCCCCTTCCCCTTCCGGTCCTCCGAATTCCCGGAGAGGATCTGGAGCGGCGTCACGTCGCGCACGAAACTGATCTACCTCAGCCACATCACCTCCACCACCGCGCTCCTCTTCCCCATCGCGGAGGTCTGCGCCCGGGCCAGGAAGGCGGGCATCCTCACCTTCATCGACGGCGCCCACGCCCCGGGGCAAATCGACCTGAACCTCGAGTCGCTGGGGGCGGACTTCTACACGGGCAACTGCCACAAGTGGATGTGCGCGCCGAAGGGCTCGGCGTTCCTCCATGCGCGGCCCGAGCACCACGCCCTCCTGGAGTCGCCCGTCGTGAGCTGGGGGTACAGCGAAGGGACCGGGGGGCACACGGGCTACGAGTCCTTCACGGGCTCCACCCGCCTGGAGCGCCGCCTCCAGTGGCATGGGACGCGGGACCTGTCGGCCTTCCTGAGCGTCCCCGCGGCCGTGAAGTTCTTGTCGGAGGTCCGCTGGCGGGAGCGTAGGGCGGAGGCGCACGGACTCGCCGTCCACGCGATGGAGGCCTGTGCCGCCCGGTTCGGCGCGGAACCCCTCGCGAGGCCGGAGGACATCGTCCAGATGGCGCCGCTCCAGGTCCCGCACAAGGAACCCGAGGTGTTGCGCAGGACCCTCTTCGAGCGCCACCGCATCGAGGTGCCGGTCACGACGCACAAGGGGAGGGTCTTCGTGCGGGTCTCCGCCGCGATCTACACCACCGCCGCGGACGTGGAGGCGCTCCTGGGCGCGCTGGACGCGGTCCTCCGCTGACCGAGAGCGAGGTCGCAGACCACTTCCCGGCCGGCCCCCGCCTGGACGCTGGCGAAGCCTGGCGCGAACCCCGGCTTCCCCGCGACCATGCCCAGGCAGCCGGGGTTCATCTCGATTCCCGCCGGAGGTTCCCTGCCGGCCCCGTGAAGTCCTCGTGTTGATGGTCTTTTGAGGTCATCGGCGGCATCGCGATTCCCGCGTACCAGAGCTACGTCCTGCGCGGACAGTTCGGGACCGCCGAGGTTGCGATCGTCACCACGGGCCCCGTGTAGGAGTCCACGGGGCCCCGCGCGGCAACAGAGCGTGGACTGCGATCCCCGGAGAAGATCCGACGAGGTCCCTCTCGGAAGCCTCCTCGAATTCCGGCATGGTTCAGTCGGAGGTGACACTCGCGCGGGCATCCGCGGAACTCCAACTCCAACAGCCAACTCCAAGAAAATCCAACTCCAATTCCAACTCAAAGGGCCTTTGAGTTGGAGTTGGAGTTGGAGCTGCGGCCACCCGTCGGGTTTGGAACCCGAACCAAGCGCCGCGTGAACCACGCCCGAATTCCCGCTGCCGCGCGAGGAGGGACTCGCGTCCCTGGTATCATGCCGCCATGGCTTCGCGACGACTCCTCCTCCTGGGGATGAGCGGGGTCCGGGTCCGGGACCAGGAGCTCCTGCGCCTCGGCATGACCCTCCCTGGATTCGTGGAGCGCAACCGCGTCATCGCCTCGCTCCCCAGCCTCGGCCTGCTCACGATCGCCGGCTGCACTCCCGCGCACTGGGAGGTCGTCTATCGCGAGGCGGGCGATGCGCCGGTGGTCGAAGAACGATACGACCTCGTCGCCATCTCCTCCCTCTCGGCGCGCGTCCTCGAGGCGTACGCGCTCGCCGACCGGCTGCGCGCCGGGGGGACGAAGGTGGTCCTCGGCGGACTGCACGTCTCTGCCCTTCCCCAGGAGGCGATGGCCCACGCCGATGCGGTCGTCCAGGGCGAGGGAGAGGCGGTGTGGCCGACGCTCCTGCGCGACCTGGAGGAAGGGCGCCTGCGCCCCCTCTACTCCTCCTTCGACCCGGCGGCCCGCGCCTTCCGCCTCGAGGACGCGCCGATTCCGCGATACGACCTGCTCGACCCGGCGCGGTACAACCGGCTCTCGCTCCAGACCACGCGGGGGTGTCCGCTCGACTGTTCCTTCTGCGCCGCCTCGCGCCTCATCAGCCCGTACCGACGGAAGCCGGTCGATCAGGTCCGGCGCGAGCTGGAGGCGATCCTCGCGATCTGGCCCCGGCCGTTCCTCGAGCTGGCCGACGACAACACCTTCGTGGACAAGCGCTGGGGGAAGGAACTGTCGCGCGTCCTCTCGGCGTACCCCATCCGCTGGTTCACGGAGACTCATGGTCGATCTGTACAGTGGCGAGGAGGTGGGCCGGCGAAAGCGGCTGTTCCGCGCGTGCGTGAGAGCCGCGCGGAGGAGGTGAGCATGGGCGACCGGATGCCGACGATCCGGACGATGCTGCGGGTCCTGACGTTCCGGGCGAAGCGCGACGAGCTGGTCGCGCTGGACCGGGGGCACCTCGTGCTGGGCCTGCTCGTCACCTGGCTCGTCGGGGTGGGGAGGTACTGGGACGACCCTCGAGCGCACGTGCTGCAGCATACGGAGCTGGGGTCGGTCCTCTACGTGTTCGTCCTGTCCGACTTCCTCTGGCTCCTGATCCTGCCGCTCAGGCCCGCCAACTGGTCCTACGCGCGGGTCCTGACCTACGTGACGCTCACGGCGGCCCCGGCGCTCCTGTACGCGATTCCCGTGGAGATGTACTTCGACCTCGACACCGCTCGCGGGATCAACTGCTGGTTCCTGTTCGTGGTGGCCACCTGGAGGGTCGCCCTGCTGGTGGTTTATCTCGAGCGAGCGGGGAAGCTGGCGGGCGGGACCGTGTTCGTCGCAGCGGCGCTGCCGATCATGGGGATCGTGGCGTCGCTGACGGCGTTGAACCTGGAGCACGCCGTCTTCGACATCATGGGGGGACTGAGGGGAACCTCGCACGACGCGGCGTACCAGCTTCTCATCGTCGCGACGTTCTTGTCGGTCTGGGGCGTGATCCCGATGCTGATCGCCTACGGCGTGTTGATCGGGCAGGCGAGGAAGAGGGTCGCGGGGTAATCGAGCGGCAGAGAGCATCCCCCGCAGAGGAACGCGTTGTGTCGCCCCTTCAGGGCTCCGATTCCCATCGCGAATCCACGATCCCAGGGCTCCGCTTCGCTCCGCCCTGGGCTGTCTTGTGTCGCCCCTTCGGGGCTGGGGGAGGCGCGCGCACGCGCGCCCCTTCGGGGCTGGGGGAGGCGCGCGCACGCGCGCCCCTTCGGGGCTGGGGGAGGCGCGCGCACGCGCGCCCCTTCGGGGCTG
>ORJL010484038.1_pt1 | contig 15746 bp, 13 predicted proteins | sample 1779941 | NCBI WGS metagenome assembly ORJL01 (sample SAMEA104232317, study PRJEB22302) | groundwater metagenome | biome: forest; feature: aquifer; material: groundwater | place: USA | collected 2011-08-07 | depth 5.8 m | reverse complement strand
GGACGTTGCCTGTGGCTCCGACATACCTCTTTCCCAACTCTCGGTCCTGCTGAATGAGTTCTTCCCAAAAATTCATCCCGTGCCTCTGAAAGTGGTCCAGGGAGGCATCCTCAACTTCCCGTTGGGCCGCCAGAGGGATATCCCCAAGGTTGACCTGGATATGCGGATGGCTCATGGTGGCCCCGGCGGGCGCCATGTAGTTCCACCCGATGGAAAGGTTGACGGCCCGGGGGTCGTGTTTGGTCACCTGGGCCGCGAAATGCTTACTGGCGGTGAAGGCGTCGCTCAATAGGTCAGGAGTGAATTCATCAAGTCTTATCAGGTGTCTCGGGGAAATGGGGACGACGGCGCTGTACTCCGCGTAGGGCCGGATATTGGGCACCACGATGGCCTCGCCTACTCGTATTCTCCCTCCGGGGACCACGTCTTCGGGAAAACGGGGTGTGACCTTCTCCACATTTGCCGGGCAGAAGGGACAGCCCGGGAACGGCTGCAATTCCGCAGGTTTCGGGCCGTTCATCGGCGGGTAGTCCATGCCTTCGTAGATCAGCGACGACCACCCTGGCAGAGGGTCTTGTCTGACCTCCAGATTGAAAGTGACTTCTTTGAATTGGTTGTTGGGGTCGAGAAATCGGGACGCCACTATCTGTTTCTTGAACTCGATGGTCATGTTCTCTCTTCCGTCAGCTCCAAAATGAAGTATCGTTTCACTGCGTTCCGCTGGTACTCGCCGTATCTTAAACATTTCAGGGCCGTGACGCAACTGGCACAGATAGGCTGCTGTACCGTCTTGTGTCTACTGTCCGCCCTCTCCTTTCTTCCTTATTCTTCCCGCTTCTTCCCAATTTGATAACTTTGTCATCTTTTTCCCCGTAATTTTATGATTTGTTGACGCTTCTGGCGCTATTATGGCTCATAGCTGCGGACCAATAAGGGGCCGCGGCAAGGATGAAAGAGTATTGAGGGGAGCCACGGTTCTCAGCAAAGGAAGCCTATTATGAAAAAAGTGGTCGCGATGGTCCTTGCCGGAGGGCAGGGAAAAAGAATGGAAGTACTCTGTCAGGTGAGGCCGAAACCGGCCTTGCCCTTTGCGGGAAGGTTCCGTGTGATCGATTTCACTCTCAGCAATTGTGTGCATTCCGGGATCGGCAATGTGGCGCTGCTGACCGACTATCAACGCGATCACATGGCGGCCTATCTTAAGCAGTGGAGTTCGAACAACCCTGGAGACTACGGTCTGGATACGCTTGAGCCAAAAGAGGGGTCATACCGGGGGACAGCGGATGCTGTTTACCAGAACCTGGATTACCTGAAACGGTACGGTCCCGAGGTGGTGGTGGGGCTGGCGGGGGACCATATCTACAGCATGGACTATCGCCGCATGCTGGCGTTCCACCTGCAGAGCCTGGCCGATGTCACCGTCGGCGTCATGCCTGTTCCGCTGGAAGAGGCCAGCCGTTTCGGTATCGTGATTCCCGACGGGACCGGCAGGATAGTGGACTTCAACGAAAAACCCGCCGTACCCGCGAGCAATCTAGCTTCCATGGGTATCTATATCTTCAATCCCCGGGTGCTGACGGAGGGTCTAGCCGAGGATCACGATAACCCTGTCTCATCGCACGACTTCGGCTACTCTTTGATTCCTGACCTGGTGAAGCGGCGCCGGGCCTTTGCCTATAAGTTCGAAGGGTACTGGCGGGACATCGGCACCGTCGAAACCTATTACGAGGCCAACATGGAACTCACTTCCAGGTTGCCTTCATATACCTTCAACGACGCGTGGCCGATCCTTACGCGGGACTGCGCCACGTTGCCTCCCACCATCGCGGGGAAGGGTCGGGTCAAACACAGCCTGATTGGCTCAGGTTGTGTCATCGAAGGCGAAGTGGAAGGTTCCATCTTGTCGCCTGGAGTCAGGGTTGAAGAGAATGCTGTTGTCAGGAACTCCATTGTCATGGAGAGGACGGTCATCGGCAGAAACAGCCTTGTGGACCGTTGCATTCTGGATGAGGGAGTCACCGTGGGAACGCAATGTTGTGTGGGCCTGGAGTCGAACCCGATCCGGGCAGGATGGGGGATTACTGTAGTTGGCAAGTGCGTTCGTGTTCCGCCATGGACGGACATAGGCCGGAACCTGAGAGTATTTCCGGGGGTTGGGTGGGCTGGTACTGCTGCCGGGGTCACTGATGGGGTGGTGGTGTAGGATGGGAAGTCCCAACCCCGAGTTAGTCGTGGTCGAGACCGTTCAAGGCGAAGCGAAAGCAAGTGTTTTGAAAGCCCACCTTGAAAGCGAAGGGATTCCGGTGGTTCTGTCGTATGAAAGCGCCGGTGTCGTCTTTGGGGTTACTGTCGACGGACTGGGCAAGGTGCGGATAATGGTGCCGGGGCAATTCGCCGATCAGGCAAGAGAAGTGATAGAACCCGGCGGCGCCAGCCAAATGGTTGATGCCAAGCAACCATCGCCACATTGACCCGTCTCTGACATGCAATGTTGCGGCAACGACAGGAGCATCAAGATTAAAAAGCAAGAGAAGATACTGGTAATCACCGGGGATGTCCGGCTGCAGAACTGGTTGGCTCTGGCCCTCGAAAGCAGAGGATTCATCGTATCCGGTGTGGAGGGACGCCAGGACGGGTTGCGGGAGGCTATAGAAGCTGTGGCGCCTGACCTGATCATCATTGACCCTGTGTTGCCCGGGCTGCATGGCGTTTCATGTTCCGTAGCCATCAGGCGCTGGTGCCCGGCGCCTATCCTCCTTCTCACCGCGGCCAACGACCGGGAAGACAAAGTAAGGCTACTGGAGCTTCATTCCCCGGACCTTCTCTCCAAGCCATTAGACCTTGACGAGTTGATTTCGAAACTCCGTGTGATAATCGGGGCACGAAAGAGGGCAGCGACTGGGGCGGGCCGGATAGGTACGGCGAAAGAGGAGCCAACGGGAAACCCCCGGGCCGACAGCGCGATTCGGATCTAGCCTGTCTTGCTGACAGGTTGCCGCACCACGGTCTTCAACTTCTCAGGGGTCGACTTTCTCGGATCGCCCAAATATATCTCGTGATGCTTTCCTCTTAGAGCGTATCCCTGTCCTTTGATGAAGGCGTGCAGTGCCTGGATTGTCGGGCCTTCCCCGGAATACGGTCCTGTATGCAGTACCTGGGCTGACATTCCCTCGTTGAGCGGCTCGAATCTCATCCTGTAGAGTTGAGCAGGGTTCTTCTTCTTTTTGACCTGCTCGACGGCGGTGCGGAAGAGGTCATTTGTGACGCAGTCTGGCTGCATGATCATGGCCGTCCACTTCCATGCATCCTTGGTCTCCCCTGGAAACTGGCTCATGTCGTCCGCCCACCACAGCCCTTCGAGAGGCATTACTCCGTAATCTATGTCCAGTTCACGCCGGACGGTGAATTTCAACGCGTAGGCCACAGGGTAAAGGGCTTCGATGGCTTCGCGGTATTCGGGCGCCGTGTTGGGGTCGCCTTTCCCGTCGATCATCAGAAAGGTCATAGCGGGAACGTCAACGATGGTTGGGGCTCCGGGGGATGGATTGTAGAAGCGCTTGAATTCTTTCTTTAGATCGAGTTTTGTCATTTGAGACCGCCACGAAAGCTGAAATAACGCATGAACTCATATTTTCAGGACAACGGAGAAACCAGATATGGAGCGGGTGATGGGACTCGAACCCACGACAGCCTGCTTGGGAAGTAGTCCTAAGAAAAGGCGGGAACCCCTTGCCTCCTTTTGAAATAGATTATACACCAGCTTTCGGGAAGGTCAATGCTAATCTGATGCTAAATCTGAACTGTCTTTCGCTCTTAGACCATTAATTATGTCCAGGGTTGGGGCTGTGCCATTAGTCTCCATGATCCGATCTGGGTGCCACCTCTCCAGTATCTACAGTAAAGCCGGGCCGATCGTTCCGGGTTCTCTCTACAACAAGAGCGATCTCCATGCAAGCAAGTTTGAATCGTCAACTTCAGTACCAAGAGGCCGCTGGTTCAAATCCGCTAGCCGCGACAACACCCTGATAACTTCCTGGAACGCGACGTAGGCGAGACAGTCCGTCGTACATTCTTGGTTTCCCCGGAGTTTGCGAGTTCAAAGCCCTTTTGCTGTCGCCGCTGGACTAGAGACCAAAAGGAGCCTCAGATATGTATTCAGGGGGAGTTCAACTCTCCCCCGTCTCCACCAGAACAGCATTGTAGCAAGTTATCAAATCAGGCTATTCTATTGTTTCATTGAGTATCCCCGAAAAATGGTAGTCTTGTTCCTATGGGACACGAAAATAACTAGTGGAACTCGTTGATGAGTTAATGCTACAATCCCCTTCAATGAAGGTCCTGTGAGGAAGGTGGAATTTTGGCTCAATATAGCCCCTATTCTATCCAGAGGCTGGGGACAATATTGTGAGCAAGAGTCTAATAGTGGAGAACCTTGAGCATGATAGTTATTGACGGTAAAGAGGTGTTTACGACCCTTGAAGAACTGGTCAACCCAAAGCATAACGCCCTTCTATTAGTCGACCTCCAAAATGATTACGTGAAGACCGGAGGTTACCGCGCTAAGGAAGGTCAGGATTCACCTCCTCCATCGATCGTCACTCGTGTCAGAACGGTCCTTGAGTCTGCCCGACGTTGTGGCATTTTTGTCGTCCACATACAGATGACACAATATGCCAATTCTCTCGCCGAATCTCCGGCTTCACTTCACACACAAATGCTCCGAATACGTCGTAGCGACAACGAGCCTTTCCAAAGACCATCAGCTCGTTGCATTGAGAATACGTGGGGCTGGCAGATTGCCGACGAGTTGGTTCCATTGCCCGGCGAGACGATTTGCCGGAAACACCGCGGGAGCGCATTTGTCGGCACGGACCTCGACCTTATTTTAGGGAGCAATGGCATAAAGTCCGTGACTATCACTGGCGTTGTAACCCAGGGATGCGTGATGGCGACAGCCAAACACGCTTTGTTACTTGACTATTATCCCATTGTCCTGCAAGATTGCGTTGCTAGCCCGAAAAAAGAATACCACGACGCGGCTCTAATGCTGATGGCATCGAGCATATTTGTCGTAAATTCTGCAGAGGTTATCAAATTGTGGTCATTCCCGAGCCAAGACAGCAAAAGGTGACAAGTTGGCAATGCCCGATCGGGTCCGGTTTAGCTGTTATGAGGAGTTTGTCATGAAAATGCCCTATCTATTGGTGATTACTTTGGTAACACTTGGTCTTATCGCCTGCGCTCAGGTGATACCGCCTGAGTCCCGGTCGGACGGAACAACCCCGTCTTTGGGGAAAGCCCCGTCGTCGTCGGTTCCCGCCGCGGCTCCGACAAGCACCCTTACCCCTACAGGCTGGCAACAAAAATGGGATGCTGTGCTGGTTGCCGGGAAAAAAGAAGGCGTTGTCCGTATATATACAGTGTGGACGCCGGAGGTATCCCGCCCAATGCGTGAAGTATTTTTCAACAAGTACGGGATCGAACTGGAGTTTACCAGTCTCGACAGGGCTGCTTCACTACTGCCAAAAATACAGGCAGAACAAAGATCGGGTTTGTATATTCCGGACATCTTTGGCATTGGGACTAACACGCTGGTGAGCGATGAGAAGGCCAATGGGATGCTGGGACCGATTGAGCCCCTCTTTATTCTTCCTGAAATCACTGATCTCAAAGTGTGGAGGAACGGACAATTTCCGTATATGGACCGGGACAAGCTTGTGGTGGGTTTTACTGCTGGTATTGAGCGGTACATATTGTATAACACGACCGCGGTGAAAAATGGCGAGATAACTTCATACAAAGACCTGCTCAAACCGCAATACAAAGAGAAAATAGTGATGACCGATCCCTCCATGGCCGGCGGGGCGAACTCAGTCTTCGCCTATCTGGCTGACGACCGGATATGGGGCCTTGACACGGCCAGCCAGTGGCTGCGGACGCTGATGGTTCAACAGGAAACCAGTGTCCAATCGAACGAACGTCTGGCCACAGAATGGGTTGCCCGCGGCAAGTATCCGTTGGGCGTGGCACCACATCCAGCATCAACAACTGAGTTCATAAGGGCCGGCGCGCCGATTGACCTTGCTGTCCCGATCGAAGGGCAGCCAACGACGGCAGCCGGCGGCGGTATTGCTATCCCGAAGAAGTCTGAACACCCCAATGCGCAAACTATCTTTGTGAACTGGCTGCTAACCAGGGAAGGGCAGACTGTCTTCTCCCAGGGCTACGGCCGGACAAGTGCCAGAATTGATGTCCCCACAGATTTCATACCCCCGACCTACATTCCCGGACCCACCGAAAAGGGATTCCCCAAGACGGAAGAATACCTCATTCATGAGGAAAAGATGAGAGCTGTAGCCAGGAAGATCCTCGTGGACGCCGGAGTGGGAAGATAACATAACTACAAATCAGCGATCGATCTTGGGAAATTGGCAATGGACAATCAGGGCTATAAATGAGTTTCTGAGAACTAATTAAAGATGGCTATTTTAGTGAACTTTACGTACCTGAACCATATAGGGATTGTAGAACCATTCGGTTGTTACGGAGATACAATGTGAAGATTCTGGTCATCGAAACTGGGTCAAAGGGCCATTATCCATCGGAGGAAGAAAAAAAAGGCAATATCGCATTCGATCCTATGTCTCACCAGGGACTGAGGTGGTCTTCGGTCATCAGGAAAAGGCCGACTTAAGACAACCTCAGCTTGCCGGTGGACCTGCCATACAGAGCAAGGAGGCTCAATTCATCGCATCTCTAATCAAAACCGCAGTCAAAGCAGAGAAAGATGGTTTTGATGCCGTCGTTGCTGTTTGGGGTATGCGTCCAGGCCTGGGAATTGAAGAAGCACGCCGCTATGTCAGAATTCCCATAGTGGACTTCGGACAAATCGCTCTGCTACTGAGCCACCTTATAGGAAAAAAGCTGGGGCGTGTTTTCTATACCGATGAATTAGCTGAAAAGCACTGAGCTGCGAAAGAGGTTCGAGGAATTGAGGGATTCGAGGTTGTTTCGGTCGGGTCGCCGAATATACCGGCCTCAGAAATGTATCTACGGTCTACCGAGCTGAGGGAGAAGTTTATCGGTGTCGCCAAGAAATGTGTCGAAGAAGGCGCTGAGCTTATTCTTGCCGGTCACAGTATAATTCCGGGCACTCTAGACGCTGATGAAATGACTAAAGAAGTCGGGGTGCCGGTGCTGAACGGCATTAAGTTGGGTATGCGAATGACTGAATTCATTGTACAGAATGGACTCACCCACAGTGACAAAGCCTATCCAGGCAAGATTTATCCCGGGTAAGGCGTATTTCTTTCCTGCCAGGCGAGTCAACTCCGGCCAGGAATGGGGCCTGGCCGGTGCCCACTACCCGGGGCAGAATTTGAGGTTTGTATAGATTGGTCAGCCGAGCGGGTATCAGAGGAGTACCAGACGCATTAGCAGGGCGGCTTTCTTTTGGACGGGGAGTTCAACTCTCCTTTGTCTCCACCACACGCAGTTGGTAACTGCACTATAGCCACGCGAGCCTCATTATTCCCCACTGAAAACAGCTTCTTATCAGGCTCACGAGGCAGTTCTTCCCGTGGGTCAGACACCTCCTTCACCGGTGGACTGCCCAATGGACAGAGAGTGAGCCATGTCCAAAACCGCTGAAATACCATTCTCTGGTACAATATCTCTTGATGACGTTTCCGAAACATAGCCTGGTGGCTTACAAGAATCGCCCCGCATTGGTAATCGAGAACAGTCCATATCTGCAAATTGAACTGGAAGACGGCAGGACACAAAGCGTTCGCTCCAAGGACATAATCCTGATTCATCCTGGTCCGGTTCTCAATATTGCTCATCTCGAAGCTCAATCGGGAGATGTGGAGACCGCGTGGGAACTCGTGTCGCATGAGGCCATGACCATTCGCGAACTCGCCGAACTTGCTTTCGGAAGGTTCACACCATCCGCGGCCTGGGCAGCATGGCAACTATTGTGCGATAGCCTCTACTTCAAGGGTACGTCTGATTGCATAAGAGCCTGTTCCCGCGAAGAAGTCTCGCAAAAACAAGAAACACGGCGGCTAAAAGCGTCCCAGAAGATCGCATGGTCAGGGTTCTTGACCCGCGTGGCAAACCGACAAGTAACCTCAGAAGATGACCACTACCTAGCCGAAGTCGAAGCCATGGCCTTGGGCGAAGCCAACGAAAGCCGGGTCTTGCGTGAACTTGGCCGCAGTCAGAATCCACAAAATGCTCACTCGCTATTATTGGATCTGGGGCGTTGGAACATCAGGTTTAATCCATACCCGAAACGCTTCGGGGTTCCGCTGTCCGCTCCAGTGATAAATCTACCAGAATTGCCCGAAGAATACAGGGTGGACCTGACCCATCTCCCGGCGTTCGCCATCGACAATGCATGGACGACAGACCCTGACGACGCCCTGAGTTTGGAGAGCCCCAATCGTCTGTGGGTTCATGTTGCAGACGTAGCGGCCATCGTCCTTCCAGATAGCCCGGCGGACCTTGAGGCCCGCAGTCGCGCCGCCAGCCTTTACTTGCCGGAAATGACCGTGCCAATGTTACCTGCCGAAGCCGGGCAACGGTTAGCCCTTGGCATCCGTGATGTCTCGCCGGCACTGTCATTTGGCCTAAGTCTGGACTCGGAAGGGGGGATTGTCGGGATGGAGATTGTTCCAAGTTGGGTACGGGTCTCAAGACTCAGTTATGAGCAAGCTGAGAACATGTTTAATGATTTGCCTTTCGAGGGACTGCTTCGTCTTGCTCAAAACAACGAGGCCCGCCGAAAGCGTAACGGTGCGGTCAGCATCGAACTGCCAGAAGTTGACATCCGCGTAGAAGACGGGAAAGTTGTATTTCATCCGGTGCGCTCCTTAAGAAGCCAGCTGATTGTAAGAGAAGCAATGTTGATGGCCGGGGAGGCAGTTGCTGGCTATGCGCTCAGAGAGGGTGTCGCATTCGTGTTCTCTACGCAGGAGGCCACTCAGATTCCTGTGTTACCTGATGGTCTGGCGGGGATGTATGCACTTCGCCGTTTCATGAAACGGGGGCAACTCAAGAGTTTACCAGCCCGACACGCTGGAATAGGATTGGATATGTATACTCAGGTTACCAGCCCTATTCGACGCTATCAAGACTTGATAGTCCATCAACAGCTGCGAGCACATATTCGGGGACACGATCTCTTGACTTCTCAGGAGATGCTTCAAAGGTTGGGGTCGGCTGATGCAGTCATGAGCGACTTGCGCCAAGTAGAGAGGCTTTCAAACCGGCATTGGACCATGGTCTATCTATCGGAGACACCAAAGTGGCACGGAGAAGGGGTAATCGTGGAGGCGGATGGCCCTCATAGTACCGTTCTCATACCGAGCATCGGTCTGGAAACACATCTAAACTGCCAGCGAAGTCTGCCACTGAACACACGCGTCCCTATTGTGCTTGAGTTATCGAACGTACCTGAACTAACGGCGTTCTTCAGGATCGATGATTGAACAGTCAAAAACGAATCATTCGAGCTCCACAGACCGAACCATATGAGAGAATAGTATCTGGTCTCGGCTCAAACACCCCTTGTCATCGAACTCAAAGGTGCTCAACTACCAAAACAAAAGGAAATCCGCCCGCCGTCTCTTGTCCACATCGACAGCGTGATTTCCGTCCCGGGGAGCTGCCGTTGAACATTCCTATGAAAAGTGCAATAATCTGAACAAGCAGATGTATTGTTAAGCCTCGCGTGCTGGAGCCACGTAAGTTGTCAATCCGGCGATAATTTACGGACGGCGCTTCTTTCCTTCGGTTTTTGGACGATTCTGTCGTCCGGCCTTTTCACTGGCGGCTGTAAGTCCGTAAACGTCTCTTGCCTTCCCCGAAGAGATTAGCCCACGCTTCAAATCACGGGCCACAAGTGACTTGTCCCGCTGCTGCGGATCGCCCAGACCGGCCCCACCTTGAGTTCTCGCATAGAAAACGTCGCCCCTACCTAAGTAGATCTGGTCGGAGTGGGTCCCCACCACCTCTTCCTTACCCTTTAGATTCTGGTACGAAGCAGAGACGTTTCTTGACGCCTGCCATATATCACTCTTTCGCTTCACTTTGATCATGGCCGAACTTCCTGGATGTCCGCCCCACATGCCCTGGGGTACCACGTCTTTACCCAGGTAGAAGACAGTAGTCTCCACTCGATCGGTTTCATATGGGACCACGGCAAATTCCCCGCCCAGCCCGCCCCGGAACTTCCCGGCCCCCTCGGAATCGGTAACATATCCCCTCTGCAGATAGAGCAACGGAAAACGCTGCTCGATGGTCTCCACGTTTGCCATCGAAGAGTTCGTAGAACCGGCAACGCTGGCGCCGGCATCCACGCCGTCCTTTGTCGCCCTGGCTCCACTTCCCTGCATCACGCTGTCTACGAGCATCACGCTAAAATACTTTCCGTTTCTGCCAACGCCGCTGAACTGAGGAATTGTGGGGCCGCACCCCCACCCGGAGACGACCCTGTCTCGTTCGGCGGAGTCTGCCAGCGCCTTGCTGAGCACCGAAATAGTGAGATTCTGGACCTTCCATGAGGATGTGACTGAAGCGCCCGAACACGGTGCGGGCACCTTGCAGTTGAATATGGTGCCTTCCGGAGCGATGACTTTGATGGGCCTCAGGCAACCTTCATTGGCCGGGATGTCGGAAAAGAGCATGCATAGAACGATGTTGTGAACGCTTGCCTCGGTGCAGGGAAAAGCACAATTGAAGAAGGTTGAACTCTGTTCCTCAGTCCCGGTGAAATCGAAAGTCAATCCTGCATCATCAACAGTGAGACGACACTTGACCGCATAATGCCGGTCGAAATCGATGCAGTCCGCGACTTCGAAACTGCCTTTCGGCAAGGCCTCGATCCTGCTTCTGGCTTTCGTTTCCGAAAAATCAAGCATGGCGTCATAACAGGCGAAAATGGTAGATACACCGTACCCGTCCACCAGTTCTTCGATCTTTCGTCCCGCCACGTTGTTGGAAGCGATCTGAGCCTTCAAGTCTAATCCCTGCAAGAGTGGAGTGCGGACATTCAGCAAGAACATGTCAAAGAGGTCTTGCCTCATCTTGCCCTCTTCAACGATCTTTACCGGCGGGAATTTGATCCCTTCCTGGAACCAGTCGCGCGCCGTAGGTGAAAAACCGGGAGTCACTGCCCCGATATCGACGTGGTGAGTGGCGCAACCAGTCCAGGCGACAAGTTGATTCTTGTAAAAGACAGGCGCAACAACAGCAATATCCAGAAGGTGCAAAGCTCCGTCATAGGGGTTGTTGACCATGACCATGTCACCGGGGTGGATGTCCGCCAGATCGTAGCGGCGCATTACCGACCTGATGATGTGTCCCAGCGTCGTTCCGTGCCTGGGCATCCACACAGAGTAGATTATGGTCCTCCCTTTATTGTCGGCTATGTTGAAGCCGAGGTCTTTGGCCTCGACCACCACTGACGAACCGGCTGTATGTTGGACGGCTATTCCGGCTTCACGGGAAATCTGAGCCAGCCGGTTCTGAACGATTTCAATAGTGATGGGATCTATCTTTGGACTCATCGGATCTCCTTGATTACCAGGTTCAGCCACTTGTCGACGCCGGCCCGCTGCCCCGAAAGAATCACGGCAGTTGTCCCTGGGTACTCGACGATAGCCGGTCCGTTAATAACATTGCCGTTGGTCAGCCTGGTGGCATCGAAAATGTTCACCGGCTCGTAGGCTTGTTCCATGAACACTTTCCGCTGCCCTTTAAGCGCCCCTTGAGGGTTGGAGCCCCCCTTCCTGCATTCCGGCAGAGAAGGTGTCTCGATGCTCCGGACCACGTCCACGCGGAAGTTGACCATTTCTATTCCCGCTTGCGGGAACATCGAACCGCGGCCATATAGAGACTCGTATTTGGCTTCAAAGCGTTTTACCAGTTCTTCAACGTCTCGTCCGGTTTCCATGTCTTGCGGTAGCGCGACGGTTATTAAGTGGGCCTGGCCCTTGTATCTCATGTCGGCTGATTTGACCGTCCTGGTCAAGGCACTTTCCCTTTTGGCACCTATGGTCTCATACCCCAACTCTTCGAGTCGGCGACATTGTTCGGCGATCTCCTCCACTTTGGTTACGTCGAGCACGTTGGTGACGGAGCTGCTATTCATGATGTCCGAGATCAGCACACCGAAGGCGGATTGCGCCGTGGCCAGAGGACAAACCACGATGGTCTTAACTCCGGATTCCCTGGCTATCCAACTGGCATGCGTCGGGCCGGCGCCGCCGTAGGCAACGATGGTGTAGTCTTTCGGGTCGTGGCCCTTTTCGATGGTTACCACGCGCATGGCCCCGGCCATGTTGGAATCAACAATCTTTCTGATTCCGTAGGCGGCCTCCACCATGCTCATACCCAGCGGCTCGGCAACGCATTTTCGAACCGCCTCCTCGGCGAGCTTTCTGTCAAGCTTGATTCTGCCCCCGACAAAGAAGTCGGGGTTGAGATAGCCCAGAATTACGTCGGCGTCGGTCACGGTGGGCTGGTCGCCGCCTTTGCCGTAGCAAGCGGGACCTGGGTCGGCCCCGGCGCTGGTGGGCCCGACTTTAAGGCGCTGCCCGGCGTCAACCCAGGCAATGCTTCCTCCGCCGGCTCCTATGGAATGAACGTCCACCGACGGCACGTAGATGCTGTGACCGTTTACCCTTGATGTTGCCGTGTACTCGTAGACTCCGTCGTGCACCAGGCTCACATCGAAGCTAGTACCGCCCATATCTATGCAAAGAAGCCTCTTGGAGCCGATAAGCTCTCCGAGGTACTTCCCGGCCACGGCCCCGCCGGAAGGCCCGGACATAAGCAGGTTGACCGGACGGTCAAGGACGGCACCGGACTCGCAAAGCCCGCCGCTGGACTGCATGATGTGGAAGGAGTCCGCCTTCAGTCCCTGGCCGATGAGCATCTGGGCTATTTCAGATAACCGCTTGACCACAGGCGGGCCCAGTATCGAATTCATCGCAGCAGTGGCCGTCCGCTCGTATTCTCCCATCAGTGGAGCTACTTCGTGAGACAGTGAAACGTAAACATTTCCCAGTTTGGCCCGGATAGCCTCACCAACGGCATCCTCGTGGGCCGGATTCTTGAACGACCACAGAAAGGAAACTGCTATCGCCTCAACTCCCTCTTTTCTGAACTGTTCAATCGCAGTCTCTACGTCACCGGCGTTCAGCGGCACGATAGGCCGGCCCGCGTAGTCCACGCGTTCGCTAACTTCGAGGATCAGGTCCCGGGGTATCGGGGAAGGGGCAGCTTCGAAGTAGAGATCGGGGGACAGGTATTCCCGTCCCACCCTGGCGAGAGGCAGTGTGTCCCGGAATCCCCTGGTCATGATCAACCCGGTCCTGGCACCCTTCCCTTCTATGAGAATGTTGGTGGCAATGGTGGTGCCGAAGGCGAATTTGTCGACATTCTTCAACAGTCGTCCCAACGTCAAGCCACGCTCTTCCGCAGCGAGCTGCAAGCAGTTCATCAAACCGACTTTCGGGTCTTTGGGGATGGTAGGAGTCTTGTGTATGGTGACTTTACCCTCACTATCCAGCACAACTCCGTCGGTGAATGTGCCGCCTATATCAATGCCGATGTAGAAGTTCATTAGAACAATATCCTGCTGTCTAGATTGAGTATTTGTCCTGAGATATTCTGGGTCTCGGAGAGGTGGACGAAGCACTTCGCGACTTCTTCCTCGGAGCCGGTGCGGTGCAAGGTGGTCTCGTTGAGAAAGTAGTCGATATCGGAACTCTGCACCTCGAAGTGCACGATGAGTCCCGGGTTGATGGCATTCACCCTTATGTTGTATGGGCCGAATTCCCAGGCTGCTGACTTCATCAGCCCGTACAGACCGGCTTTGGCCGCGGCATAGCTGGAACTGTAGGCTTTCCCCCGCATCCCGGTACCCGAGGACATGATGGTGATGTGGCCGTCCTTCTGGCGCATCATGGGGGCGGCGACCGCCTTGATGCAAAAGAATGTTCCCTTGAGATCCGTGTCTACCACCAGGTCCCAATCTTCCTCGGTGTGCTCGATGAGGAGTTTCTCCTTGTTGGTGCCGCTGAGCCGCCCCAGGATAGTGCCGTGGGAACACGCCATTACGTCGACGCGTCCCCACTTTTTCAGGGCGGTGTTGACCAGCTTCTCGACCTCCGCGTAATTGCGGACGTCCGCCCGGCAGGTCAAAGCCTTCCCGCCAGAGGCTTCTATCTTGGCCGCGTTCTCGGCGGCCTTCTTTTCAGACTTGCTGTAATGGACCAGAACTTTGTTACCTGCAGCCCCGAAGGCTCTGGCGATGGCGCCGCCAAGGCCACCGGAAGCGCCAGTGACGATTACAACCTTATCGATGGTATTATCCTTTCTAGCTACTTGAGGGCCGGGGCAAATATCTCCCCGACAAGAGGCGTAAGCTTGGGCACTGAAAGCCAGAAATCCTCGTCCAGTATGTGGACAGTTTCTCCCGGCGCCGGCAACAAGCCCGGGTCCATGCCTTCGAGGGAAACGTCAACTCTGGCGCTTGGCTGGCCGTAGGCCCTGGCAAAAACCACCTGGGCGTCTTTGGTCAGGAGCCAGTTGACGAAAAGCTTGGCGGCGTTCGGGTGGGGGACCTTGTTGGGTATGGCGACAGCGCCCGGCCCGGTGGATATGCGGCCCCCTTCGGACATCCGTCCGAAGTCTATCGGGGCGCCCGCTTGCTTCATCGGCAGGGCGACCTGGGTATCGGACCCTACCAGAACAGGATATCTGCCCCGCGCAATCCACTCGGCCTGAAGCCTGTCATCGCGGTTGATAATCGGTTGTTGCTTCACGAAGTCACGCAGATATTGTTCAGCCTTGTCCCTCGTCCATTGTTTGGTGAGCATGAAAACCGCCCAAGCGTTGCCCACACCGCTTACGGTTGGGTCGCCCATGACGATCTTTTCTTTCCATTCCGGCTTCAACAGGTCCTGCCAGCTATTGAGTTGGCCCTTCTTGACCATGTCGGTATTGACCACGACATCCGGGAAATAGGGGTAGGCGAACAGCACTACCTGCTGCTCTTTGTCCAAGTAGGGTAGCTTGCCACCACGCCATGCCTTCCCGTCAAGGACTTCCGGGTTGATGAGCAACGGCGGAAGGACCGTCAAGAAGCCTTTCGGTTTCATGAAAGCAAACATCGCCACGCCGCCGTGAACGATGGCATCTACGGCGTAGAGATTAGCGTTGCGCTCGGTCTCCATCCTGGCGGCAATTTCTGCTGGCTGCCCGACAATAAAGCTCATGTCGACGCCGAATTGCTGCCTGAAGGCGTTGGAAAGCGCAGTTCTGGTCTCCGGCGGCAACTGGGTATAGACTGTGACTTCTCCTTCTTTCTTTGCGGCGGCAATCAGGTCTTTCCATTGCTGGTCAAATGTTGAAACTGCGGGCGCTGCGGTAGCGGTCGCTGGTTTTGGCGTCACTGCAGCCGCCGAAGGCGCTGGCGCCGCCGTTCCAGTCGCTGGTTTTGGAGTCACTGCAGCAGCGGAAGGCGCTGGCGCCGGAGTTCCGGTCGCTGATTTTGGTGTCACCGCGGCAGCCGAAGGCGCGGAAGCCGTCGGCGTGGGTCCGGCGCTGGCGCAGGCAAAGGCGCCGGCTGCCAGTACTGCCAGCACGATTAGCATTGAAAACAAGCATGTCATCCGTTTCATGGTCCATCTCCTCCCAAATTGTTCCAAAGTTATTCTTTTGCCTTGCAGAGT
>ORJL010746178.1_pt1 | contig 15747 bp, 14 predicted proteins | sample 1779941 | NCBI WGS metagenome assembly ORJL01 (sample SAMEA104232317, study PRJEB22302) | groundwater metagenome | biome: forest; feature: aquifer; material: groundwater | place: USA | collected 2011-08-07 | depth 5.8 m | reverse complement strand
TTATGTTCTCACCTCCAAAGGCCGCGAGATCACCACCGCCTTACTTGCTGCACGGCAAGCGGATGTGGACCAACTTACCAAACTCGCCGCGTAGAAATCTTCTCGAAAATGCGTGATTTAGCGACATTGTAATACAGAGGCGGAGTGCCCGTGGCTGTTGCGCTCAGTGTTGCAGCGTGGCCCTGAAGGACGCGCTGATCTGTGGGCTGGGTGAAAATCGCTGGTGCGCCTTGAAGGCTCCAGATACTCAGGGCCGTGATGAGGCAGGTCAGCACGGGCAAGCCCCGGCCCGCACGCGGGGCGTTGAGTGTCCCGCCACCCACAGGTTCGGAGCACGGGGCGACGAGTGGTTTGAGTCCACCCTCGGCACAAGCCGGTCCGAGGACAAGAGCTTTCATATCTTTGATCATATCTGGCGGCAGGGGTGAGTGCGAGAGGGCATCAGTCTGGAGAGCGAAGCAATGCCTTAAATCCTGCTTGTTCGAAATGGTGGTCGTGGGTCAGTGCGTCCGTCAGACTTTCTTCCCGCATGATGAGGAACGAAGCACAGTCAGTCAGGCTCCATGCCTTGTCCGTCCGCTGGCGATAGTAGGTAACCGCTTCTTGAAACTGGATGCTGGTTTGCGGAATGATGGTAACGTTTGGATCACTACCCAGTTGCACCGCCACATTGGCGGCGGCTTCGCGCAGGCTCGGCCCGCGCTCAGCGTAAAAAGCCAGCACTTCAGTCAGCACCATCTCGGTCGTGATGATACGGGCCGGTCCTAATCCTTGAGAGACATCCTTGGCCTTCTCGTGCAACTGTTCTTGGGGATTGAGCAACGCAATCAGGTAATCAGCATCCGCAAAGACCTTCTTCATCACGATTGCTTGGCGTGGCCGTAAAGGTAATGGTCGAGGTTCCGCGCCCCATCAGTCGGCACTTTATCCCACTCCTGAGCAGGTACGGCGGCTCCGATCTCCTCAATGATCTTCCAAATGGGCTTTGCGGCCGGGTCGAACGAGACCTGCCCGACCGGGTGGATCGTCAGTTCGGCTACCGTCACGATGCTTTTCAACTTGCCGTCGGGATGGAACTCTGCCAAGCCTTTGACCCGTAACCGGCGGCTTTGGTGGTCGTGGAGAGCCTCAGTGACCAAGGCTTCCTGTTCGTGCGAAAACCTCGCCGGAACCTTGGCGCCGTCGGCCAACCTGAGAGTAAAACTTCCTCCGAGGTCCACCGCTCGCACCTCGCCGGAAAGGTCCACCCGGTCCTCGTACTCAGCCGAGCAGAAGTTCAACAGGCGTCGGCGCGACTCCTTGGTGTAAGCAGCCTTCTTTTGACTCCCGTGAGGCTGAAGTTCGAACGACTCGTCCTCGCGCAGCGTTTTCCCGTAGCCATCGAACAGCGGCATGACGTTCTTGGGGAGTGCTTCGGGCAAAGCTCGGTCGGCCTCGACCGCGCAGACCGCGTCCGTCACCAGGGCGACCGCTTCGTCCAACTCGTCCGGTTGATCGGCTTGCCAGAACTCGGGCTGATCGGCGGTCTCGAGCTCCCGGCAAATGGGCACAGCGACACTACCTTCCTGGAGCTCGAAGAACTTCAGGCAAAGGGAATCCTCAAATTTCTTCGGTAGCCGCTGCCGGTCCGGGTTGTGGCGCCTCCAAAGCTCTTTGGCCGTGGCTACTAACAGCTCCTTGTAGGCATACAAATCCGGCAGCACGTCGAGGTCCAAACCGTGGTCCTCGAAGCGCCTTCCTTTGAACGTGTGCGTCACCAGTTGTCGATGAACCTTTGCCATAGTCCGTCTCGGTTTGCACCGAATGCTGCCGCAGCCCGGGTCTCTTGCCAAGGCAAATCATCAGGCAAATCATGTTCATCCACTCGCCGGCAGGATGCCAGCGCTCCCAGTGGAGTCTGCGCTACGGGACGCCCACGCTGGTCCTATTTCTTGGCAGGTGTTGACGATTTCTTGCCGTCTTTCTTTGCCTTTGCGTCGTCCTTTGTTTTGGCGTCGTCCTTCGCCTTTTCGTCGTCTTCCCATTTCTTGATGTTGGGCACGAGTTTCTGAGAATCGTCGAGGAGCTTCTTGGCCTGTTCGGTAGTCCGGATGACCGTGGGGCGCAGGAAGACCATCAGTTCGGATTCGTGAGAGACCTTGTCCTTTTTCTTGAAAGCCCAACCTAAGCCCGGGATGCTCCCGAGCACAGGCACTTTTCGCACGATATCGGTTTCCTCCCGCTGGATGATCCCGCCCAAGACCAGCGTCTGGCCGTTCTTCACCATCATGTCCGTGCGGAAGTTTCGAGTATCGAAAATGGCGCCACCCAAGAGTGTCGCGCCACTGCGGATGGTGGAGGATTCGGTCCGGATTCTGAGTCCTACCTCCTCCGCGCTGTTGATGTGGGGTGTCACCTCGAGAATGATACCGGCGGGCTTGTAGGTGAAGGTGTTGTTCTGGCCAACAGCGTTGAAGGTGCTGGAGGCGGGAACCGGCACCTGCGCGCCGACGAAGAGCCGGCCCAGCTCGTTGTCGGCAATGCTGATCTGAGGCTGCGCCAGGATCTTGGAGTCGGTGTTCTTGCGCAGGAACTGGATCAGGAAGTCGAGGCTGACGCTCGAGTCGATCACCCCCGAGTGCAGGGCATTGACAATGGCAGACGGCGCATTGCCGTTTGCGGCGATCGGACCTCCAAACTCTTTTTTGTAGTTACCCTTGGTCCCGATGAGGATGGAATTGTCCTTGTCTTCGGCGTCAAACGTGCTCGTCCCGTCGGGGGACCAGCGGACACCCAGCTTATCGCGGAAATCACTGGAGACTTCGATAATCTTGGCCTCGATCAAGACCTGGGCGGTGGGGGCATCCATCTCGTCGATGAGCTTGATCACTTGCGGGAAGAAGTGGAGATTGGCTGTGATGAGGAGAGAGTTGCTCCGGTTATCGGGGACGACCCGGACGCGGCCCACCAGCTCGCTCACGGGACGAACGGTGTTCCGGCCATCCGAGCCGCGGGTCATCTCCGGCTGGCCGCCCAACCAGGGGTAATAGACATCCTCTTTGGTTTCCTGTTCCAGCTCGAAGTTCGCCTGCGTACTGGGATTGGGTTGTTGAGGTTGTTGCGGCGGCTGGGCGCCTGGTTGTCCCTGCTGTTGGAATTGCCGCAGAGCGGGGGCGCCGCCTTTGGCGAAAAGGATGTTGATATTGTTTGCCAGCATGGGGGCCCGTGCGAACTTGAGGGGTATGCGGAGAGTGGTTTCTCCCGCCTCCGAGGGAGCATCCAGTTTCTTGAGAACTTCTTCCACCGCCGCAAGGTTTTCAGGCGAGTTGGAAGTGACGATGATCGAGTTGGAGTAGGGCTCGCTGGTGATCCGGACCTTGCCATAGAGCTTGCCAACATTCCGGTCCGCCGTCTCTTGAGGATAATCGTCGTAAAACGACCAGTAACTGCGCTGTTGCTGTTTCTTGAGAAAGAGCTCGTTGAGGACATCTTCGATATCCACAGCGCTGACGTATTTGAGCGGGAAGATCTTCGGCGCCAGGCTGTTGTCGTTCACCGGCTCGTCGAGTTCGTCGATCATTTTGGCGATCGTCTCCATAGACGCCGGCGGAGCCTGGACGATGAGGGAGTTACGACGCCGGTCTGCGACGACGCTCAGCTTCTTGGTGCTGCCACGGCTCGGTGAGCCCCCGAAGAAATAGTAGGGATAGCGCGAGGAGCTATCCTGGTCTTTGTTGAGGTCCTGCAATTGCTTGGCGACGTCCTCGGCGTCCGCGTTCTTGAGCGGGAAGGTTTTCACGATCTTCTCCTGGGCATCTTCGGTGTCGAGCGTGGTCAGTAATTCCTGGATGGCCTTGAAGTTGGCCTCGCTGGAGAGGACGATCAAGGAACTGGAGCGGGTGTCCGCGGTTACCTCGATGGTCTCCTTGAGCGATTTGCCGCTCATTTTCTGGTAGAGCGGCGTGAGTTCCTTGGCGATGTCTTCGGCGTTGACGTTCTTTACCGGGATCACGCGGATGGCGAGGTCCCGGGGCTTTTCAGTGTCGAGAACGTCGAGGAGTTTGCGGATTTCAGGGAATTTTGATTTCGGCGCCAGTACAATGAGGCGGTTGGCGGTTTTGTCGGGCCAAATGCGTATCTGCTGACCTGCGGTTTGAGCGGAGGCGCTTGGAGAGGGCGCGCCACCGCCGGAGGGTTGCGGGCCCATCATGCCCGGGGGCATGGAGCCACCGCCTGGCCCCCCCGGAGGGCCACCACCGCCGCTGGGTTGTGAGGAGCGTGCTGATGAGGACGGCGGGGGCAATTGCGCATTGAGGATGAGGCCCAGGAGAGTTCCAAGCTCCTCGGCCTCGGCATGCTTCAACGGGAAGAATTCGACGACGGAGTCGGAGCTGGAGGCAACGTCAAAGACTTTGATGAGGTCGGCGAGCAATCGCAGGTTTTCAGTGTAATCGGTGACGATGATCTGGTTGGCGCGGTCGTCGATGTCGATGGTGCCTTTCTCCGAGAGGAGCCCGCGCACCTTGTCGCGCAACTCGCCCGCCTGGATCTGCTGGAGAGGGAATATCTTGACCAACCGCTGCCGGCCTTCCGGGATCTCGGTGCGCGAGGCATCCAGGAATTCGGGGCTGCTCTTGGGCTCCGAACCTTCGGGGACGATCATGATGGATTTGGCGGATTCGACGGCGGTGAATCCCTCCATGGCCAGCGCGCGATAGACCAGGCTGATGGCTTCGCGCGGGGTGACTTTCTTGGAGGCGACGATCGTGAGTTGGCATTGGACTCGAGGATGCTTTAGGACGCTCTTCCCGGTGGTTTGTGCCAGCCACTGGACGATCATGTCCACGTTCGCCATTTGGAAGCTCAACTGGATTTCATCCGAGGAGGACCCTTTATCCGCGGCCGAGTTGGTTGAAACCTCCGCGCCTAGCGGAGGCGGGCCACCTCCCGGCGTTTGGAGCCCGGCGGTTGCGCCGGGCGCGGGTGGGTTGGTGGCCGCAGCTTCGGTTGGGCCACCCGGGCCAGCGGTCTGGTCCGTTTTTGCCGGAGCTTTCGGCGCGTCTTGCGCCAGGCATTGGAGCAGGGAGTTCGAGAAGAGCAGGCCGGCTGCAAGGCTAAAGCAGAGCAGGGTGGGCGTGCAACCGGGCTGCGGATGGAGCTTTCGAGTTGTTTTCACTGGGGGTTTTCCTTTCCTTTGGGCAAGAGAGTTTCGCTGCCGAAGCCTGAAAAAACGGTCAATTCCTTCGTCTGCCCGTCCTGTTCGACCAGGACGCGGTTGGTGCCGATCTTGAGCAGTTTGAGCCCTCCCAGCGCATCGCCTTCTTTGACGAGGCCGGTTTGGCCGTCCGGCCCACGCAGGAAGGCGTCCCTGCCAGCGATGCCCAGGAGGGCCATTGGCGGGGGCTTGGGGACCGGCCCGAAGATTTCACTTTGGACGATGCGGTCCACGCGTGCCTGGGCCGCGGGCGGCAGAACAGGCTGCCCCATCCCCGGAGGTCCCCCCGGGCGGTTAGGGCCGCCGGGCATTTGGCCGGGGAATCGGGGATTTCCCGGGGGCGCGGCGGCAACGGCGACTCCGCCTGTGGGGGCGTTCGTCGTTTTGGTGGGGGACTGCGGCCCGGAGGCGGTCGCCACAGCCCCAGTCGGGGCGTTTGTCGCTTTGGGGGCGGATTGCCCCTCTGGGTGGGACTGATGGGACAGAGAGGACGGATGGGACGGGGCGTTGGTGGCTTTGGAAGGCGATTGTGGTTCAGGGGCGATGGCGACACTCCCCGCAGGGGCGTTGGTTGCCTTGGAGGGCTGTTGCGGTCCAGGGGCGATGGCAACGCCTCCTCGAGGGGCGTTGGTAGCTTTACCTGGCGACTCCCCGTCCGGAGCGGCGGACAAAGTCGGCACGGTGGGAATTGCCAACTGCCGAAGCGGGTTCGGGCGCGCTACCACGCGCACCAGTTGGAAGAGCAAGAGGACACCCAACGCCATGCAAATCACTCTTGAGATCGGTTCGATACGCTCACGCATTGCGCACCTCCTCTTTTTTCCATTGTTCAAAATCCAGGACGACCACAGTCAGGCTCAGCTTGACCATGCCCGGACGGGTTGGCTCGGCGCTAATCTGTATCGAATCGATGATCAGCGGATAGCCGAGGGTTCCCAACCGGTGCAGGAAGGCCATCAGCGCTGGGGGCGGGCCGTTTGCCTCCAGTTGCATCGAGGCGAGTTCGCGCGCGGACGGACGCCCCGGGGACTCCCGGATGGGGCCGAGCATCACGCGGCCGGTCATGGCGGCCTTCTGGATGGCGGCACTGGCTTGCGCGACGACCGTGGACTTCGACAGCTTGGCGGGGTCCAGGCGCATTTCCTCCATCAGCTTTTTGACCTGAAGAGCCCTGGTTTCATAGCGCAGGACCTCCAGCTTGAGGTTTTCGGCCTGGTGCAGCAGTTGTTGATATTCGGAACGCCGGGTCTCGAGCCGTTGCCAGCCGCGCACGCCGTAGAATAGAACCAGGTAAATCGCAATCGCGGCCGCTGCCCGGCGAACGATGCGTTGATCGCGCTCACTTAGCTTCTGCATGAAGTGCGGCATTTGTGTCCTTTCTGGTAGGTGCGGGAGGGAGCGTGGCCCGACCGGGCGTGTTGGTCCCGGGCGCGTTGGTCCCAGGCGCGTTGGTCCCGGGCGCGTTGGTCCCGGGCGCGTTGGTCCCGGGCGCGTTGGTCCCGGGCGCGTTGGTGGTCTGGGGCGCTCCCGCTTTCACTGCCGGGCCTCCACGGGGTTGTTTGCCAGAGGGCTGGGGCGGCGGTTCGTTCGTGGACGCCGAGCGTCCGCTAGTGGCCTTCCATTGCGCGGCGATACGCATGACCACTTGCTGGTTTGGGGTGGGCGTTTGTTCCTCCACTACCAAGGTGGAAAAGATCCCGGAGGCCACCAGGTTCGAGCGGAACTCGACTGCAATCTGCGGATTTCCGAGAGTGCCGCGGAAGGACAAATCGCCGCGACGATTCATGGAAAGGGATTCCACACGGGCGCCGGGCGGGGAGGCGTTGGCGAGGCCCACCAGCGTCTCCAAGTAAGGCGGTTGGTTCGTCTTCACAAACTGGAGGAGGCTCAGCTCCCGGTCAATGGTGGACAGTCTGTCTTTGGCCGCCCTGATCTCGGCGAGTTTTCTCGCCAAACCCGGCTTGAGGATGAGCGCTTCGGCGTAGGGGAAGAGCACGCAAGCGAGGGCCAGCAACACGGCCAGGGCCACCCATTTGAACTGGGCGGGCCCGGCGACGCGCTCCCCGTTTCCCGCGCCGCTGACTCGGAGGATCAACGGCGGACAAGCCCCCTCCTTCTCTTCCGATTCCTTCAGCCCCAGAATCGCCGCCGAGCGGCCGTCCCCAGGCGCGACCTCGATCGGTTGGCAGGTCACGTTGTCGCCAAGGCGTTCCGCCAGGCCAGGCGCCAGCGCCTTGAGCCGGGCGCCGCCTCCAGTCAGGTAAAGCAACGGCCCCTTCCAGTTGTCTCGGACGAAGCCCCCGAGGGAATCCAGCTCTTGCTGGAGAGCCCTCTCCAGCTTCTGCCCAGGCTCGCCGGCCGGAACCGCATCCCGCCCCAGGTCGATCTTAAGTTTCTCCGCTTCGTCGCGGCTGATCCCCAGTCCGTCCTCGATGGCGCGTGTGAGGTGTTCGCCGCCCCAGGGAAGAATGCGGACGGAGCCGGGGACGCCGTTTTCGAACGACATCAGCTCGGAGTGGTTGCGTCCGACGTCCAACATGGCGTACGAGCCCGGCTGTTGGGCACAGAGCGCGCTCCTTGCCAGGGCGCCCAAAGTGAACACCGGGTTGAGGCCGCAGCCGGCGAGCAGCTCCGAGTACTCCTGAATGGCTTCCTTCTTCACCGCCGCCACCAGCACCTCCCGGCTGGCGGTGGGTTGCCGCCGCGGCAAGCCGGCCGGGTTGAGCGGGCGGGAACCCCACGCCAGCTCCTCCGGAGCGAGCGGGAACAGGCTCTCGATTTGCAGCCGGAGCAGCCGCTGGGTCTCTTCGTCCGTCGCCGCGGGGAGGGTGAGAGTTCGCAGGGAAACGCCCCTGGCGCTGATGGCGCAGAGAGCGCGGCGGCGGGGGTGCCAGCTCGCGTGCTTGAGAAAGCCCTGGAGGCTGAGCGTCAACCTCTCACGGCAGGCGTTTGTCAGCCGCCCGTTTTCCAGCGGCTCCAAGGGCAACTCCAAGCCTCGGTCGCCGTCCAGGGCTTTGAGTGAACTCTGGCCAATCTCGATATAAACGCCCGGCAGGCGCATGAAATCCATACTCCTCATAAGTCCTCCCGATAAGAAAGAGTGTCGATGTGTGTGGAACCAACGTGAACAATCGCCTGAATGCGCTTGCGGGCGCCGCTGGAGCTGACCTTCCCCTCACTCAGAATGCGAAAGGTTTCGGAGCGAGCGGTGACCCGCGGGGCAACCTGCTTGAAAATCTGGCGGTTCATCCCTGGCACTTTTAGCAGGCAGGCGATGTTGGGGAAGAACCCACTGGATTGACGGTAGGCGATGATGGCCTGCGCCAGTTCCCGGCTAATCCCCGGGAGGCAGGAGAGCACGAGGAGGTTGGCGGTGTTGATGTTGACCCGGCCGGGCAGGTCCGCGTCGGCTTCCGTTGTCAAGTCATCGGCGATGTCCATCAGGAGCTTCTCGTTCACCAACTTTTCGCCCGAGGGTGGTCCCCCGGCCTGGTTCGGTGGGGGGGCGGTCTGGGGAGGCGGTGCCTGCCGCACCACGCTCGTGGGCGCGCCGCCGGAGTTCGCTGGAGGAGGAGTCGCGTCTTCCGGCCTCGGGGGCACGACATCAAGGAGGTCGGCCAGATTCTCAATCTTGTTCTGGCCGCGCGCCGCCACAATCGCTTTCGCGATGGCGGGGGTGATCCCTTGGACGCCCGTGAGCGAAGTCTCGTCCGCCGACTTTAAGTCGATGCGGTCGTCGCCGGCGGCATTGACGTTTTGCACCGAGGAATTGACCGTCAGCAGGCGGGACCAGCCCCCCTCCTGGTCTTCCCCGGGAAGTTCATCTTCGTCAGGGTACGCGCTGGCGTCGAACGAGCCCGCAGGGTTGGAGCGGCGCCCGAGGAGGAGCGTGGGGGAAACGCCGCGCACCATCAGCAGTTCCCGGATCGTCTGGAGCGGCCCGTTGCGCGGAAGGGAAGGCGGTTGGAGGGAGGTGTAATAGTCCGCTTCCGCCCCACCCGGGCTTACGGCGTTATCCGTGTCCCGCCAGTCGAGAATGGCCGCAATGACATCCGGGGTCATTCCTTCGAGTTTTTCCAACTCCTCCGCCGAAGCGCTGTTTACGTTCAGACGGCTCTCCTCATCGCTGATACCGAAAACGGGTTTGCCTCCCTCCTCCGGGGAGCCTGGACGGAATACACGGAATCGTCCGCGCCCGAGAGGCACATCGCGAAACTGTTGGGGGGCGTCAGCCAGATCACCCGTGTGGTTGAGGCGGCTTCGCCGGCGGGTTATCGCATCCTGGTAGAGCAGCGCCTTAGCCTTCTCGACGCCTGCCAGCGCGAGGTAATGGGCCTGAATCAGGTCGCCGTGATTTTTCACCACCATGAGGTCGAGGGTGGCGGTGTGCAGCACGCCGATCACAATGACCGACAGGAGCGCCAGGCACCAGAGAAGTCCCACCAGAATCGAACCTCGTGAACGGATCATCGCGGGGGTCCTCCTGGGTTCAGCGCGCCGGGCGGCCCTTGTGAGGGCGAACCCGGGGCGGCGTTGGTCGAGAGGCTGCCCGCCGAACCGCCTGGTGCCAGCGCCACCAGATTCAGCCGGGCAACCGTCTGGAACACCGCGGGCGGCTCGTTTGTCGGGTTGTCGGCAGACCCAACCCGCACGGGTCGAGGGCTGGCGTCCAGCAAGAGGGTGATTCGCACGGCCTCGGGCATGCCGTCAACGTTCCCCGCATCGCGCAAGGAACTTTGCGCGCGGACACGCTCTTCAGGTTCTCCCCAGGTATCGTACCAGTCATATCCGTCGTAGTACTCGAACCTGAGCCCGCGGAGACCCTCGGCGATCTCCTCGCGGCCGCCGCCGGCGAGCGGATCGATCGCGATGAGGGGATTGCGCCGCCGCCAGAGGCTGAACTTGCCTGATCGGGGGTCCTTTTCGATGAAGTAGCTGATCTGACAGAAGTCGCCCTCGCGTGGGCGGCGGGGCGTGTAATTGTGGGTGGCGAAGTCGATGTTGTCCGCGGCCATGTCGCCGAGCATGCGATGCATCCCCACGAAGACAAGGTCCTTCGAGAGAGGGCAGGCGCAACGCAGGTCGGCGCTCATCAGGGCTAGCGCGACACGGGCGGTCTGGACGACCTCGGCACGCGCTTCGACCAGCTTTTGGCTTGCGGCGCCGGCGGTCAAGCAGACGTAGGCGCTGGTGAGAATCAACGCCATGAGCGCGGCGCTGATGGTCAACTCGATCAGGGTAAACGCGGCTGAGGCGCTCCGCGGCAGGGGCATTTTCATCGCTTCCTCCCATCGCGTTTGGTCGATTTGGCCGGTTCCTTCCGGGTGCCGCGGCTCTCCAGGGCAGAGGGGCTGGGCGGATCGAACAGCAAGGTCCGCAACTCGTAAATAGGTTTTCCCGATTTCGAATTCTCCACCACCACCTCCACCTCGTGCAGCCCTTCAGGCTGGGCAGGGGTGATGGACTGTTTCCAACGGTAGAGCGACAGGCCCTCGCCGCACTCGCCCTCTTTCATCCCGTCCGTCAGGTAAGGTTCGGCCCGAAGCGTTTCGATCCGGCCCGCCGCAATCAGGGCGGCTGTGGTCTGGATCTCCGATTCCTTGCTCGAACTGAGCGCGGTTGTCAGTCCCTGGGTGAGGCCGACCAAGCCCACGCCGAGAATCATGATGGCGCAGATGACCTCGACCAGCGAGAAGCCGCGTGAACTCCGGGTTGAAGGGACGATCCTCAATCGGAACCTCCCGTGTCCGCAGAAATGGCTGACTCGCGCTCCAATTGGGCAATGTGGACTCGCGCTGTGGTCGGGTTGATCCGCAAGGAGAGCCGGAACCCCTCCTGGTCTTGGAGGAGGATCTCCGCCGCCTCGGCCGTGCCGTCCGCGAAGAAGCCGATCGCGCCAGCCGCGACAAGGTTGGCCGAGGCATCCCCGAAATCCGGGGCGGCTCGGCGCTCCGACGAGGAGGTGCCCTCTTCCCCGCGCTTGCGAATCGCGATCGAGATGCGCGGGTCCAGTTCGCCATCCCCTCCGGGCAGCTCTCGGACACGGGCAAAACCGCTCGCCCCCTGGGTGTCGCGGTCCGCTCTTTCGATGTAATATCGACCCGCCTTGGTGTCGAGGCGAACTCGCTGGGGTTGGTGGAGCGTGATGGCGCGGCTGCTGGCGAGGCTGCAGACATCCACCAACCGCCTGCTCGTGGAGCGAAGGAGGGCGTCCTGGTAGCTGCCCCTCATCTCGGGGATGATCATCGCGCTCATGATCCCGATAATGACGATCACCACCATCAACTCCACCAACGTGAAGCCCCGCGCCCGGGTGCGGCGGTGAGGCATCGCATGCTGCGTGGCGGGGCGGGTGAGATGCAAAGGAGAACTCCTTCCCGGCTACCAGTTTCCGATATCGGCGCCGTCTCCCTCGCCGCCGTCCACGCCGTCGGCCCCTCGCGACCAGAGGTCAAAATTGGATGGGTGATGCACTCCGGGGTTCCGATATTGGTAGGGATTACCCCAGGGATCAGGCCGGAGGAGCTTGATGTAAGGGCCGCGCCATTTCTTGTCGTCGCTCGACGGACGCTCCACCAGGACACTCAAGCCCTCGTCTGTGGTCGGGTATCGGTCCACGTGGATGTTGAACCGTTCAAGGGCGGCCTCGAGTTCGGCGATGTTGGCCTTGGCGGCACTCACCTTGGCTTCCTGTTTGGTGCCGATGAACTGAGGAATGATGGTCGCGGCCAGGATGCCCAGAATGACGACCACCACCATGATTTCAACCAGGGTGAAGCCCTGCGACCTTTGTTGAGACGAGTGTATTCTCATGCGATTTCCTTCCTAATCAATGGATGGCGCGGCTCATCTTGAAGATGGGCAGCAACAAAGCGATCACCATGAAGCCCACCAGCGCGCCCACGACAAGGATCATGGCCGGCGCCAGCAGCGAAATCAGGGTCTTGGTACGTGCGCGCATGTGGCGTTCTTCGATGTCCGCCACCTTCAGCAGCATTTCGTCCAGTTTTCCAGTTTCTTCCCCAACGCTGATCATTTGGACCACCGTTTTGGGGAAGATTCCGAGCTTGCGCAGCGGGGTGGCGAGGGAATCGCCGCCACGCGTCTCCTCCGCCACCTGCGCGATTTGATTCGCCAGGACGAGGTTCCCGATGGTGTTCTCGACAATCTTGAGGGCGGGGAGCAGAGAAACGCCGCTCTTGGCCAGAGTGCCGAGGGTCCGCGCGAAGCGGCTGAGGGCTGCGGCGCGAAAAACCGAGCCCATCACCGGCAGGCGCAGCTTGCCCCCGTCCCACGCGAGGGCGCCCTTGGGAGTGCGAAAATACCAGCGCAGGCCGGCGAACGCTCCAGCGCCTCCCGTCAGAATCCACGGCCAGTACTGCTGAAGAATGCCACTGACTTTCAGCAGAATCAGGGTGGGGAGCGGCAGAATCTGAAGCATCTCCTGGAGCATTCCGAACAGCCGGGGCAGCACCACGGTGAGGAGGACCGCGACGGTAAAGAGGCCGAATACGAGGACAAAGACAGGGTAGGAAACCGCGGCCAGCACCTCCCCCCGCACCTCGTCCTCGTGTTCGAGCAAGTCAGCCAGGTCGTTCATGACCTTCTGCAGGGCGCCGGCCTCCTCGCCCACCCGAACCATGCTGACGTAAAGCCTGCTGAACAAGCGGGGATGCTCCTCCAGGGCCGCCGAGAGCGAGGCACCTTTGCGGACCGAATCCGACACATGCAGAACCACCGCTCGCAACGCGGGGTTCTCTTCCTGCTCTCCCAGCCCATCCAGCGCCTGGGGGATCGGAATGGACGCCCCTAGCAGCGCCGCCATCTCGCGGGTGAACGCGGTGATTTCCTTGCGTTTGATCCGCGCACCAAAGCCACTTCCGGCAGGAGGGGCGTCTCTCAACGGCGCCGCAGGGGCCAATGCCTCCTCGGCGGACGCGCAAGCTTCGAGACTGGATGGGAAAAGCCCGCGCTTGCCCAAAAGCTGGAGCGCCCCCTTTCGGTCTTCCGCCTCGACGATACCGTCGGCGGAAGTCCCGTTTGCCTTGATCCCCTGGTAGCGAAAAGCACTCATCCCAACGCGTCCCCGGAGGATACCCTCAGAATCTCCTCCAGGCTGGTGATCCCCGCGGCGGCCTTGTCCAGGGCATCCTGGTGCATGGAAACCATGGTCTTGCGCGCCACGCTCTTGATCTCGGCGCTGGATCGCCGCTGAATAATGAGTTCCTTCAACTCGGCGGTGATCGCCAGGAGTTCGAAGATGCCAATTCGTCCCCGGTACCCCGTGCCGCGGCATTCTTCACAGCCGGCGCCGCGATAGAGGCGTCCCTCGATCTGGCGCTCGCCCAGAGCTTCCAATTTCTCCCTCAAGCTCTGAGGCGCCTGCCACTCCACCTGACAACTGCCGCAGATTCTCCGCACCAGGCGCTGGGCCAGAACTCCCTCCAACGACGAGGAGATCAAGAAAGGTTCCACGCCCATATCCACCAGGCGCGTGATGGCCCCGGCCGCGTCGTTGGTGTGGAGGGTGCTGAACACTTGATGCCCCGTGAGTGCCGCTCGGATGGCGATCTCCGCCGTTTCCGAATCCCGAATCTCTCCCACCATCACGACATCGGGGTCCTGGCGGAGGATCGCGCGCAGGCCGGTGGCAAAAGTGAAGCCTCGGCTGGGGCGTACAGGGATTTGCGCCACCCCGGGCAACTCGTATTCAACCGGGTCCTCGATGGTCAGCATCTTCAGCTCCGGCGTGTAAATCCCACGCATGATCGAATAGAGCGTGGTGGTCTTTCCGCTGCCGGTGGGTCCCGTGGTCAGGAAGAGGCCATGCGGCTTCTCGACCAACCGCGCCAGCAACGCGGAGCGCTCGGGATCCAGTCCGAGTTCCTGGGGTGTAAGGAGTTTCCCATCCTTCTCCAGGAGCCGCAGGACAATGCTCTCCCCGTAAATGGTCGGCATGGTGCCTACGCGGATGTCCACGCGGATGCCGCGATGGTGAATTTGGATGTGGCCGTCCTGCGGCATGAACCGTTCGGCGATGTTCATGTCCGCCATGATCTTGATCCTGGAGACCAGGGCGGCGTGGAACTGTTTGGGCGGCGGCGGCTTCTCCTGGAGAAGTCCGTCGATCCGGTAGCGCAACTGAAGCGTGTCTTCGAACGCGACCAGGTGGATGTCGCTCGCGCGCTCGCGCAAGGCCGTGGAGATGATGAGGTTGACGAGGTTGATGACGGTCGGTTCGTTGGCCATCACCTCGATGTCGTGCAGGTTCTTGCCCTCCGCCGCCGCGCCCTGGTCGGGGTGGAGGTTCTCGATCATCTGTTCGACCGTCACCTGGTAGCACTCGGCGATCTTCTCCAGTATGTCGGTAGCCGGGGCCTCGACCTCGCGCACTTCCAAGCCGGTCAGCAGCCGAATGTCATCGATGACCCGCTGGTTGCCCGGGTCGGCCGTCGCGATGTGAATGGTGCCATTGTTCAGTTTGACCGGCAGGACGCGGTTAAGCTTGACGAAATCCGCGGGGAGGGCTCGAACCGCCTCGGGCGGCACCTCGAGTTTGCCCAGCCCCCCAACGGGCGCCTGGCGTCTGCCTGATGATTCCGTGACAGCCTCGCTCTGCGGGAGGTCCCGGCCGAGGCCCTCTACTGCAACTGTTTCGGACCCGTTCATTCTTGCTCAATGGTGTGGTCAGCGAATTCCAATACCTGGCTAACAGAAGTCATACTGCTAGTTGCTAGTAATCTAGTCAACGATTTTCGACTCAACAACACACGGTCCTCTTATTAACAAGGCAGAACGGAAAAAGTGTCGGAGAAAATTGACGAGTGGCGAACGCGCCCGGAAAACGCTTGCGCGTGATTTCGCAGTCGATTAGCTTGGACCCGTTGTTTCGTGGACCCTCCCTTCGAACCTCCATCGTCGGACGCGTGGGTTGGTAGCTCAGTGGTAGAGCAGCGGCCTTTTAAGCCGTTGGTCCAGGGTTCAAATCCCTGCCAACCCACCATCTTCGAACACAACGGGATGAGAGTAAGACCAGGAGTTCTCGGCGTCGCTCCGCAGGCGTTTACCGTTGCGAGCCTCGCGTGCCCCAAGGAACCGATGCTTACCCCGGAATACTGCTCGCGGTTTGCCACTCTTTCCATATCCTGCTCCATTTTTGCCCACACCAACCACCAGGGTATCACCCCGGACCCGAACGAACAGACTGCACGACCGACCACTCGACTCCGCACAAAGCGCTGTGGCCGTAGTGCTGAGCCATCGCCGACCTTGCCCGAGAGCGTCACCCAAATTGCTTGACGTTGAGAAATAGACAGCCCGAACCGGCGGGCGTTCATTTCTCACGCCTCGCCTTCGCCTGACTCTCGCGTCAGTCCGCGCCTGGAGTTTGGACGTTTTTCGAGGGTGGCGGAGCAATTGGAGCCGCACAGGCGAGCGTCCAGCCGGGAATCCCAACGGGATTCCGTACCAAAGCCCAGGGTTGGCGCCCCGCGCCTACCCTGGGGACACCGCCCCAGCACAAGGCCCAACCCCAACGGGGTTGCGTCTGAACG
>ORJL011091787.1_pt1 | contig 15752 bp, 19 predicted proteins | sample 1779941 | NCBI WGS metagenome assembly ORJL01 (sample SAMEA104232317, study PRJEB22302) | groundwater metagenome | biome: forest; feature: aquifer; material: groundwater | place: USA | collected 2011-08-07 | depth 5.8 m | reverse complement strand
GCTGATTTATGTGTAAGGTCGATTTGAAACACGCCAAACAACTTAAATATACAATGGAAAACCTCCCGTCCAGTGACAGATATGATTCCAATTTTCGCAGAGTAAAGTATGTGCGCTACGCCGACGATTTTCTGATTGGTGTGATTGCACCTAAAGCTTATGCAGTCGATTTGAAACGGATAATCAAAGAATTCCTGAACGACGAGTTATCCTTAAGGTTGAGTGACGAGAAGACCAAAATCACACATGCTGCAGAAAGTGAGGTGACTTTTCTCGGATATATTATCCGCAAGGGCACAGGCATTCACTGCAAATTTCACAGCAACCCTTTTGACTCAACCCTCCGTGTCTTCATGAATACGGAGGGTATCCTGAGAAAGCTACGTGAAAACGGTATGTGTAGAGGCAACAGTTATCCCATCGGTATCTCTCGCCTCCTTAGGGAACCTCCGGAAGAAATCATCAAATACGGCAACCAGGTACTCCGCGGACTCCTGACTCAGCAGCGGGGGTGCTACAACTTCTTTGAGGGCTGGCGCATCCAATACGTTGTAATGTTCTCTATTGCTAAAACCCTGGCACGCAAATTCGACATCAGTGTGAAGAAAGTCTTTGCTCGCTTTGGCAGCTCACTATCGGTTAGTTACAGAAATGCCAAGGATAAAGCCTGTTCAGTCTCGTTGGCGTTATACAAATCGTTTGCTAGACAAAAGGACTTCTTTGCCAAAATCAAGTCTGCACTTATATCTGTGCCCTTACCTAAGTACAACTTGATGAATCCTCTGGCCCGTGTCTGCTACATCTGCGGCAATCCGCGTTTACATGTCAGCATGTATCACAGGAAAACAAAGAAGAAGCTCGATAAGCCCTACTCTCCTATTGTCACTGTCATGCTGGCCATCAACCGGCGACAGATATCATTATGCGGACACTGCTTTGCCAATGTCGAGGCTGACAGGTTTCAGCTGAATCAGTTAAAACGACGATAACTCATTTGGAATATGGAGAGCCGTATGCGGTGAAAGTGTGCGCCATGTCGTGCGCAGAAAGAATTGTCCGGTCACCGGACCAATGTCCTTGGAAATACGTTGAGAACAACGCCTAACCTGAATCTGAAAGGAAGAGGGAAAAACAGCATGGCGTTAAAGCGTGGATGAATCGAAGATGGTGTAGAAGCAGGCCGCGCAAGTTCTGCTCGATATGGTTAAAAGCTACACTGCCTAAACCTGAATGACCAGGGATGGAAGCGCACATCTAGGGATACACCGTCTAAATACTCCCTACTTATCGCATATTCGAAATCACCTTTTGTTCGAAGAAATCCAAGGCGATAAGCCATTGAACAATGAGTTCAAGCAAGGTCATGAGTGGGAACCTAAGTCGAGCTATTACGTTCTTCCTACGCAAAACATGGGATTGCCTAAGGGGGGAGACCCCTATGGTAACGGAGTCTTCATAGTATCCAAAGTGGCTGTTGTAATGACGGTTGCACAGGCGGACTTTAATATGTGCCGCTGGATCGCTTGTACCGCCAAAAGGGTAACCAAGTAAGCGGGAGATCAGGAGAAGGAAGACAGGTGGTTACGATATCAGTAACTTGGAGGTATGCGGAATGCAAAAAGCCGAAAAAGTGTGGGATATCATCAATGAAAGTTGACAGCTAGTCACTGGCGAGCGGAGTGCACAGGAAACTTGCACGCTCCGTTCTGAGAGGGGCATCTGGAAAAGTACTATTTTCGGATAGCAACTCGCTGGGTGCCTACTCTACCGCTTGTACGGTTCGGGAAGGGGCGGGTTACTTTGCTAATCCGCCTATTTCATGCTCTGGTGTGGCGTATAGTCATTATAGGCATGGCCCTGCGCTGATTTTTTCTCCATAAGTTTTTTGCGGAGTTTCCGGTCCACCTGCAGTAGAGGACTTCCGCCCATCGTTTTGTATTCCTCATGGACTATATTGCCAAGGTGATGCATCAGCCTTGTGGCAGAAAGGAGAACGGATGGCTCTTTGAAGGAGTCCATGCGTTCCAGGAAAAACTGCGCATAGAGATTCCCCTGCGCTGCCGACAATGAGAGCCAGTGTTTCGCTATTTCTTTATCCTGCTTGACATCATGGCCTAAGAGATACAGCTTACCAAGAGCATATTGGGCATACTGATTCCCCTGTTCTGCAGAAGCCGTGAGCCATTGGCTAGCGGCCTGCACATCCTTGGGAAGACCCTCGCCCAAAAGATAAAGCTTGCCAAGTTGATATTCTGCAAACTGATTGCCTTGCTCTGCTGAAGCTGTAAGCAGCCGGATTGCTATTGGAATGTCTTTTTCAGTTTCCTTGCCTAAGCTATAGAGCTTGCCCAGGCTATACTGTGCAAACTGATTATTTTGATCTGCGGAGGCCGTGAGCCATTTGATGGCTGCTTTTATATGTTTGGGAACATCCTCGCCCAATAGATACAGCTTTCCAAGAGCATATTGCGCATACTGATTTTTCTGTTCTGCAGATTTGATGAACAGTTCTACAGCTTTCTGTATGTCCATCTCCACATGGCTTCCCTTGAGGTAGAGCTTTGCCATGGCATACTGCGCAAGAGCATTTCCGTTGTCAGCAGCTTTACCAAGCCACTGCAATGCCTTTTCTACATTTTCAGGCTCACTGTCTGTTTCAAGATAAATCTTGCCGAGCATATACTGGGCGTTGACATTTCCGAGCTTTGCTGCTTTTTCAAAGTATGTGATGGCGTCAGCAATATCCTTCTCGGTACCTGTTCCGGTATAGAGCATCTGACCGAGACGGTACTGGAGCTTGTCGTCTTTGCTTTGGGCTTCTAAATCTAAAAAGCCGGTGAACGCTTTTTGGAAGTGCTCATCGGCTTTCTCCATATTCTTCTCGGCACCGATACCATCCCGGTACATTTTGGCAAGTTCATAGGAAGCATAGGGATTTTTCTGTCTTGCGGATTTTTTATATAAATCAAAGGCAGTTTCATAGCTCTGCTCCACACCATAACCATGATAATAGAGTCCTGCAAGAGAATATTGCGCATACTTGTGATTTTGCGCAACCCCCATGTGGAACCAATCCGCTGCTTCCACATAATCCTGGGTTGCACCCAAGCCTGCGGCATGCATTTTCCCGATGCGATACTGGAGATAGGGACTGCTTTTATCTGACTCCACTTCTAAAAAAGCGGCAAGAGCCTTTGCATACCACTGCTGTGCTGCATCCTTATTCATCTCCATACCGAGACCGTCAATGTGCATTCGGCCAAGGTCGTACATTGCCAGAGCATTTCCTATTTCCACTTCCTCCATAAACAGGCGGTAGGCTTCTGCAAAGTCCGGCTCCATATCATCGTCGCTGCCATAGAGAAATTCACGGGCTTCTTTATACCGGTCGCTCCACTTGACATGATATTGAAACTCCTGTGAATCATCATCCGATGTATCATCCCTTGACGGGGCTGCAATTAAATCTCTATTATCATAATCGGTATCTGCGGATGGTCCATTGGCTGATGACGATTCTTCAATGATCGGCAGCACATCGTCCGTTGTCGCTGCACTATCATCATGATCTTCTATCCATACTTCGTGTTCCTCGTCCGGCTCAAACGCAAACTTGTGACTGCCGATATTTAACGCTTCGGCAATCACCATATTTTTAATGCTCTTGAATTCTTTTTGCTGGGACAACGGAAGGGGTGGCGGCAGTTTGTCGGCATAGGTGCTTAAAACCTCATTGCGCATTTCGTACCAGCTGATGTACAGGTTTGCCACTCTTTCGTCCTTGGCAAGCTCATCAACAATCTGATCAACGACTGCCTTGAGGTGAGCCTTCAGGTAACCATACTGTTTCTTGCCGGAAGTATACTTGAGCTTTTCAGCAAGGTGTGTAATCAGTTCCTCAATATTTTTGTTAGCACAGATTCCGAAATTGATTTGAGATAAGATATCCTGCATGGCTTCATGGCTCTGCTTGTTTAGACTATTGCGGCGCTCTGTCTGCTTGTCATAGATCTCCATGAGGTCTTGACGGAAGATTTCCCTTGCGAGACTTCCCCGCATATTTTCAATGCCCAGTTTTGTGACATAGGCTTCCTTTGGGTTGATGGAGTAGGCAATCAGATGTAAATGGGGATGGTGGCTCTCGTTATGAAAAGCAGCATACCATCTCAAATTTTCCGGAGCGATCTTCATGTTTTCCGCAATGACATTGCGCTGCGCCCGGATCAAAGCCTGCCACGATTTAGCACTGTCATATCCAAGCCTCGCCGCATCTTCACACCGGAGGGATACAATATTTGTCCACACGTTTCCAGGGTGATTGGACACTTCCTCAGCAATCTTTGAAAGCACAATGGGTACGCCGTCATCTGTAAAAAGCCCATGGGTGCCGTGCTTTTCAACTCTCGGACGATTAGCGATGTACCACGAAGTTTTTCTTTTTACCGATGAGATCAAGATTGTTCTCAAGAGCAAGGGAAATAAACTCCGAGGCATTTTCTCTGGTCTGATTTTTCAGATAGTCCTCATACTCGAACAGGTCAGCGGTGTCCGGCAGCTTTTGCAGAATTTCACGAATCAACTGCTGTTGATTTTTTGTCACAGGAAGAAGTTGGGAGCTGTCGGAGACTTTTTCAACGCCCTCACGGGTGGCCACATAGTCTACAAGATTGGACAGATGCGCTTTGGGTGCATTTTTTAAATACCGGCATTTGAATATAATCCTAGGCATAGCCCTATCACCTTACTTGCCCTTTTGATATTTTACTATTTCCTCAAAAGTTACGGAGCCGATGGTCTTTTTCACATCATTGATGCATTTGCCCCGCAGCTTCTGCAGCAGGGCTTCATCTATTTCCGCATTGGATGCCAGGATATTCATTACCATCGACATCTCTACCGCCAATTTAAAGAACAGCCTTGCCATACGGTTCTCGGAATTTTCAACAATACCTGCAAGGGCGGATGTGATGGCAATCGGCAAGAACTTGGTATTATCCTTTGAGGAAACATAGCCGCTGTAAAAAATGATGGCCTTTTCAATAAACTCACTTTGACTCTTGCAGTTGTCCTTTCCATATAGCTCTTTCACCTTTTGCTGTGTCTCAGGGTATATCCATAACGGAAATCTTTTTTTGTTTTCCTCTGTCATATTGCCTTACCTCCGATCTGCCATATATTTTGCTATGACACCGATAACGACCACCTTAAAAACTGTGCATTTATACGGGTTCTCGCTGTTTTCGACCACCTGTGAGGTGACTGTATCTCAATTCCGACCCCGAACGAGAGCTTCTTTCAGCCCGCGTTGCGGGCTGATGTGATCCGAGGGGAGGTCGCTTGCGACCACCCCTCTTTAACCTGCACAGTTTTCGACCCCATGGTTCACCCCTTTGCAAGGGGAAAGGGAAAGCGATTCCCATGCTCAAGCCTGTATTTTTGCTCTCCCCCTCACAAAGCCCCAAAACGCGGCTTGAAACTGCCCATTGGTATTGGGGTGCCACCCTTGCCCGGAAAATCGCACACAGGGCGACATACCCTCCGACAAAGGGCCGTCCCTTCCTCGTCCATAGGTACTGTGCTTATTGCTCGTCCTCTGCAGCATTTTTCTGTTCTTCAGCCGGGCGGGATGGTCTTGCTGACTTCGTTTGATCGTCTGCCTCGCGGCTTTCGATATACTCACGCACCGCTGCGGGAACATTTTTTTCATAGAGCTTCTGCATCACTTCGTCCAACTCCGTTTCGATAGACGCTTCCTTTTTTGCCATGTATTGCTTTAAGGCTCCGAGCTTTTCGCTATCGAAGCTGATTTGTAGGGTTGCTTTCTTCATCGTACTTTCCTCCTATAAACTTATTTTTTGCACCTGTGGTGCTTCACCATTTGCTTCCTCATGGGGAGAAAGCTCTAGCTGCGCATCACACGTTTTTTCAATTTGCTTTGCAAAATTGTTTGTATTCACATAGCTCTGGCTGCTGTTTTTTTTGCGGAGCGATCCGGAGTAGGCGTCAACAATGGCCGTGATCGGCAATGTGAGTTGAGCAGCTTCTCCATGATTGTCAGAGAGAAAGCCAAGACTGCCTGTGTCGAAGTCTACTTCGATATGGGCATCTTGGCATTCTCCGTCCTCAATTTTTTTAACGGCTTCTGCAAATTCTCCGTCATCCAGAGCATGAAACAGATTATAGCTTTTGCCTTTGAGTGCTACAAAATTAAAGTCTTTATCCAATGCTTCAAGCCAGATGTCCTGCTTCCTTTCGGAAAGTTTCTCTTTACTTTCTCCAAGGTATGGAGAAGTTTTGCTGCCGAAAGCAAGCTGCCAGTATTTTGGGCAATGTAATTGCGGCTTTGCCCATTCTCCGTAATGGTATAAATTCCATGCTGCAACATGTCGCCACCCTCCTATAAACGCATATTCATGCCTTGATCTTCTTCCTCGCATTCATCAGCTTCCTCGGAAAATTCCTCCGACCATACATCAAAAAGTGATAGTTGCTCATTTTCCCTCGGTTTTAAGGATTTGACACGCTCTGCACATTCGAGGAAGGATTCAATATAGCCCTCCGGATTTTCATGCCGACGCATGGCTATTAAATCATCCGAAGCGATTGCATGCTCCAGCCCTTTCACATAATTGATCACATTTCGAATGCTAGTCGTTTTGATATCCTTTGGATCAAGCTGTTCTACACGGGATAACCTACATGCTCATACTCATGCCCTGGTTTTCTTCCTCAACTTCTTCCGACCCGGCAGTCTGTTCCTGTTGCGGTTCGGGCTGTGCAGCAGCAGCCAGCTCTTTTTCACGCTGACGCTTGCTTTGTCTTGGCTGCTTTTCCGAGGATTTTTCCTCGTCCACTTTGACTTCCTGCCCGGGAGCATTCCCCTCTGCTTTGATCTCCTGCTTAACAGCATCCGCTTCTACTTTGGCCTCCTGTTTGGGATCCTCGCTCCCTGACTGGCTTTCCACATACTCTCTTACTTGTACGGGAACCATCTTTTCATAGAGCCTGTCGAGGTGAGCCTGCAGTTCATCTTCTACGTTTAGTTCTTTCTTGGCCATATAAAACCGCAGGGCATTGAGCTTGTCGGCATCGAAGGATACCTGTAAATTTGTTTTTTCCATGGGTTCATTCCTCCTTAAAATGAAATAGAGGTAAATCCAGTAGCTTCCTCGATTTGCTCTTTGGTGAAGCTCTCTGGAGTAAGAAATTCTTGCGTATATTCTTCAATTTGTTCCTCAGTTAATGAGATTAATTCACCTTCATCGTTATATCCCGCAATAAAAAAGTTGCCGACGAGGATGTCATTGCCCAGGGAGCGGTTGCCCTCCATTTCTAACAGCTTGCCTTCCTCATTGCAGACAAGGGAAACATAGGACGCTAAATCTACCATCTGAATGTTCCCGCCAACCGCTTTCTGCATGGAGGCAAGATCATTGCCGATCTCCGCAACATAAGGAGTCTCATGCGGCTCAACCATTAAGACTTTGATTTTTTGATGTTCCGGTTGTGGCTCACTATTAGTTTCAGCCAATGTTGCTTCCGGCTTCTGCGTTACCCATTTTTCATAATCCTGCACGGAGCAATATCCGGCAAGCATGTATGAAAAGTCCGATAGCCTTGGAGGTTTTACACCGCTGACCTCAATTTGCAGGCCATATTCACCAGTAAATATCCGGTGCACATCAGCCTCCAGAATGTCAGCCCATTCCTTCTTTCCGGCATCGGTCAGGGTATCATTTTTCAACTCGCATAGGGTAGCCAGATCTATATCCTCATCGCTGTGAATGAGATGGATGTCCTCCCAGGGCATCGACATTAAATCTTTCAGCTTAAGGCCGCGAGCTACTGTTTTTTTCTCTGCTGATTGTTCCTGCTCCATAACTGCCGCTAAAAACAAAGAGGCATTCGGTAGGAATGCAGCATAACGGGCATAGTCATAGCCCTCTCCCTGGACAAGGATACCGTCATCACTTTCTTCTCCCACCACTAAAATGCAGTGGCATGTGCCATTCACACCAAAATATTGCAGGTCTTTGTTATCCTTTATAAAGTCATAGTCAACCAGCATATTTCTGGAAAATTTATCGTATTCGTGAGACGTAAGTGCAACAACTTTTTCAATAACGCAGTTCTTAGGCTCAAAGTCATCCAACTTTCTATTAAAGACCGCTTTGGTTGTTAACATAGTTTCACCCTTTCTTTTACGGCAGATAGCTTCTTGGATTCTGTGGTGTGCCGTCAACAATAACTTCAAAATGCAAGTGATTTCCGGTCGATTTGCCTGTGGAACCCACTTGTGCAATAACCTCACCCTGCCTTACCGCCTGCCCCTCGGTCACAAGGATTTTAGAGCAGTGACCATATAAAGAGACGATGCCCCCACCGTGATCGATTGCCAAGTGGTATCCATAGCCTGTGGTTTTATAGCGGACAAACAGGACAGTGCCTCCATTGGCAGCATGGATATCGGTTCCTTTCGGCGCGCCCAGGTCAATTCCTGAGTGAAAATTTTCAGCCGTGGGATGAATAGGATCACGCCGGTATCCGAATTCGGAGGTCACCATGCTGCGCCAGCTGCTGCCGAGGGGACTGATAAAGTCGCCGCCAATAAAGGGAACCGCAGCAGGGTTTGCAGTGATGATGTTGACCCAATTCTGGAGTCCACTCCCTTCTGTGGGAATGTCGCCATAGAGGATGCGGTTGTAAATCTCCGAGGCATTGGCCTTGTCCTCACTGGTGATTGTCCTGCCGAGTGTGCTTTCCAGGTTTGAGTAAATCTCCGGCAAGGAGGTTAGCGGGATGGCCACCTTTGAGCTGGTACCCGTTGCTTCATTGGAACGGGTTTCGTACCGCACGAAGCAATCTGCAAACGCACGGTAGTCCGCGCTGTCCCTAGAGGGGCTGTCCGCGCCGAAAAACAGAGCATAAAAAATCGCCTTGACTCTTGTGCTGTCAAGACTTCCGCTTTCAAGCTCCGTACTTATATTCCCTATGGCAGTGTCAAGCTCCGAGAAGCTGTCCCGCATATTTCGGATGTAGTCGGCGTAGTCAGCAGGCATCTGCGAGGAGATAGCACCTCCGTGAAAGGTCAGATCAATGGCAGCATTGTTATGGCTTGCTGTGGCGGAGAGCAAGCTCAAAATCACAACCACCATCAGAATAACGGGAGTCAGCAGAGCGGCGATGATGGCACCGATCACCCTCCACGTCCGTTTGTCGGTCGCGGCTGGGATAGCGGCCCTGGCAATCAGGGCAAGGGTTGCGGGATCAGCCAAGGTTCATCCCTCCCAATTGTTCTGGGGCTTCTGACTGAGCATGGCTTTGCCTAATATTGTGGGACTCACGCCACAGTTCCAGCTCGTTGTTTTCCTTTGCATACTCGATGGAGGGGTAGTACACAGGGGTATTGGCAAACATGGTTATTGCCTCCTTTCCGTTAATTTTTAGCTGCGTCGGTTACCGTCCTCCCGCCGTGCCGAACAATTTTTCCTTATATTCCGGTGCGGAAACCATAAGGTTGTACCTCTCGTTGCCGCATTTATAGAGGCAGACACCCCGCTGCGGATAACGGATGAGGTTGTATTCACTCTGTTCAAGCTGCAGGGTATCCATATAAAACTTGGCATCAATGTTTCCGGCGTTAAACAGGAAGGCATGAGTCGGGATGCTGAACAGGGGCTTCGTGTATTCTCTGATCCCATCCAGGTTGAAGTCTTCCAGGTTCTGCGAGGCAAGGATTACTGCGCTGTCCTTCTTCCGAACACGCTTCATAAAGTTGCGGATGTACTCAATGGCTGTAAGGTTGGAGAGGAAGAGGTACAGCTCGTCAATGCTGGCTACCGTGCTGCCTGCCGTCAGCAGCTGGTTGGACATGAAGGAGAGTACGTTGAAAAGCAGAGCGTTTTTGATGTTCTTGCTGGCCTGCAGCAATCCTTTTACGCCAAAGGTGATGAAGTGGCTGTCGGTGATATTCGTGTGACCGTCGAAGAATTTGCTTTCCGCACCTACACAAAGCGAGTGGAGCCCAAGGCAGATTTCCTGCAGAGTTTCTGCAGTGTAGAGCTGCCTGTGGCTGCTGTCATAGCTTTGATACTCCCCTTCTATCAGTTTGTACAGGTCGGACAGGATAGGATAATTCTTGGGGGTCAGCCGGTCAAAGTTGGTATGGTCGGTGATGTTCCACTTGTCATAGAGCTTGGTCAGCATGATTTCAATGGTGTCAATCTGCCTGTCATTAAAGTCCTTGTAGCTCCGGAAGAAATCCTTCAGGAAGGAGATGTGCTGCGACAGCTTGGAGGCACAGCGGAAGGCTTGGGGTGCTTCCTTGTCCTCCGGCGATCCGTTTTCATCCCATGTCTTAGGCTCCAGTACATTGATAATGTACTGGCCGGACATCAAGTCGATAAAGCAGCCGCCCAGATTGAGGGTTAAATCTTCATACTCATGCTCAGGGTCAAGGGCAATGACCTTCATACCGCTTTGCCTCATATTGCAAAGGATGAGCTTCATAAGGTAGCTTTTGCCTTGACCGGAGTTTCCCAGGATCAAAATGTTGGCATTGGTTTTGTCATCGGTCCTCTTGTTGAAATCTACAATGATATTGCTTCCAAACTTATCCCGTCCAAGGTAGAAACCATTGGCATCGGTTTTTCCTGAGTAATTGAAAGGATACAGATTGGCCACACTGGAAGCGGGGAGTACCCTCTCGAACTGGTCGCCAAATATGTTGTAGCCGCTTGGCATCACCGCAATAAACCCTTGCTGCTGACGTAGCATGAGCCGATCTACATTGAGCTTGGAACGGATCAACTCGGTCAATACTTCGGTTTGAAGCTCCTTTAAGTGGTCAAGATCGGAGGCTGACAACTCAATATATACCGCCGAGTGCAGGAGCGGCTCTCGGTTCCGATGCATGGCGGCAACGATATTTGCAACGTCCTGCAGGTTGCTTTCGGCAGTGACGGTCTGCTGCAGGTCATTGGTGTTGCTCTGCTTCAGCCTGTTCTTGTTGGCTGCATTACTGATGATTTTCTTTTCCTCAATCGGGGTTACATGGCGGGTATAAATCTTTAATGTGATGCCATCCTTTTCTCCAAGGTGGCGCAGGATGGCCTGCTCATCGGTGGCGGTGGGGTATTCGCGTAGAGCCCAGACGCATCGATAGGTGTTGCCGCAGATGAAGTGGTCGGTGTTGAATTTGATGACTGAGGGAGCAATCATGTCCAGGAATTCTTGAATGCGGACATCATCCTGCACAGGCGTTGGCGTGCCAAGTTTTCTTTTTACCATAGACTTTCACTTCTTTCTGCTTGAATTTCTGCTTGAGTTTGAATATAAAAAAGCTGCTTGCACTATTGATACAATAAAGCAAGCGGCTTCTTTTATCGGATGATATATAAAAAGGGAGCATTAGCCTAAACTAATACTCCCTTACCTCTTTATGGCAGTCATCCTTATTCTACGTATTGATGATGATTTGAATTTATTCCATGAAAGTTTGAGTCATGTTATTCTCCAACAGAGGTTTGGTTATTGCAGCGAAAATCTCATTCATTTTATTATACTCACACAGGAAAGAAGCAGCACTAGCTTCAATCATTTGCTTGTCGGTCACCCTAGAAAAGTCCACGCTATAGCCTGCGTTTTCGACCAAATATTCAATAAAGAGTCTTTGCGTTCTGCCGTTTCCTTCTCTAAAGGGGTGAAGGACATTGATTTCACTAAGATAATATGCAAGACGGAGCGGGACTTCAACTTTGGAGGCATCTTTCAAATAATTCTCTTTTTTTAGCTTCTTGAAGAGCGAATCAGCATTTGGTTCTATAAACTCACAGTTGCAAAACATATTGCCTTTTGCTATGTTTACCCATCTGATTTCGCCTGCCCATTCGTAGATATCACCAAATATATACTTGTGAATCTTTTTTAAATGGAGCAGATCAAAATCGCCTTTTATAACACTTACTTTTGCATTGGCAATTCTCAAGGAGGTTATTTCTCTTTCAGCTATGTGCAGCTTTTCTGCATCCTCAATACCCAGCTTGTTTATAAGCACATTTGAATGGGGGTAACAATATCTGTGATCCCACTCATAGCTGTAATCATAATTGTTGTTCATGGCTATAGCCCCTGACAGCCGTGTGCTTTTTTATGAGTTCAGCTATCGTTTCTTCAACCAGTTTATCATTACCTACGCAATGTCTGATTCTATCTTTATCAGTCTGCGTTAGCGGCATGCCTTCCATTGACATTGAGCCGTTAACCTCATCAATGAGCTTTTCCAAATCTCTCATATGAACACCACCTACCTATATTATACTATATTTTCACTTAAAATTGAAACTGTCTATCAGCTTCTTTGTTTGGGATGCGGACGCCATCTGGCGACCTGACAGCCGCAGTTTTGTCGGTTTTCGGCATTGTATCATCTCCTTAAAATGGGTGAAAAAATGAACAGGGCAAAATAAATAGCGGCCTTGCCCTTCGTCAATAAAGAACAAGGCTGCAACCGTAAAAAAGGGCAAAAGTAAAGCACCCAACGATTTTAGGCTTGGAGTTCATAATGAATGCGTTAGGTTAGTTGCTGCCCTGCTGCATTTTCCTGCTGTTCTTTTTGTTCATCGTCCTTCTGGGCAATTTTCTCGGTAAGCTGAAGCCTTTGAAGTACGAATGCCATTATACGGTCAGCATCAGCAATAGCTGTTTTCATATCGTTGTCTGAAATTTGCATCTCGGAAGGATATACCGGCTCGCCATATCGCGCAAGTCTCTCCCAAGGCCCCATCAACCCCTCAAAAGCCTTGTCGAATTTCAGGCATATGCTGCATAACCTTCCTAAGTCTTGAGTCTGAGACGGTTCTACATTTTGATATAGGAGATATCCCTTTAGCGCTTCTTCGGCGGCCTGTTCGCTGTGATAACAGACAATTTCCAAGGGAACCGGACGCATACCCAAGAGATACTTTGCGCAACTGATATCTTTGTTTGCAAAATCAAGCCATCCTTTAACTCTGTTGATTCTCTCCATATGACATGCTCCTTTCTCAGTCACTTGTTGTTCACCGGGTCCAATAGTTTGCTTCATCTCCCTTTTTTGGCCGATTCTATCGCAAAACCATTGCGCACTGGACGGTTTAGTCACCTAAGATCACCCACCTTTGCCCGTCAAAGTCCTCGAACCTTTCGGTGGTCACGTTCTGCTCGAAGTACACCGCCAGGATTCGTTTGATGTCCTCGCTTCCGGATCGCTTCACAGAGAAGCCCTGCTCCCGCAAGGTTTTTTCGATGCGGTTTAAGTACGGAAATATTTCTTTTTGTTTTTCATCCTTAAGCCGTATGATGATAAGAAACTCACGAGCAGTTGCCATCTGCACCTGTATTCTATCGAGGAAGCCCAGGTCAGCCTCCAGCAGCTTGCGGACGGTGGAGCTGCCCTCCTGTTCGATGCGTTCCCGGAGAAATCGCTTGTTGTCCTCGAAATTTTCACGGGAATTCAGGCAGCATATTTCTATCTCCGCCATGCCTTTCAGCACGGTCATGAGGGCATAGATTCTTGCGGAGATGCTGGCTTCCGACAGCACCGAGATATTGCTCGGCTTGATGATAAAATACACAAGTTCTCCGTGCCCATAGGTCTGCAGACTGTAATCGGTAATGTCTTTTGTGCCGATGAGCTGCCGTGTAGAAAGCTTTTGCTTAGCTGTCTTCTTTTCTTTTCTGCTCATTTTTCCGTGTACCTCCATTCATACATTTGCTGCTTGGTGATAAAAAAACCGCAGGCATACTTGATAAAATCGAGGATAGAGGTGTCCTCAAATCGGATAGTCAGGAAACCGTAAAGAGCAGTCGCCACTATCGGCAACATAAGGCCGAGCTGTGCCAGCGCAAAAACAGAGATAAGACACCCGATACCGAGGATGCCGATATCCCGAAGCTGCCACAGCCACAGCACCGCTTTGGATTTTAAATTATCGGGGTAGATATACACATTTCTTCACTCCAATCTTGATAGATGATGGGGATACCCCAGCTTTTCAGATTCCGCAATCTCACGGCGCATGCCCTCAGATTATCCGGTCACTGAAGTATTCTATCGCCATCCTGTTGTTGTGCTCGATATTCCCAGCGTAGGGCGAGGCGATATATACGAGTTTCATCATTTCGCCACCGCCTGTACTACCGTTCTGGTAATGTTCACCGCAGACTGGGCCGCATAGATGGTACTCATGAGGTTGGCCTTGGTGGAAGTATCCAACCCAAACTGTCCGGCGATCCTTGGTATCTCAGACGCTGCCAGCATCAGGCCGAGACCGAGGAGCATATTCTGATTCCACACCAAGAGTCCGGCGATGAGGATGGTTGCCTGCAAAAATGCGGTGAGGCACAAGCCTACCACCTGTTTGCTCCAGGATACAAAGCCGTCGATATATCCACGGGGTACCGAGAACATATACAGGCTCCCTACTGCAATCTGGATTAGCAGGATGCCGCCACGCTTCAGGTTGGCAAAAAACACTTTAATCACAGCGTAGCCCATGAGGATAACGCAAAAAATGCCGAGGATTGGATTCAGTCCAAGCCCCCCTAAGTTGGTAAGGGCACCAATAGCCATGGTGCTGATGCCTCCGCTGGCTCCCATCAGGTTTGAGATTCCCGAAGTAAAGCTGCCCTGCAGCGTAACAGATAACTTGTATAGCTCCACCGGCACAATGGTGAACAGGTTCACAGCCATAAAACCCTTGATGGCGTTCAAGGCTGTATCTTTTATGCTTGCCCGTCCCGACTGTGCTTCAATGGCACATTCAAACAGTGCTACCACCAGTCCGGTTCCATACAAAGCCCAGGCCAGATAACTAAAGAGTGTTACGATGGCCTGCACCCAGGTCATGCCGAACAGGTCGGCTCCCATATTGCCCATCATGGAAAAGAAATCGCCGAGGAAGCCGATCAGCTGCTGATATATCCAGTCCATAATCTGTCCAAGGACAAGATTTGCAGCAAAATCCCATATAAACATTGAGCGCCTCCTTTCATTAAAAATAAAAAGACACACCGTTTAACGATGTGCTTTTCGGAAGTTCCTTTTATTTTTTTAAAAACCGCTTAATCACTTTAGATTAGCGTGTTCTTCTACACTCTTAACGCAGTGAGATCATCGGCCGCAAATTCAAGCCATCACCTGCACAGGCTGCTGATCTCCATATAAAATCACCCCGTTTCTAAATATCGTGCGCTCAATCGTGGGTAATGTTTTGCGCTGTTCAAAATTGCTCTGGGTGCCCACAAGGATATCCGCAGGCCGTTTCTTTACATGGTACAGGGCGTGCCCAATGGTTTGCATTGCCTCCAGCGGACGCATAGAGTCATCCGGGATGATTACATACAGGTCAAAATCGCTATCCCGATGCGGTTGGCCGTAAGCGTAAGAACCAAACAGATAGATTGTATTGACCGACACCGTGTCTACTATCGTTTTAGAAATCATATCCAGTTCGCGTCTTATTTGTAAATCCATAGAGCACCCTCCTTTTCCGGCACTTTTACAATCAACATAGAATAGATTTTCCAATTATAGTATATCCAAAAGCCAAACGATAAGCAATCCATCGCCCATCCACGCTTTACATGCCAAGAATTGTCCAGATGTAGACCGGAGCCGTCAAGGTAAACACAAGGCAGGTGAAAAGGATGGCCGGAGCCGCCCACTCAAACTGCCCGTGCTTCCTATAGTCAAAATAAGCGGTACCCAATTT
>ORJL010361183.1_pt1 | contig 15756 bp, 14 predicted proteins | sample 1779941 | NCBI WGS metagenome assembly ORJL01 (sample SAMEA104232317, study PRJEB22302) | groundwater metagenome | biome: forest; feature: aquifer; material: groundwater | place: USA | collected 2011-08-07 | depth 5.8 m | reverse complement strand
GAATCGGCTCCTCAACCGCGGTCCGGATAATATCAACACCGGTACGCTCATCGCCACTAACCTGCAGTTTATCCAGAACAGGTAAAGCATTGAGTAAAGCCACGCCGCCGCCAGGGAGAATGCCTTCTTCTACCGCCGCACGGGTTGCCGATAACGCATCTTCAACACGATGTTTTCTTTCTTTAAGCTCTACTTCGGTTGCGGCACCGACTTTAATGACGGCAACACCACCGGACAGTTTGGCCATTCTTTCCTGAAGCTTCTCGCGGTCAAAATCAGAGGTCGTTTCCTCGATTTGTGCCTTAATCTGCTTGATTCTAGCCTTGATGGCATCATCGGGACCCCTGCCTTCGACGACAGTGGTATTATCTTTATCTATGGTGACGCGGCGAGCCCGTCCCAGGTCTTCTACCGTAACTGAATCTAGTTTGCGTCCAACCTCTTCGGATATTACCTTGCCGCCAGTGAGAGTGGCAATATCTTCCAGCATCGCCTTGCGCCGGTCGCCAAAGCCAGGAGCCTTCACCGCGCAAATGTTAAGGGTGCCACGCAGCTTGTTGACTACCAGTGTCGCCAGGGCTTCCCCATCAACATCCTCGGCGATAAGGAGCAGGTTCTTCGATACCTGTAATATCTTCTCCAGGGCTGGAAGAAGGTCAGCTACCGCCGAGATTTTCTTATCCGTGATAATGATATAAGGATCTTCAATTACGGTTTCCATCTTCTCGGCATTAGTAATGAAGTAGGGGCTGATGTAACCGCGGTCGAACTGCATACCCTCTACATATTCCGTCTCGTACTTTATCCCTTTAGACTCTTCAACGGTAATAACCCCGTCTTTACCGACCTTCTCCATTACCTCAGCAATCAGATTGCCAATCTCTTTATCCTTGGCGGTTATTGTCGCCACCTGGGCGATCTGTTCCTTGCCTTTCACTTCAGTAGAAGCCCGCTTAAGCTCTTCAACAACAGCCTGTACCGCCTTTTCAATGCCTCTCTTCAGCGACATCGGTTCAGCTCCGGCCGCAATGTTTTTGAAGCCACCGGTAACGATAGCATGGGCCAGTATGGTTGAAGTGGTAGTGCCATCTCCGCAAGCGTCGTTGGTCTTGCTGGCAGCTTCCTTAACCATCTGCACGCCCATATTCTCAAAGGGGTCGGGAAGCTCGATTTCCTTAGCGATAGTTACACCATCGTCAATTACCGATGGCGCTCCCCACTTCTTGTCTAAGGCCACACAATGTCCCTTCGGCCCCAGGGTAACCTTGACGGCATCGGCCAGGGTATCTACTCCCCTCTTTAAAGCGTGTCTTACGTCTTCGCCAAATATAATTTGTTTTGCCATTCTTTTTCCTCCTTACCAGATATTAAACTCGTTGTTGCTCCGTTGGGCTAAAATGTCAGCTCTCAACTGTGTTGAACTAGCGGTGAGCTTTGGCTTTAGCTGTCTTTTTGGCCAAAATATCGCTTTCGCGCAGGATGATGAGATCTTCGTCATCAATCTTGATTTCGGCACCGCCATATTTGGCGTAGATAACGATGTCACCCACTTTGACATCCATCGCTATCCGCTTTCCGTCTTCGGATAACCTGCCCGGGCCGACTGCGATAACCTCGCCTTCCTGTGGTTTCTCTTTCACTGTGTCCGGAAGAACAAGTCCTCCCTTCGTTACCTCTTCTCTGGCGATAGGTTTGACTACCAATCTGTCAGACAAAGGTTCAAGCTTAGTTGTCATTTTACTCCTCCCTCCTTTTTACTTGGATTATCAATATTTAGCAGTCTCATCCCTGAGACTGCTAATATAGCATAGCATAGACCTATGCTCCCCGCAACCCATTGAAATGCTATTGGCAGGCTATAATGCCCACATATAAGCAATGATTGTCAAATATCGAATCGATTCATGCGGAATATCTTCGTTTTGTTTGATATTACTTGCGTTATCACCTTCTTTCGTATGATTGAAGTGAGAGAAGGCGTTCTGCTATAATCGGGCATGGTCATTGATTTCCACACCCATATCTTCCCTCCCTGGGTGAAAGAACACCGGGGTAAGTACGTTGAAAGCGACACTTGTTTTGCTACTCTCTACGCCTCACCCCACGCCAGGATGGCTACTGCCGAGGAACTCATTGCCAGCATGGATGAAAACGGTGTTGATGTCTCTGTGGCACTCAATATCGGCTGGACTACACACGAGTTATGTGTGGCAACTAACGATTATATTCTGGAAGCAATTACCCGCTATCCGAAACGCCTGGTGGGTTTTTGCGCCATTCAACCTAATTCGCCAGACGCCGCTTTAACCGAGATTGAGCGGTGCGCCAGGGGAGGAGCGAAAGGAATTGGCGAAATAAGGCCGGACAAAACCTCATCTTATATCAACAATGATGGGATAATGAAGCCTCTTATCGAAACCATTATAAAACATAATCTTATTCTGCTCACTCATGCTTCGGAGCCGGTAGGGCATCAGTACCCGGGCAAAGGGCAAGCCACGCCGGATGTCCTTTATCCTTTTATAACAGCCCATCCAAGCTTAACTTTGGTTTGTGCTCACTGGGGCGGGGGGTTACCCTTCTATGCCTTAATGCCAGAAGTAAAGCAGGCAATGGGGAACGTCTTTTTCGATACCGCCGCTTCTCCTTTCCTTTATCGTCCCCAGATATACCAGCAGGTAGCACAACTTGTTGGTGCGGAGAAGATTCTCTTTGGCAGCGATTATCCGTTGATGACACCTAGTCGTTTGCTAAAAGAGATTAAATCGCAGAGTCTGCCCGGAGAAACAGAGCAACTTATCCTGTCAGGCAACGCCCGGCGGTTGCTGCATATCGAGGATAAACCGAGGTAGATATTAACATGGAACAGATTCGTTCTTTTATAGCTATCGAATTACCCGACCAGTTGAAGAACGAGCTTACTCAAATTATCGCTCAACTAAAAAGAGGCCGCCAGTTTTCCGTAAAATGGGTCGAGCCGGCAGGAATCCATCTCACGCTGAAATTTCTGGGTAATATCGACGCAGATAACGTAAATGAGGTTACCGAGGCGATAAAAGAGGCCGCACAGTCGGTACCACCCTTCCGGCTGGAGATTAAAGAGCTGGGAGCTTTTCCTAACTTGAACAGAGTCCAGGTTGTCTGGGTAGGGTTAGGGGGAGAACTGGAAAAACTAAACCAGCTTCAGCAGGACATTGAATTTAATCTGGAAATTCTCGGTTTTGCTCGCGAAGCAAGACCGTTCGTGGCCCATTTGACCTTGGCGCGGGTACGTGAAGATGCTTCCTTTGAAGAACGCCAAAAGCTGGGACAACTTATCGCTAATACAAAATTCGAGGCTACTACGATACCGGTTAATGCCGTCAGCCTGATGAGAAGCCAGTTGACCCGAGCCGGTGCTATTTATAGCCGGCTTAGCCTGGTCGAACTAAAGAATGGTTGAGTTCACCGTAGTCCAAAAGTTAATGTTCTATTTTGAAATGTATCGGGAAAATAGGGAGGAAGGCAATGAAAATAGTCAAGGTTAACGACGTCAAAGCCGAGGAAAGCAGCAACAAAATATTTCGGGGCAAAGTCGCCGTTCAATCTCTCATCGGTAAAGGCGAGGACGAACTGCGGGTTATTGTGGTAAACTTCAGTCCCGGAAGTGTCAACGTATTTCACGCGCATACTTTCGACCAGGTTCTCTACGTCACGGCGGGAAAGGGGATTGTCGCTACCAAGAATGAAGAGGTTACCGTGACACCGGGAACACTCATTTTCATTCCTGCCGGTGAGGTTCACTGGCATGGCGCTACCAAAGACAGCGCCTTTTCCCACATTGCGTTTATGCCACCGGGTAGTACCCACTTTTAAATTAGACAATTCGATTTCTCAAATAGCTTTGAAAGTGTTCTTCAACTCATGTCAATATTGAATAGGGAGACGAGCAAGGATGAATGTAGCTGCTTTTAGCGATAATTTACCCCTTATTGCGATACTAGTGGTGTTGATAATATTTCAATTCTTGATGAGGCGGAGACGGAACCCGGACAGAGCGCATGCCGAATTGGTACGGTATCTAATATTAGATGTGACGCTGAATCAGCGATTAGCAGAGGTCTTCCCCCAGCAAACTAAACCCAGAAAGTTTCTGGTGTTGTTTTGGCGGATGAATCAAAAGAAGTTCGATTTTCTGAGCGAACCATTGCAGACTACTTTGGCTAACGCCTTTAGCCAAGCCCAGGAAGTTAACCAGCAACTATCGGCTGCAAAGAAGCAGAGGTCGGCAGGTTATCTTACTAATATTGACCTTAATCAGCTAAGTGAGCTATTAGCAAAGAGCAAAAATAGGCTGGAAGACTGGCTGCAGGTAAACGCCAGCAAGAACAAACCCCCATCAAAATTAGCCAGTTGGCTTGATATTCTGTTTGGTATTGGACGCTAAAAGCTTCCGCAGATTAGGTCATGAAAAGAACCGGCATCTTCTTTACCTATTTTCAGGGAGAGAGACTCAAGGACTTTCCCCAGGCACTGGCAGATATTCTTGATAGGGAGAATGTGGCCTACTACGACGCTGTCTATGATTCCCGTCAGGGCCTTTACTATCTAGAACCACTATCGGAAGAGCTATTGCTAAAAGTGCATTCACTACGTATGGTAGAGCAGGTAAAGCTCACCGGCGACTATGAGTCAGCCTTGTATTCGGCGGGGGGAACCGTACAGGCCGCTGATGAAATCCGGCAGGGCAAGATAGACAACGCCTTCGTCTTTACCAGCTTCGGTGACCACCATGCCGGTAGAGATTTCTACGGAGGAATGTGTTATTTTAACGGAGCGGCGCTGGCCGTCACGGCTTTACGGGAGAGGGGAGTGAGGCGAGTAGCTATCGTAGACACCGATTGCCATCATGCCGATGGCACCAGAGATATTTTCGGTCGTGATAGGGAGGTACTCCACGTATGCTTCTGTCACCAAGACTATGTTGATGAATACAACAATGTAGACGTTCGTATCCCGTGGCGTACCACCGATGAGAACTATCTCCGCCGGGTGAAGGAGGAATTTGTCCCCCGTGTACTGGCCTTTGCTCCGGATTATATCTTCTGGGAATTCGGCTACGATGCGACACAAGGGGAATATGGTGACAGAGGTTTAACCAGGGAGTGTCACCCCAAGTTGGCAAAACTGCTCAAAGAAGCAGCGGACAAGGTTTGCCAGGGCAGGTTGATTACTGTTTTGTGTGGCGGTTCCAGCCGGGCGCTTGCCACCTATACCATACCCAGGATAATTGCTTCTCTCGCTGAACTTAACGCTGGCACCGCGCCTGTCTAGTGGAGGGGCTGAGACAGTGCTGCTCCCCACTTGTGTGCGTGAGCTTCTCTTAACTGTTGTATACGCTCCTTGAACGCGGGAGAGTTTATATTTTCAGTAGACATAATTATGGCATCTTCCCGGTTATCGGTATAGTAGCCACGACGTAGTCCCGTCTTGTTGAAACCATATTTGAAATACAGGGTCTGCGCCACAATATTAGAGACACGGACTTCCAGCGTAATGAAACCTATCTCTAGTTCCCTGGCTAGGTCAAATACTCCTATCAGCAAAAGCTCACCTATTCCCTTGCCGCGCAATGGTTCTCGCACCGCGATACTGGTAATATGAGCTTCATCAGCCATAATCCAGAAGCCGGCGAAGCCAAGAATATGGTCCACGCTATTTCCTGATGGTTCATTGCTGACGGTATGGTTACGTCCAAAAAGCCGCATCAATCTTGCTACCAGTCTGCCCCTTTGGCTTCTCGGGGGAGTTTCCCCGTGCGGCGCTTCGGTCGTTTCGCCATCTTCGCCGACAATGATATAGTGAGCTAATCGGTTTTGCAGCTCGTGCACATAGTTAGGTGGCGGCCATTGCGTGGGGAAAGCTTCACGGTCAATATCGAGGACTTGTTTAACGTCATCTTTACACATCTTCCGTATGCAGTAAGGCAAGTATTTCAACCCCCAGTGGGCATATTTTAGCACATTTGCATCGGAAAGAAACCAACTCATAACTTTCCCTGGGAAGACCTTGCGCACCATTCGCTATCTTTTTGACATTTCCCTCGTTATACTATATGCACAGGGTAACGCCATCTTTGCCGAGCTGACTCGCGTATGGGCTGGCTAAGAGGAGCTGTCAGTGCAAGATGAAAGGGACCTCGTCCAGCGAGCCAAAGAGGGAGACCAAAAGGCTTTCGCCCGGTTATACGAGGCACACTTCGACAGGGTTTATCGTTACATAGTTATCAGAATAGGAGATAAGACAGAGGCGGAGGATATGACGCAGCAGGTCTTTCTGAATGCTTTGCGTTCTATTTCCTCCTTCAATTGGAAGGGTACGCCTGTTGCTGCTTGGTTGTTCCGTATTGCCCATAACCAGGTGGTTGACTACCTGAGAAAGAAGGGAAAGCAGGCTGTCACAGCCTATGAGGATGCACTGATTAGCCACGATAACAGCCTCCAGCTAGCCGCTGAGCATAGTTTGGATATTAAGCAGTTGCAGATGGCGACACGGCGGCTGACGCCGGCGCAACAGGAAGTAATTACACTACGGTTCGTCAGTGAGTTGTCAATCGCAGAAGTAGCCAAGGTTATGGGTAAAACCCAGGGAGCAATAAAAGCTTTACAGCACAGTGCCATCGTAGCCCTGCGCAAAGTATTAGCGGCGGGAAATAACAATGAGTAAATCCAGAGAGTTTGATAACATTCTGAATGAGTGCCTGGAGCGACTGCTGGTTAAAGGCGAGGGTATAGAGCAGTGTCTCCAGAACTTCCCGGCACATGCTAACGAGCTTAGGCCGTTACTTAAGCTGGCTCTGGCCGCTCGAAAGGCTGCCGATATTCAGCCACGTCTTGATTTCAGAGAAAAAGCCAGAAATCAGTTTTACGCCGCACTTCAAGCCAGAGAGCTTAGACCGAGCCGCCGTTTCTTGGTCTGGAACTGGCAGCCACGCTGGGCGACTGTACTGGCTATCATTCTGGCTATCTTACTTGCGGGAGGGGGCACGGTTACCGCGGCTAATGCGGCTATGCCTGACCAGCCTCTCTATCCGGTGAAGTTGGCTACAGAACAGGTAGGACTGGCCTTCAACACCTCGGCGTGGGCAAAAGCGGAGTTTTACACCAGGTTGGCCGACAGAAGAGTGGCGGAGATGGTGCGTATGGCCAGCGAAAATAAGACAGAATGGATAGGGCCTACGTCCCGGCGTATGAATTATCATCTATCCCACATAGCGGAGTTGGCCTCGAATACAGGAAATGCAGCAGCGGGGACAACAGTATCACCGGAACTAGGCTCGGCTGGGGAGTTAGGGAAAGGGATAGCTGTTACGCCTCCCATTGAAGGGGTACCGCCAAGACAAAAGCTGCATGAGCCGGGGATACCGCCAATACCAGAACTGCGGGATGGTAGTCGCCCTTGGCCCGACCGCCGGGCTAAACTAAGGGAAAGGGTCGTGGGCTATGCTTTGGCTCATCCGGCGCGGCTACGTGCCCTGCTTGAAAAAGTGCCGGATGAAGCAAGACCGGCTCTCCTACAAGCGATTCTTGCCTCTGAGATGGGGTATGAAAAAGCACTGCAGTCTTTGAAATAATGGGTGCCACAATTTTGCAGTATTTTTTCTCCCGATGTTGTTACTTTTACATCAGTCGTGCCGGAACCAATAGTCACTTATTGAGGCGGAAAGCCCGATTGAAGGAGAAATATGACTAAATTCTTTAAAATTACCCTCATCACCATATCTACATTATTGATTTTGCTTTTCCCCCTTGGCTGTGCGGGAAAAGAAACCTCAGCCGCTTCAACCACTAATCAGATGTCAACCGTGAAACGCGGTAATATCAGTGTCAGCATTAGTGCCAGCGGAAACCTGAAGCTATCGGACAAGGAAGACATGGCTTTTGGGATGGATGGTACAGTGGGGGAGGTCTCGGTGTTGGTGGGTGATTCGGTAAAGAAGGGACAAGTATTAGCCACACTGGACGCCTCACAATGGAGTAAACGACTTCAGTCTCTGCAGCAAGCGTTAGAAACAGCGCAACGGAATCTGGACACCAAGACAAGCAACCTGGGCAAGGCTCAGCGCCAGGTAACCGCAAAGGAACTGGCCGTAGAGCAAGCCCAGCTCGACTTACGGACGGCGGAAGATAATATAAAACAGATTGCGGCGGTGAAAACGGCACAAGACGCCGTGGATGACGTTCAGAATTCCTTGAGGATTGCCCGGGCTATGCTGCAATCGGGAGCAGAGCCTGCGGCTCCTTACTGGAGTGACCGGGTCGCTGCTTTTGAGAACAACCTGGCACTGGCTCAAAATGAACTAAAGGCGATATTGAACGGTACCAGTATCAAGGTAGCGAGCGACGTGGCACTTCAAGTTTCAAAAATTCAGCTACAGGTCAAACAAAGTAAGATGAATCTTGAAGACGCTCAAATAGCGGTAGACGATGCCAAGATAGCGGCCAAGAACGCCCAATCAGACAAAGAGGATGCCGAGCAAGCCGTGAAAGATGCCCGGAGTGACCTGGATGAAGCGAAGGTGCTTAGCCCCACTATTACCGCTCCTTTTGATGGCTATATCACCAAGGTCAGTGTTGCCGGAGGAGATGCCATTTTAAAGGGGAAAGTGGCCATGCAGGTTGCCGACTCCAGCAAATTTGAGGCCGATTTTAATGTTAATGAGATGGATATTTACAAAATAGGGCTGGATACCAGTGCCACGGTAACGCCAGCCGCTTTATCTACGCTCAGTCTGCAAGGCAAGATTACCAGTATCTCACCTACCGCTACCACCCAGTCCGGAGTAGTGAATTATGCTGTGGTCGCCGAAGTTTCGCTGCCACAACGTGCTTCTTTATTTCAATCAGGGACAGGCATGCAGATGGGTCCAAGTCAGGATAGTCCGTCAACATCAAACCAGACATCCGGGCGACGTACTTTTACCGGCCCATCGGGAGCAGCAACGTCGAATCAAACAGCTCCGCAGCGTACCTTTAGCCCTCAAGGGGGGACTGGTGGTCAAGCAAACTCAAGCCAGGGTAACCAGCAGTTCTCTGGCAATAGTGTACTATCAGGGACAGCTAACCAGACACTTACGAATTTCCAACTCCGGGATGGTCTATCGGTTTCGGTCAACATCCTCGTAGCTTCAAGAACAAATGTATTGCTGGTGCCCAACCGTGCTATCACCCGCCAGGGGAGGGATACCATAGTCCGTGTCGTTAAAGACGGTGTTACGGAGAGTCGTACCATACAGATTGGTATCAACGACCTGCAAAATACCGAGGTAATCAGCGGCCTCAACGAAGGGGAAGAGGTGGCAATTCCCCAATCAACGACGACCACCTCGTCACAATCGCAACCAAGGCAGCAACAATTCGTCGTCCCCGGACTAGGTGGGATGAGATAGCCAATGATTAACTTGCAGGGCATAACCAAGACCTACCGCATGGGCAAAAGGGACCTCACGGTGCTTAAAGGGGTTAATCTGAATATTACAAAGGGTGAACTAGTGGCAATCATGGGTGCCTCCGGTTCAGGCAAAACCACCATGCTTAATCTCATTGGCTGCCTGGATAGACCCACCTCCGGAGAATATTATTTTGAGGGGAAAGAGGTCAGTCGCCTGGGCGGTAGTGAGTTAGCCAGCATCAGGGGACAGAAGATTGGTTTCATCTTCCAGACTTTTAATCTGCTGTCGCGCCTTACGGCATTAGCCAATGTGGAACTGGGTATGACCTACGCTAACGGCGTTAACCGGCAACTTGCCATCGAAGCACTAGAAAAGGTTGGTCTTGGTGACCGAATCAAACATCGCCCTATCGAGCTTTCCGGCGGAGAGCAGCAGCGGGTCGCCATCGCTCGGGCAATAGCAAAAAAACCATCTCTGTTTCTGGCTGATGAACCAACCGGCCAATTAGACAGCCATTCCGGACAGGAGGTCATATCCATACTCGTTTCTTTACATAAAGAGCAAGGAATCACTTCCCTCATTGTCACCCACGACATAAATATCGCCCGCAACTGCCAGCGCATAATCCATATCAAGGATGGCGAGATAATAGGGGAGGAGATGGTATGAAAAAGTGGCTGGGCATGTTTGCTACCGTCTGGCTCGGTGTCGCTACCCATAAGCTGCGCAGCTTTCTGACGATGCTCGGCATTGTTATCGGCGTCGCCGCCGTCATCTCCTTAATGTCTATTGGGCGAGGCGCTCAGACATCCATACTATCTCGCATCCAGGGACTAGGGTCGAATCTCATTACCATCGGTCCCGGCTTCAGCACCGGTGCCGGCGGTGTGCGCGGGGGTTTCGGTAGCGCCCAAACCCTTACCAAGGAAGACGCCGACGCTATAGCAGAGCAGGTGCCTTATTTGGTCGCGGTGGCTCCGTCCTATTCGTCTTCACTCCAGATAGTCGTCGGCAGCAACAATATCAATTCCAGAATAAACGGCGTCACCCCGGAGTATATGGAGGTGTTTAATTTACAACTGGCCGAGGGTGATTTTATCTCTCAATATTATTATGAGCAAGCGATGAAGGTCGCCATCCTGGGTTCCAATGTGAAAAAAACCCTGTTTGGCGAAGACGACCCTATCGGACAGACAATGAGAATGGGCAGCAATCTTTTCACTGTCATCGGTGTTCTCCAGAGCCAGGGAGTCTCCATATCCTCATCTGATGATGCTATCTTGATTCCATTGACCGCCTTGCAGCAGATGGTGGCGCGGACGCTCACCAGCAGCGGCGCTCATGTGGTATCATCCATTGCCTTAACCGTAAGCGACCAGAACCAGACTTCTTATATTACTGAGACCATCACTACCTTGCTTCGTGACCGTCATCAACTTGCCGCTGATGCCGAGAATGACTTCAGACTTACTTCCCTGGAGGAAATTGCCAACACGATGAAGGAGACAATGAACACGATGACCCTTCTTCTTGGCGCCATTGCCGCTATCTCGTTGCTGGTGGGAGGAATCGGCGTAATGAACATTATGCTGGTTTCGGTACTGGAGAGGACGAGAGAGATAGGCATCCGCAAAGCTCTTGGTGCCAAAGAGCGGGATATATGGGGGCAGTTTCTCATTGAAGCCGCCTTCCTGACGTTTTCCGGCGGCATCATCGGGGTTATCGTCGGCTGGGGCATCTCTTTTGCCGTTAATTACACGGGGCTAATGACAACAGTGGTCACACCCGATATTGTCATCCTGGCGGTTTCCGTATCCGTTGGCATTGGCCTGTTTTTCGGCTTTTATCCAGCCTGGAACGCCTCTCGCCTGGATCCCATCCAGGCCCTCAGGTCAGAATAAGACAGCCTGCCGTAGGATTTGTTTTTCTTACTAACTAATTGGTCATTTCTGCGTTATATATTTAAGAAAGCTGCTACAAAATTCATTTTCTGATAAGGAAATGAATCAAGCAATCTCCGCTTTAACAAGGAGGTGGATATAGACCATTTTCAGGATGAAGACGAAGAAGTATAGTATTTGTGCGAGGACAATAATAAAGGAGGTGAGAAGCAGTGTCCAAAAAAGCAAAAATTCTAATTTCGGTGTTAGCTGCCGTAGTTTTACTGGTGGCAGGGACAACGGCAGTTATTGCGGCTGGTAGCGATAATCAGTCGGCGACAAAGAACCTTCCGAGCAGAATTGCGGATAAGCTGGGTGTTACCGAGGATGAGCTGAAAAGCGCGATTAGTCAAGCACAAGCCGACCAGAGAAACGAGGCGTTGAGCCGTTTTCTCGATAAAGCGGCGCAGAGCGGAAAGCTAACTCAGGACGAAGCCACTCAGATTAAAACATGGTGGCAGAACAGACCAGCGGTCGTAGACAAGGTTTTTCCTGGCGTCTTTGGTGCTCCCTTCATGGCTGGACGGAAAATGGTAGTTCCCTTTAGTGACAACCGGACGCCACCCAGAGCCAAGATGATGCCGTTCCGCAGAGGACGGTAGATTCCCAACTGTCGGTATCGCTAAGATACTGATTCTAGAGCCAATCCAACAAAGAAGGGGGAACCGAAATCGGTTCCCCCTTCTCATTTTGCACACTGTTTTTCCTAGGGCTTGCTACGGCAAATATACACTACCACAAACTCGGTTGCGGTGGTTTTTCTTTGTTGTAGGGTAAACCGAGATGCTGATAGGCTAGTGATGTGGCGATTCGACCGCGTGGAGTCCTCTCTAAAAATCCCATTTGCATAAGGTAAGGCTCGTAGACATCCATGATGGTGTCCGACTCCTCACTGACACAGGCGGCAATGGTCTCCAGTCCTACCGGGCCACCGTTAAACTTTTCAATGATGACAAGGAGTAGCTTATGGTCTATTTCATCGAGGCCTATCGGGTCAATTTCGAGCTTGGCGAGTGCCTCCGCGGCTACCACCTGGGTCACTATGCCATCGGCAACCACCTGGGCATAATCTCTTACCCGTTTCAGCAAGCGGTTAGCCACACGAGGCGTACCCCGGGCACGACGGGCTATCTCGCTTAAGCCTCCAGCCTCTGCTTTTACCTTGAGAATGTGAGCGGAACGCTGGATAATTACCTCCAACGATGGTTGGTCGTAGAAATCAAGGCGGTGGATAAGGCCAAAACGGTCGCGTAGCGGGGGACTGAGCAGCGCAAACCGCGTCGTTGCCCCGATGAGAGTGAAGGGTGGCAACTTCAATCGCAAGCTTTTGGCACCGGGTCCCTTGCCGATAACAAGGTCGAGGGCAAAGTCTTCCATGGCCGGATACAATACTTCCTCCACGACACGGCTCAGCCGGTGGATTTCATCAATAAAGAGGATATCTTGCTTGCGGAGGTTGGTTAAGATAGCCGCCAGGTCGCCACTACGCTCTATCGCCGGGCCGGAGGTAATTCTGATATTGACTCCCATTTCCGCAGCGATGATGTAAGCAAGAGTGGTTTTACCCAGGCCGGGCGGGCCATAAAGAAGAAGATGGTCCAGTGGCTCACCCCTGCTCTTGGCCGCGGTAATCGCTATAGTCAGGTTTTCCTTGACCTTGTCCTGCCCGATAAAATCGCTGAGGTGGTGCGGCCGTAAACTGGTATCAAGGGGCGCATCCTCCGTACTTGGTTTACCCGATATAATGCGAGCTATTTTAAATTCACCTCGCTCCTGTCACTTTGGAGGCTATTATAGCATATCTTTCCCGCACTGGATACGAAGATAAAGTAGAAGCCGCTCCTGGCATGAGCCAGGAGCGGCTTCCAAAGTTACAAATACAGTTGAAACGAGGTTAGGGAGTCGCTTCGGTTTCGTCCTTTTTAGGCGCATCCTCGGTTTCGGTTGCTTCCAGGCGTGGCTCACCGCTATCAAGCACATTGGCTTCTTCAAGTACGGGCAATTTAGGCACTTCACGAGAGGATACACAACGAGCCGGGATTAGCCTACCGATAATGACATTTTCTTTAAGCCCTACCAGCCTATCGGTAGCTCCTTTAACGGCAGCTTCGGCCAATACTTTCGTCGTTTCCTGGAAGGAAGCAGCCGCCATCCAGCTATTTGTGCTTAACGACGCTCTAGTTATGCCTAATAAAACCGTATGGGCAGTGGCTGGCTCGCCGCCTTCCGCCAGCACCTCAGCGTTTATCTCATCGTATTGGAACCTGTCGGCCAAGTCACCCGGTACCAGTTCCGTATCGCCCGAAGAGTCGATACGAACCTTGGCCAGCATTTGATGGACAATAATTTCAATATGTTTATCGTTGATGTTTACGCCTTGAGAACGATATACCCTTTGCACTTCATCCACCAGGTACTGTTGCACTGCCTCTCTGCCAAGAATTTGCAGCGTCTCCTGGGGATTGATGGGACCATCGGTTAGTTGCTGCCCGGCTTTCACGACATCGCCAGTTTTAACTCGGATGCGGGTAACTGCGGGCACAACGTATTCTCGCTCCTCTTTCTCCTCGTAGGTTATAAAGATCCGCCCGTCTTCGATGGCTGCCAGACCTGCTACATTGGCTACGATTGGCTTTGTTTCATTGGCTACAGCCTTCGAATCAGAAGTTTCAGTAGTATCCTCAGGCGGGGTTGCTAATACCGTTCCAATGTCTACCCACTGACCATTCTCTACCGCAAGTTTAAAACTTGCCGGTATGTTATGTTCTTGGCGGAATTTTTCAGCACTCGCCACATTGATACTGGCTCCCTCATCGGTGTTGCTGACTTCGGCAATGCCGTTGATATCCGAGATAATGGCAGGGTTCTTCGGCGGCCTTGCCTCAAAAAGTTCCTCTACCCGCGGCAAGCCGCTGGTAATATCAAGGCCAACCACACCACCGGTATGGAAAGTACGTAGAGTCAACTGAGTACCGGGTTCACCGATGCTCTCCGCAGCGATAATGCCAACGGCGGTGCAGATGTCAACTATGTGCCCGCGTCCGAGGTCACGCCCATAACACCGCTGACAAATCCCGCGCTGGGACTTGCAGCTAAGAGGTGACCGGACATGCGCCTTGCTTATCCCGGCGTTAACGAGTTCAATCGCCTTTTGTTCCGTAATTTCGTCGTTGCGGTCAAGGATAGTTTCCCCTGTTTTAGGATGCACCAGCTTACTCGCCGCCAGGCGGCCTACTATTCGCTCGGCCAGAGATGGTAGCAACCCTTTTTCCTTTGGTTCAGATATCCACATGCCATCTAAAGTACCGCAGTCCTCCTCGAGGACAATGACGTCATGAGTAGCATCAATGAGACGCCGGGTGAGGTAGCCACTTTCCGATGTCCGCAAGGCGGTATCAGCCAACCCTTTACGCGCGCCATGTGTTGACATGAAGTACTCCAGGACGGTCAGCCCTTCGCGGAAGCTAGACTTGATGGGGAAGTCAATTATTCTACCTGAAGGATTGGTCATCAACCCTCGAGTACCCGCCATCTGGGTAATCTGGGAAATATTCCCTTTTGCCCCGGAAGTGGCCATCATATAAATACCACCATAGCGGTCAAGGCCACGGGAGATAGCATTGGTAATCTTGTCCGTAGTTTCGGTCCATACGGCCACCACGCCGTTATACCTTTCATCCTCGCTAATCAGGCCGCGGTGGAACTGATTTTCGATATTAGCCGCCTTAGCCTCCGCCTCGGCCAGTAGCTTTGGTTTAATCTCCGGAACCTTGATGTCACTCATGGCGATGGTAGTTCCTGACTTTGTGGCGAAGCGGAATCCAAGCACCTTGATGTTGTCCAGTAACTTTGACATATCATCATCGGATAACACCGGAGCGCATTCCGCTACTAACTTTTTCAAGCCTGATTTATCAATTATCTTGTTGTAGAAGCCTAGCGCCGGCGGCAAAATATCACTAAATATGATGCGGCCAACGCTGGTTTTTATTCTTTGCCCGCTCGGGTCCCTTACTTCGATATCCGCCCTCAGGTCAATAATATCAAGCTCATAAGCGATTTTTGCCTCTTCAAAACTACCGAACCTGGTTCCCTCTCCCTTAGCTCCTGCTTTGATAGTGGTGAGGTAATAGCAGCCAAGGACCATATCGAGAGTTGGCGTTACTACCGGCTCACCGCAGCTTGGCAGTAAAAGGTTGTGGATACTGAGCATCATTTCTCTGGCTTCTTTGACGGCGGCTTTGGAGAGTGGCAGATGAACGGCCATCTGGTCACCATCGAAATCGGCATTGAAAGCGGTGCAAACCAGTGGATGTAGCTGAATAGCACTCCCATTGATGAGTACCGGCTCAAAAGCCTGGACACTGAGGCGGTGCAGCGTGGGCG
>ORJL010310960.1_pt1 | contig 15756 bp, 23 predicted proteins | sample 1779941 | NCBI WGS metagenome assembly ORJL01 (sample SAMEA104232317, study PRJEB22302) | groundwater metagenome | biome: forest; feature: aquifer; material: groundwater | place: USA | collected 2011-08-07 | depth 5.8 m | reverse complement strand
TAGCTGATGGCTGTTGGCTGATAGCTGATAGCTGATGGCTGTTGGCTGATAGCTGATAGCTGATAGCTATTCGCGAATTGCCATTTGCTATCAGCTATTGCCATGAATAAAAACATCTTCCACTTTCACCCCGAAAAGGTCTGCTATTCTGAATGCCAGGGGCAACGAGGGGTCGTACCTCTCGTTTTCTATAGAGATGATGGTCTGCCTGGTCACTCCCAGTTTCGAGGCCAGAGCCTCCTGGGTCATATCCTGCATGGCCCTGTAGACTTTCAGTCTATTCTTCATCTGCTCTGACCACGCTACATCCTGCGTTTTAGGATCACAACCGCCAGGAGATGGAGCAACATCAGTCCGCACACGGCAAAGGCCAGGGTCTCGCCGGCTATTTTCATGGTCTCAGAAGACTCACCGCGGAACACGACCAGCCCGAGGGCCACGATGGCCACTACTATGGTGAAAATCCGGAAGCTGATGGCGGAGGCCTTCTCATTCAGCCGCTTCACCCTCTCGTCTACCATGACCTCTCTGGTCAGTTGCTGCAGCAGCCTGATCGATGCCATGGCTATTGCCAGGCCAACTATGAGGACGTATGAAGGCCAACTCCGCGCCAAGGACAAACTGACAAGCATGGCCAGGGCAAACACGATAGCACCGGTGAGGGTCCTGTATGTCTTCGCCGACATGTCAGCAACTCCTTAGATGATTCGATGCCTCCAGTGTATAGCAGCCTTTACTTTTTGTCAATCTACATGTTCTTTAGAAAGTTCTTACGTGCCTGCCGGCCCACGACAAAAAAGGGCCGTAAGGTTCCTGAAATCCTGTATAATATGTCACCATGGATTCCCAGGCACTATACCGCAAATGGCGTCCCCAGACGCTCTCAGACCTGGCCGGACAGGAACATATCACCAGAGCACTGAAGAATGCCCTGGAACGGGATCGCATCGTACATGCCTACCTGTTCTGCGGTCCAAGGGGAACGGGAAAAACGAGCACGGGGCGGATACTTGCCAAGGCGGTAAACTGTCTGGCCGGCGGACATGGCGACCCCTGCAACACCTGCTCAATGTGCCAGGCGATCACCAACGGGTCGGCGCTTGACGTCATCGAGATAGACGCTGCCAGCAATCGAGGCATCGAAGACATACGCGACTTGCGGGAGAAGGTGAACTTCTCCCCCGCGCTAGCGCGCCATAAGGTTTACATCATCGATGAAGTCCACATGCTCACTGACGCGGCGGCCAATGCCCTGCTGAAGACGCTGGAAGAGCCGCCGCCGTACGTCATCTTCGTTCTTGCCACCACTGAGTCTCACAAACTCCTGGCAACAATTCTTTCCCGCTGCCAGCGCTATGATTTCCGCCGCTTGACTCAACCTGCTATCGTCTCCAGGCTGGCCCAGATTTGTGCCGGGGAGAAACTGCACGTCCAGCCGGAAGCCCTGAACCTGATCGCAAAGGCAGCTTCAGGCAGCCTCCGAGATGCAGTAAACCTGCTGGAACAGATGGTCAACTACTATGGCTCGCCGGTTGAGCTGTCACAGGTACAGTCCATTCTGGGCATAACGGGAGACCGCCGCTCCAGGGAACTGTCCAAGGCGATCCTGGCCAGGGATACGCATGGGGCGTTGCAGACGCTAAGCGCTGTGGTCCACGACGGGCTAGATTTGAAGCAATTCCAGCGCGACCTGCTGGAATACATGAGGCAACTGCTGCTGGTGAAATGTGGCACGATGTCTGCCGTGGACGCTACCGCCGAGGATATCAAGGAAATGCGTGATGCCGTCGCGGAGGCATCGCTGGACCACATAGTGGAGTCCCTCAAGATTTTGGGAAAGGTTGACCTTCGCTTAGACAGTCATTCTCCTCTTCCCATGGAACTGGCTGTCGTGGAATGCGGGCTGATACAAGACAACGCTTCCACACCGCGCAAGGCCCGGCCGCCAGCCGAGGCCAAGCCCAAGGCGGCTCCTCCGTTACACCAGCATGCACAGGTCAAGGAGAATGCGCCGCGACCTGAAGAGCGCACTCCAGGCCCACTGAAACCGGAAATGGAGAGGCCCAGCATAGCGCCGGCGCCCCAAACCCCAGTCCCAGCTTCTAAACCCGAGCATGCAAAGGCGCAAACCTCACCATCAATCCCTGAAGCGCCACCGCCCAACGAGCAGGTACCGGCCGATTGGGACAAGGTACTCACGACTGTGCGAGCGGTTAACAAGAACATTAGGGACTTTTTGGGCTCTTGCCAGGCATCGCTCAATGATGATGGCACTGCCGTACTACAGTTTACCCACAAATACCACAAGGACAAGGTGGAAGAGAAGCTGAAACTTGTTGAGGACAGCATCCTCAAGGTGACAGGCAAATCATATAGGGTACAATGTGTCCTTCTCCAGAAGGAGAACAAGGCGCAGCAGCAGTCGGGCCCTCAGGGCCACCTGGTCCAGGCGGCGCTGAAAATGGGTGCGAAGATTATCAATACCGAGGAGCGACATGCTGAATAAGAACTTGATGCGGCAAGCCCAGGAACTTCAGGCGAAGCTGGCCAAGGTGCAGGAAGAGCTCGGCAATGAGACTGTGGAGGTAAGCTCCGGCGGAGGCATGGTCACGGTCGTGGTGGATGGCCATCAGAACCTGCGCAGTCTCAAGATAAAGCCGGAAGCAGTCGATCCTCAGGACATCAGTCTTCTGGAAGACCTGGTTATGGCGGCTGTCAGCGAAGGGCTAAAGAAATCACAGGAACTTGCGGCAAAACGAATGGGCGCATTGACCGGCGGCTTCAAGATTCCCGGCATGTAGACACAGGGCGAAGGTCAAGAACAAGGACGCAACTTGAGCAATAACTCTACTTTCACAGCGGAACCGGTGGCGCGGCTCATTGCCGCACTGCATAAGCTGCCGGGCATTGGGCCCAAGAGCGCCCAGCGGCTGGCGTATTATCTCCTCCAGGCCGACCCCGGGCAGTCAGCAGAGTTGGCCGAAGCCATCTCGTTGCTGAAACAGCAGATCAGCTTGTGCTCGGTATGCCTCAACATCTCAGACGGCGAGACGTGCGTCATCTGCAGGGATGCCCGGCGAGAAACATCGACGATTTGCGTGGTTGAGAAGCCGATGGACATACTCCCGCTGGAGCGCACCAGGGTGTTCAAGGGCCTCTACCATGTGCTTCACGGGACCATTGCGCCGTCTGAAGGCATCGGCCCGGACCAGATAAAGGTGAAGGAACTCATGGCCAGGCTGGGGACTGGTACGGTGCGGGAAGTCATCCTTGCCACTAACCCGAACGTTGAAGGCGAAGCAACGGCCATGTATTTGCAGCGCCTTATCGCTCCGCTGACCATAAAGGTCACCAGGCTTGCCAGAGGGCTTCCCTTTGGAGCCGACCTGGAATACACCGACGAAGTGACTCTCACTGGAGCGCTGGAAGGCCGCCAACAGTTAACCGGGTGAGGCAAGGCATGTTGCTCACACTGCGGCATTCGGCACCACACCGCTCTTTCCTGAGCAATCAATCTTCCTCGACCACGAACCTGTGAGTAGCCCTCGGTCCTACCAAGTCGAAGGCATCGTCTTGAGGCGCACCGAATCCGGTGAAGCAGACCGCATCGTGACCCTCTTCACCATGGAGTATGGCAAAATCAGGGCAGTGGCCAAAGGGGTTCGTAAGCCCAAGAGCAAGCTGGCCGGGCTGGTAGAAATGTTCACTCACTGCTCGCTGCAAATCTCCCGAGGCAAGGGACTGGATATTATCAGCCAGGGTGAGTCGGTCCATACGTTCCTGCCCTTAAAGACCGACCTGAAGCGGTCCAGTTGCGCCTTCTATGCGGTGGAACTGGTAAACAGGTTCACCGCCGAGCATCAGGAAAACGCCAGGCTTTTCGAGCTTCTTCAGACCAAGCTGCTGGAACTCTGCGAATCGGCAAGTACCGATATTCTGCTTCGACATTTCGAGGTCACTCTGCTGCATCTGGTGGGGTACCAGCCGAATCTGTATCGCTGCGTTGCCTGCAACTCCCTGCTCCAACCCAGGACTAACGCTTTCAGTCCCTCCGGAGGCGGAATACTGTGCCCTCCCTGCGCCGGGACTGAGCAAGTCGCGAGGCCCATTTCTGTCAATGCCATAAAGGTGCTTCGCTTGCTCCAAAGCGGCGATCATGCCCTTGCGTACAGGCTTAACATTGAGAATAAGCTTGGTACTGAACTCGAACAGGTATTGAGGTCTTACATTGAGTACCTGCTTGAAAGGAGGGTCCAGTCGGCGGCCTGGCTGGACAGGGTCAAACACGATGATGCTGCCGCTTCCAACTAGAAGTTCCAATTGCGTGTTGAACGTATCGAGACTATAATAGGCGCTTGAATACTAGAAGATGTCCACCTCCAACCGGGCCGACAAAGGTGAATACGAAAGAATCCTGCTGCCTGTCTCCGGGGAAAACGACGGCCCTGCCATACGGCTGGCCTGCAGTCTTTCCAAGCTGTCCAAGAAATCCAAGTGCAGGCTTCTGGTACTGTACGTGATCCAGGTGCAGCGGAGCCTGCCGATCGATGCCACGATAGACAGGGAAGTCGACAAGGCTGAGCGAACCCTGGCCACGATAGAAGACCAGTTGGTTGATTGCGATTGTGAGATCGACACTGACATCCTGCAGGCCCGCGACGTGGGGGTTGCCATTGTCGACGAAGCGGTAGAGAAGAAGGTTGACTTGATACTTATGGGCGCCGGATATAAGAAGCGCCTCGCTGGTTCAGGCGTGGGTCCGACCGTTCTCACGGTGCTGAAGGACGCCCCCTGCCCGGTGGTGGTGGTACGGCCTGCCATGATTGAGCAGGAGGGAAGATGAACGTTCTCATTGTGGGCTGCGGGCGCGTTGGAGCTCAACTCGCGGCTCTTATGGACGCCGAAGGTCACAAGGTGACGATTCTGGACATTACTGCGAACAGCTTCAGGCGCCTGCCTTCAACTTTTGGTGGGACCGCCATGGTTGGCGACGGTACGGACGAGAGTTCGCTCAGAAAGGCAGGCATCGAAAAGGCCGATGCGGTTGTGGCGGTCACTCAAGGCGACAACCGCAATGTTATGTCAGCCCAGATTGCCAAACATATCTTCAATGTTCCCAAAGTTGTCTGCCGCATATACGATCCGTTGCGCAAGGACATATATGATACGCTCGGACTCGATGCCGTGAGCCCGACAACAGTCTTTGCCCAACTATTGAAATCAAGGCTCGAAGCGACCTAAGGGGGCCCGCTTGTACATTATCGTCATAGGTGGTGGGAAAATAGGCTACTCTTTGTGCAAAGCCTTGCTGGACGAAGGGCACGAGGTCCTAATAATCGAGAAGGACCCGGACAAATGCGAACAGATAAACGAGGACGTAGGGGCGGTATGCATGAGGGGGGACGGGGCAGAGACCTCGACACTTGCCGACGCCGGGACAGCTCGCGCCGACATGGTTGTCGCCACAACCGCAGAGGATGAAGATAACCTCGTCGTATGCCAGGTAGCGAAACATAAGTTCGCTGTGCCACGGACCATCGCTCTGGTCAATAACCCCAAGAACGAGGCCATCTTCAAGAAGCTGGGCATCGACTGCGCTGTCAGCGCGACAAACCTGATACTGGAACATATCCAGGAGGAAGTTCCCACCCATGTTATGGTCCACCTGCTGAAAATGGACCAGCAAGGTCTGCAGGTCGTAGAGGTCAAAGTTCCCCAGCATTCGCCGGCAATCGGCAAGCGGATTGATCAATTGCCCATACCGGCAACGACCCTGCTTAGCGCTCTGATTAGAAAGGATTCTCCGCCTGTGCTGCCAAGGCCTGACACGGTGGTTAAGGCCGGCGACAAGTTCATAGCAGTGGTCATCGGAGAGATGGAAGAGCAACTGCGCGCTGCATTGATCGGCGCTTAGGAATCAACCCGGTTCCAGATACACTATGGAAAACCATCAAGCACCTGTCGCATTCCAGGGAGAAAGAGGGGCCTTCAGTGAAGAGGCCGTCATTAAGTTGTTCGGCGACGGCCCCGTCTTGCCTCGACGCACCCTGAACGATGTCTTCTCTGCGGTCTTGCACGGGCAGGTCTGCTTCGCAGTAGTGCCCGTGGAGAACTCCACTGCAGGAAGCATCAACGATACATACGATCTGCTCCTTCGCTACGACCTGAACATCTATGGCGAGACCCAGGTGCGGGTGAGCCACTGTCTCATGGCCCTCAGCGGACAGGGTATCGACAGGATAAAGAAGGTGTACTCTCATCCTCAAGCGCTGGCGCAATGCGAGGAGTTCCTGGGTCGTATCAACGTGGAAATCATTCCGGCCTACGACACCGCCGGCAGCGCCAAAATGATCAAAGAACAGGGCTTATCAGGCTGCGCCGCTGTGGCGAGCGCCAGGGCAGCCCGTTTCTACGGCCTCGATGTGCTGGCAGCGAATATCGAGACAAACCCGAGGAACTACACGCGGTTCCTTTCGATCTCCTTAGAAAAAGCCCCCAGGTCGCCAAAGAGCAAGACTTCAATAATCTTCGCCACCCAGAATGTCCCGGGGACGTTATACGCCTCCATGGGAGCGTTCGCCAAGCGCAGCATAAACCTCACCAAGCTGGAGTCCAGGCCGAGTCGCGACCGGCCATGGGAGTACGTGTTTTACGCCGACTTCGAAGGCCACATGGACGACCCTGATTGCCGCGAAGCGCTTGCCGAATTGCGCGACTGTAATACCCTGATCAAGATACTGGGTTCCTACCCCGCTACCCAGGAATAGGGACGGCCCCGGCCCTGCGCACACTGGGCCCCTGAACCCCGGAGGTTTCGGTCATGACCCTTCGGCCACGGTCAGGGTGAACTCTGCCGAAGGGAGGAAATGCGGGGGACGCGGCCGTGACAAAGCGCACGGCCATCCATTGCGCGGGGCCGATTGCCGAATTGGCCCAGGTTCGCGACACGTTCAGCGGGAAGCCGGGAAATACGGCTTCAGCTTCCGGTAGACAGCCGACAGCGATTCGGAGACCACCTTGGTCTCGGCGATGAGCGGCATGAAGTTTGTGTCACCGTTCCAGCGCGGAACGACGTGAACGTGCAAATGCTCGTCAATTCCTGCCCCCGCCGCCTTGCCAAGGTTCATGCCCACGTTGAAACCCTGGGGTTGGAAGGCCTTCTCCAGTACAGTCGTACTTCTCCGAACAAGTCTGAAGTTCTCCTCCGACTCTGAATCTGTAAGTTCTTCGAGCCGGCCAACATGGCGGCAAGGCACCACCATCAAGTGGCCTGGATTGTAAGGGAATATGTTCATAATGATGAAGTTCTGCTCGCCCCTGAACAGGATGCAACTCTCGGCATCGTCGATCAGGGCCAGTTTCTCGCAGAAGACGCAGCCCGTTGGCTTAGGTTTCTGGACATAGTCCGACCTCCAGGGGGCCCATATTCGTTCGATCATCTTAACAGCCGAGGCCCATGCCCCGCTCTTTCCAAACTTTGTACCATTGTTCGTTCATGTACCAGTGTTTCTTGCAGATGAACCGCTTGCCGCAGTCAGGGCAGGTCGCAGAGTCACCCACGGTGTACTCGTAGGCCCCAACCTTGATCTTTTTCGTAGTGTCTGCTGTATCCGCCATATCGCTCCTCCAGTTCCTGTAGATTATACCAGAAGGGCCCGCCGCGGGTCGCAACGTTTCTTCAACACGAAAACCTTCCTGCTATAATACCCCTGGTTAATGCCCCACGGAGGCTCGAAGTGCACGAAGTTGATTTCGATTCGCTTCCACGCGAAACACTGGTCAAACTGCTGAAGCTGTATTCCAGGCTTTTCCTGGCGCTGGATGGCTTCTGGTTCCTCGCCCTGAAGGAGAAATCCGGTTATGACATTGCACTTGAAGTCGACACCAAAGCCTGGGAGGGTTACTTCCCGTATGAGGCGAAAAAGGTCAGGGCAGCACTTGGAATAGAAGACACAAGCATGGTGGGCATTGTTGACACGTTGAAATATTCAGCCTTCGTTCCATGCATGACCCATGTGATACCCGAGGCCACTGAAGACAAGAGCGTATTCGCCTGCTACAATTGCCCTTCGCTCACAGCCATGGAACGGGCGGGATACCCTCCAACCTGCGTCCCTGTGGGGCAAAAGGTATTCGAGGCCTACGCCCGGGCGATAAACCCAAGGGCTAAAGTCCGGTTCCTTGAAGGCCCCCCTCGTAAATCGCCTTCCGACGTAAGCTGCAAATGGGAGTTCTTCCTCGATGGTGAATCTGCAGGAGAAGAGACGTGACGCCGTGCCTGCCCGGATACATGTAATCGATGCCCTTACCTGGGTGCCCGGATATTCTTCAGCCTATCTCGTCGTCAGCAACGAAGTAGCCCTGATTGAAACCGGGCTGTCGAGTTCAACCGAGGCCATACTCCAGGGGATCGCCGCGTGCGGAGTCCACCCCGAGGAAGTTGCCCACATACTCATAACTCATCTGCATTTGGACCATGCCGGGGGAGCCGGGCTGCTCGCGAAACACCTTCCCCATGCCGACATTCTGCTGCATCCCATGGGGATACCACGGCTGGCCGACCCTGCCCGCCTGCTCAATAGTGCCAGGAAGGCATTGGGCGATTTCAGCAAGTCATACGGTCTGGACGGGGTGTTGCCGGTTGACCCTGCCCGCCTGAAGCCCCTTGTCGAAGGAAACGTTGTAGACCTTGGAGGCACGAAGCTATCCGTCATCGAGACACCGGGCCATGCTCCGCACCACCTTTGCCTCCATGACGAAGCCAGCAACGGCGTATTCGTCGGGGACGCGGTCGGGATATACTTTCCAGCAACAGATACCGTGTCTCTGACTACTCCATCACCGAACTTCGACATGGACCTGTGTCTCAAGGATATCGAGAGGATGAGGGCACGCAAGCCGGAGGTGCTTTACTATTCCCACTATGGTCCAAACAGAAAAGTGGAACAGGCCCTTGGCAGAGCAGTTGAGAAACTTCACCAGTGGGATGAGATCGTCCAGAGGGCAGCGAAGAGAAGAAGCGACTTGGAGTCGATTGCCCGCCTGCTGGCAGACGATATGGCGCGTGAAGCGCCGCTGACGCCGAGATGGCTGCACGATGAACTCGCCCGGCTCTATGCCGCAGGCTACATCAAGTACCGCAACCTCGATGTCTAGCCTGCGTGGGCGTAGGCGATGGCCTGGGAGTTGGAATGGGATAACGAGACCAGCACTTGTTTGATGCCGAGATGGTCGGCCCTGGCCCGGGCCCGGCCTGTCAGGTTTACCAACGGCATCCCCTCGCTATCCGCGAGTATCTCTATCTCGCGCCACGGAGCACCCTTAAAGCCGCAACCCAGGGCCTTCATAACAGCTTCCTTCGCGGCAAACCGTCCTGCCAGGCTGTGGGGTCTTGACGAACATAACTCAATTTCGGCGGAGGTATAGATGCGCCGTAGAAAACGTTCCCGCCAGCGGGCGATAGCGTTTTCGATTCTCGCGATTTCTACTATGTCGACGCCTATACGGTTCATATGCCTTCGTGAAGAACGAGGCGCAGTATAACAGCAATGCATTTCTCTGACAAGAGCCCCCGTGTTTGACGCTCAGCATACGCCTTGCTAAAATGCCGCGTCAGACCGTTCACCAATAATCTGCTAGCCAATCATGTGTGGGAATCGAAAGGAGAGGTATGGCAATAAAGAAGATCGGCGTCATCGGCTGCGGCCTCATGGGTTCTGGCATCGCTGAGGTATGCGCTCGGTCAGGCTACGATGTGGTAGTCTCCGAGATAAATCAGAAGTTCCTCGATAAAGGGCTGGCGTCGATAAACGCTTCCCTCACGCGCGCTGCCGACAAAGGCAAGATCAACACTCAGGACAAGGATGCAGCGCTCTCCAGAATAGCAGGGGTTGTCGGGCTCGAATCCCTCAACGACCGCGATCTTGTCATTGAAGTGGTCATCGAGAACATGGAGGAAAAGAAGAGGGTCTTCTCCACACTGGACAAAGTATGCCCGCCACATGCCATCCTCGCCAGCAACACCTCCTGTCTTTCAGTTACACAGATGGCCGTAGTAACCAAAAGGCCCGACAAGGTGCTCGGCATGCACTTCTTCAACCCGGTGCCGGTGATGAAACCGGTCGAGATCGTTACTACCATCCTGACCAGTGAAGAGACGCTGAACACAGCCAGGGCCGTCTCCAAGACATTGGGCAAAGAAGTAGTGGTGGCCAAGGATACTCCGGGATTCATCGTGAACCGTCTGCTCATACCATACCTGCTTGATGCCATACGTCTTTATGAGTCCGGCGTGGCCACAAGGGAAGACCTTGATGCCGCAATGACTCTGGGACTCAATCACCCGATGGGTCCGCTCACGCTTTCAGACTTCGTCGGGTTGGACACCCTGCTCTTCATTGCCGACGCCATGTACGAGGAATTCAAGAACCCGGCCTTCGCCGCGCCACCCTTGCTGCGCAAGATGATTCTGGCGGGTTGGCTCGGCAGGAAATCAGGCAGGGGATTTTACGAACACAAGAAATAAGTTAAGAATCGCCCGTATAATGTGAGACCAGATAAGGGGGTTAACCAAATGGCCAAAACAGGCAAATTGGGCAGAGGAGTGGCGGTCGTCGGTGCCGGCATGTCGAAATTCGGCGCCTTCAAAGAGAAGACCAGCCGCGACCTCTACGTCGAGGCATTCCAAGAGATGAAGGCCTCAGTGGACAAGGGTTTCGACCCCAATGACATCCAGGCCGTGTATCTCGGTTGCTTTGCAGGCGAGCTTTTCGAGGGCCAGGGACACCTCGCTCCCATTGTGACTGAATGGGTCGGTCTTATCCCCAGGCCGGCGACCCGCACCGAGGATGCATGTGCCTCGGGAGGCGTGGCCCTCCGGCAGGGAATACTGGCTATCGCCTCGGGCGTCTACGACATGGTGATGGTAAGTGGCGTTGAGAAGATGAATGCCCTGCCCACCGACAGGGTCACCGATACGCTGGCAGCCGCAGGCGATGCCATTTATGAAGCATCGGCCGGCTATACATTCCCAGGCCTGTATGCCAGCATCGCCACAGCCCACATGGCGAAATATGGCACGAAGCTGGACACATTCCAGAAGGTGGCGATCAAGAACCACAATAACGGTGCGCTGAACCCGAAGGGACAATTCAACAAGTCGATAAAAGAAATCATGACTTCCCGCATGAAGAAGTGCCAGGATACCGGGCAGCCAGTCCCCAACTACAAGGATGAATTCGACTTCCTCAATGACCCCGCGGCAAACCCGGTCGTCGCGTGGCCGATGAAACTTTTTGACTGCTCGCCCATAACGGATGGGGCCGCCTGCATGCTGCTGGTGGCAGCGGATATCGCCCGGAATTTTACCGACAGACCGGTCCACATAATCGGCACCGGCCAGGCCAGCGACTATCCCCTGCACGGCAGGAAGGACCTCACAGAAATCCGGGCATCCCAGATCGCCTCCAAAGAAGCCTACGACATGGCGGGAGTCAAGCCCAGGGATATACAGATTGCCGAGGTGCATGACTGCTTCACCATCGCGGAAGTCGTGGCCACAGAAGACCTGGGCTTCTTCGGTCAGGGCGAAGCTCCCAGGGCGATCGCCGAGGGCGTCACCACTCGTGAGGGCGCAAAGCCGGTCAACACCTCCGGCGGCCTCAAGTCGAAGGGACATCCGGTCGGCGCATCTGGCATCGGCCAGGCGCTCGAGGTATTCAAGCAATTGCGTGGCGACGCAGGTCCAAGGCAGGTACCGAACAAGAACCTGCGGCTGGGGCTCACTCACAACGTAGGCGCTACTGGCGGCACATCGGTCATTCACATCTACGAAAGGCGGTAAGTAACCGTGGAACAGAGAGAGTTCACTGCCAATTCATTCAACAAATACCTCAGCGAAAAGAAGCTGATGGGGACGAAATGCAAGAAGTGCGGCACCATGTATCTGCCGCCTAGACCGTACTGTGCCTCATGCCATGACACCACAATGGAGTGGTTCGAGTTCAGCGGAAAAGGCAAGATTTCGGCCTACACTTCCATCGCCGTGGCGCCGACTTTCATGCTGAACCAGGGTCTGGGCAAGAACAACCCCTACGTCACCGGCGTGGTCTGCACTGACGAAGGGCCGGGAATCAGCGCTCGCATCCTCGGAGTCGACGGCAAGAAACCGGAAACCATCAAGATCGGCACGCCAGTCCACCTGGACATCCAGGAACGCACCGAGGGCGAAAACAAGGTATATTCCCTGGCGTTCCGGGCATAATCAGACCAAAGGTACAGAGGGGTTCAAGCAAAGAGAGGGGAGCTCGTGGAGCTCCCCTCCAAGGTCTTCGGGCGGCGATGCCAACAGATTCCGTCATCCAGGCGAAAGCCGGAACCAGGCGTCCCAGGGATACGGCAAAGGGCATAGTGTGCGGGTAGCCCCCGTTGGCCTGGCCACGCCACCCCTACTCCCCCGGCAACAATGTTCCCTGCGCGCTTTTCTTTCCCGGCGCCACAACCCGTCCCAACCGCGCCAGCGTGGCCTCAATGGTTATCCCTGAAATCGAAACCAGCTTGTTGTGGCTGAAATCGCCTCTCAATATCGTGATAGAGCTCTTGGCCACATCGAGGACTTCCGCCAGAAATGATACCAACTCAGCGTTGGCCTTGCCCTTGTCGGCAGGAGCGGCGATCTTGAGTTCCACAAGGTCCGGTGTCACGCCAGTCACCTGGTTCCGCCTGGCGCCCGGATGCACCTTCAGAGCCAGCTTCGCCTCCAGCTCTTTATCGGACATATCCGTATTCTATCTTGAAAACCATTCCCCTGCCATTGTATGCTTCCACGAACCTGATTAAATCAACCTGGAGGTACATCCATGCCGCAAAGTCCCGTAATACTGGCAGCAGGTACTACCTGCACTGAAGCGGGTAAAGAAGCTGAATTTGCCCGCTGGTATAGAGAGGTGCATATTCCTGAGGTAAGGAAGGTGCCGGGCATGCTGAGCGCGACGTTCTATGAGAACATGGACGCGGGTGACAAAGATGGGCCCTGCTTCCTGGCTATCTGGGAAATCGAGAGCGAGCAGGCTGTCCAGACATTCAAGAACCATCTCCGTCAGCAGCGCAAGAAGGAGATTCCGGACTTCACCTGGGGGCCAAAGTTCGAATTAAAGTGGTTCAAGTTCTTCAAGAAGAAGGCGGGATAGGGGACGAGCGCTCGCTGGAGGGGAATGTTGGCCGCACAAGGCAAGCCGTGTTTTCAGGTGGGGACATTGCCCCCTTGGAACGCACTCGCCGGTCGTGGCGTAGTATGAGCGGACGCGACCTCGCTTAAAACAGCGTGCATCCTCTGAGATGCGCTTAACTTTGAGACAGCCGCCTTGCGGTTTGATCTCGTTCTTGCTGTTATGGGGCGCAGCCGCTTGCCTCTCCCCAGGGTTGACAGCCAATCGAGCCCTGAATATACTTTCGGTGCCTCGATGCTTCCCCGGGCGATTAGCTCAGTTGGTTAGAGCACAGTCCTGATAAGACTGGGGTCTCTGGTTCGAGTCCAGAATCGCCCACCATAGACAATGACCCACCTAACTGGTCTTCAATACCCATGGCCATGCGCGAATCAACTCGATTGGTTAGAGCATCCCGCTAATATCGGGAGGGTCTCTGGTTCGAGTCCAGAATCGCCCACCAGTGTTTGCAAAAGTTGGTTGGCCTCAGATAGCCGCACGTATTTGTCCACCGGCGTCAGTGCTTGCAGAATGCCTGTTCGTCACGCCGACAACAGTGCAAGCAGTTTCTCAAGCACATCAGACATGGTCTCGGCGGGCAAGGCGCGTATCAATTCTGCGTTGCGGGCACGCCAATCCAGGCTCTTAACCTGGTCAGATAAGATGGCCCCGGCTATAGGCAACCCTGAAGGAAGGACAACCTCAAATGGATAGCCCTTGATCTGACTGGTGATGGGACACAAGATAGCCAGACCTGTCTTGCTGTTGTAGCTTCGAGGCGAAAGAACCACGGCAGGACGCCGCCCTCCCTGCTCGTGGCCAGCTTGCGGGTTCAGACTTATCCAGATCAAATCACCACATTGGGGAGCATAGGGCCGAGGATTTACCACGCCTCATTTCCCGCAGCAGACCCGGTGTCAACCTCATGGTGCAAGTTTTTTTCGGTAATCTTTGCCAGGAGTTGTTTGAGGGTCGGCACAGGTCGTCTCTCGGGTGTAACGACGAGCTTGCCATCCACCAGAGAGACCTCCACGGGCGTTTCCCTCTGTAGTCCGACTTCATCGGCAAATGGCTTGGGAATACGCAAGGCCAGACTGTTACCCCATTTTTGTACTCGCGTCTTCATGTCCCCTCCTTATCACATGTATCTACAATGACGATACTATTTCTCGACATGTATGTCAAGGACAAGTAGCAAAAAGAAAGAAAGCCTTGTGACTACCCATTCAGTCTCATTATTCGATTAGAATAGACTGGACACCCGTTTCGACGCGTCCTGCCAAGAATGGTCTTCGAAGAGCTGTCCCCTGGGTCAGCACAAGGTGGAAGGAGAGGCCAAAAGTTCTGGCTATTATCCAGTACTGCCCACCATTCTGGATAAAAGGTAAAACCAGGACGTTCGAAAAAGTCTTTGTGCTGGCCTATTAAGGCAAGCGCTCGAGTTGTCCGTCGCGTTGCCCTCCGGAAAGACTGCCCATTCAAGTCTTGTACGGCATTAGCCCCGCCGCCTGTCGTGGATGCGATATAATCCTGCGGAGACGGCTATGGTAACGACTCTCAGTTGTCCGCACTGTGGACCACATATTGACTATCTGGACTAGCCTTTCGAAGGTTAGGACGGGGGACAGCCGGTCGATCTCGCTTTGTATCCCGGTCAAGGCCATCTTCTTCACCACGTTATCGGTCCTGGGGATCAGCCGGTTTTCCACTGGGACAGCGTACATCCTGAGGACGTGGCCGCACTCGTGGGCAATGAGGTGGTTTATTATCCCCGTGTGCTCCGGCTTGTAGAGCATGATATGGGCCTCCATGCTCTGTCTGGCCATCTGATGCCCGCGAAAGTGGGCATGGCCCTCTTCTCTACGAAGCGGACTTCCCTCCCGGTCAGGGCCTTCACTTTTTCGAGTATTTCGTAAACTGCCGGTATCAGGTCGAGGCTCAAGGTGATTCTCCGGAGTCGAAAATCTGAAACACACACGCACTTCTTGGGTTAAGTCGAACACTGTCGCCCGCCAAGGCGCTTCCTCTTGAAGCCAGATACAGTCCCCTCGGACGGGGTCATTCATACCATTGGAAGGTCAAGACGGGGAAGGCGAACGAGGCTTGATCATTATCGGATGCGTTCAATCTGGGCTGACTGAATAGCAGGGGTTGATATAACGACAGGTGAATAATACAACGACTGTATAGCTGGATGATCCCAGGGGCCCAAGTGCGACCTTATCCGTGGGAGGCGAGAATGGATCCTCGACAACTCTTCATCGATGACCGACAACGAGGAGCTTGCGCTTACTGTCGCGGGCGACCTGAAACTCGGGACCACGTGCCGCCGATGACGTTGTTGGATGAGCCCTACCCAATTGATTTGGCGGTTGTTGACGCATGCAAAAGGTGCAACTTAGGATTCTCGCTAGACCAAAGTTTTCGGGCTATTTGAAGCTGAACCCTATTAGGGAAACTTGCATAAAGTAGCCAGTACTACTACAGGTTGTGGTATTGATATAGTCGCCATATTGGTATATAATGGCGGTCATGGCGAGACTAGCAAGGT
>ORJL010301865.1_pt1 | contig 15761 bp, 15 predicted proteins | sample 1779941 | NCBI WGS metagenome assembly ORJL01 (sample SAMEA104232317, study PRJEB22302) | groundwater metagenome | biome: forest; feature: aquifer; material: groundwater | place: USA | collected 2011-08-07 | depth 5.8 m | reverse complement strand
GGAGGCGGCGCGGAAGCGCGGGTCGACGGGCTGCACGGGGATCGCCCGTTCTCGCTGGCGGTGCCGGCCGGGGCGTGGAACGCGGAGTGGGACGCCGTCGCCATGGTGGAGTTGAGGGGGAGGTAGGGCGGGGGGGGTGCGCAGCCGTCCTACGGTCTTCCGCGGATGCGGAAAGTGGGCTCAGTCGCGAGCGGGCGACCGCGCGGGGTCGGCGCCCTCGCGCCGCCGGACCAGCCTCTCGGCCAGGATCGGGACGCAGACCAGGAGGGCCAGCGGACACGGCCAGAGGGGGAGTCTGTCTCCCACTTCGGCGACGCGGGCGATCACGACGGCGATCGCGTAGAGGAGGAAGAGCATCCCCGCGGCTCCGGCCCACCCGGCAGCCAGGAGCCCGAAACGCACGCCTGTCCGCTCCTCTCCCAGGCGTCGCGCGGTGCCCCACCCCCAAGTGGAGCCAACCCCGAATCCAAGAAACACCAGAACGCCGAACGTCACGACCGCAATCAGGTTTTCCCGGCGGAGCTGAGTCTTGAAGGCTCCCAGGAACAGCGCGGTCAGGATGGCGCTCGCCCACAGGGTCGCCAGCACCTCCCCCAGACGCGCGTGGGCGCGCACGAAGACGGTGTAGCCGACCACCACGCCGGCGCACAGGAGTCCGATTGCCCCCGATGCGAAAAAGGCAATGCCGATGAGGGTGGACCGTAAACTCGCCCCCGCCGACTCCGTCGCGAGGAGGGCGACCTCGACCGCAAGCGCGACCCCCACGATGCGCAGGCCCCAGCGCGCGATCCGGACCACGAGGGCGGGGGGCGGCTCCGCAGACATCGGGCGCGACGCGGCAGCCGTCCCCGCAGGCGCGGCCTGCGCCGATTGCGCGATCTTTGCAGGCGGGTCGGGGGGCGGCTCCGCAGACATCGGGCGCGACGCGGCAGCCGTCCCCGCAGGCGCGGCCTGCGCCGATTGCGCGATCTTTGCAGGCGAGTCGGGGGACGGCTCCGCAGACATCGGGCGCGACGCGGCAGCCGTCCCCGCAGGCTCAGCAACCGTGCCCGCAGGCGCGGCCGGCGGCGATTGCGCGATCGGCGCAGGCGAGTCGGGTGACCGCTCCGGCGTGCCGCGCGTCGCGTCCATCTTCCCCTCACCTCCCCAGCGTCACGCGGAACGCGCGCGGCAGGTACGCGAGCACGTCGGTGGCGATCAGCGATTCCTCCCCCACGGTCGCGGCGGCGAGATCGCCGGCGAGGCCGTGGACGTACGTGCCCAGCACGGCGGCGTCGAACGGCGCGAGCCCGCGCGCGATCAGGCCCGCGACGACTCCGGTGAGGACGTCCCCGGTGCCGCCCGTGGCCATGCCGGAGTTGCCCGTGGTGTTCACCCAGATCCGCGCGCCGTCGGTCACCACCGTCCGGTGTCCCTTGAGCGCCACGATCGACGCGTCGTGGCTCGCTGCATACCCCACGGCGATCGCTTCGCGGTCCGCTTGCACTTCCGCCGTCGTCCGCCCGCACAGGCGCGCCATCTCTCCCGGGTGCGGGGTGAGCACGACGGGCGCGCGTGCGCCGGCCAGGATCGCCGGCCGCCCCGCGATCAGGTTGAGCGCGTCGGCGTCGAGGACGAGCGGGACGGGCACGCGCGGGAGCAGGGCCGCGAGCAGGTCCCCGGTCGCGAGATCCTGGCGGATGCCGGGGCCGATCGCGACCGCCTGCGCCTCGCGGATGGCCGCGAGTACCGGGTCCAGGGCGCGGGCGTCGAGCGTGCCCGCGGCGGTCTCGGGCAGCGCGACCACCATCTCGCAGGTGAGCTTGGCCATCGCGATCGGGGCGATCCCCTCGGGGACGGCGAGCACCGAGAGCCCGGCGCCGCTGCGCAGGGCGGCCTGGGCGGCGAGGCAGGCGGCGCCGACCATGCCCCGGCTGCCGGCGAGGATCACCGCGCGGCCGAAGCTCCCCTTGTGGTCGTCCGCCCGGCGCGGGGGGAGGACGGGGAGCTCGCGGACGCGGATCAGCTCGGTCATTGGCCTTGCAGGCTCGCCTCGAGGGCGTCCAGCTTCCCCCGCATCCCCTCGTCGGGCCCGAGCGCGCGCGCCTGCTGGATCGACTGCCGCGCGCGCGAGGCCTCGCCCTGCATCGAAAGCGACAGCGCCATGCGGTAGAGGTAGGTCGCCTTCTGCGCCTTCTGGTTCGACGCGAGCTGGCCGAGGGCCGAGTCCCACGCCATCGCCGCCGCCAGGTGATCCCCCAGGTGGAAGTAGCACCAGGCGAGGGTCGACCAGCACTCCGCCAGCTCCCCCCTCAGCCGGCCGGCCTCCTCGAGCCGCGCGCCGCTCATCGCCTGTTGGAGCAACGCCTGGGTCAGGTCGACCCCCTTGCGCGCGAGCTCCACCCCCTTCGGCAGGTCGGTCTTGGTGACCACGAAAAGCCAGGCCAGATTGTTGTGCGCGGTCGGATTGCGCGGGTCGGTCTTGAGCGCGGTGCGGTACGCCTGCTCGGCCTCGGCGTAGCGCTGCCGCATCAGAAAGAGGTTGCCGATGCCCACGTGCGCAGGCGCGTAGCGCGGCCAATGCTTGACCGCGGCGTTGTAGTGGTCGAAGGCGTCCTTGTGCCGGCCCTGACGCTCCGCCAGCGCGCCTTCGTTGTAACGGCGCACCGCCTCGTCCCGCTTCTGCCGATCCTCGTCGGCGATCTCCGGCGCCGCCACCTCGGGCTCGACCCCGCCCGCAACCTCGGCCGGGGCCGGCTTCGCGTCAACGCGCTCCCCTTCCCGGCGCGGATTGGCGGTCTCCAGACCCTTGCCGGGGTCGGAGGCGCACCCCGCGAGCAGCGCGAGCGTGGCGAGAACCCCCGGCCAGACTCCCGTTTGCCGCGTCACGATGCGGGCATCCTTTCGGGCGGAGCGACCACGAGAAAGAAGAAGCCCGCCTTCTCCCAGGCCTTCTTCAGGAATTGGTAGTGTACGAGGACCTTCTGGCCCTCGTAGAGCTCGCACATGATCTCCTCGGTGTCGTCATTATAGCCGGTCACCACCAGGAAGTGCCACTTGCTCTTCGGGTCGGCGAATTTGAACGTGTAGATCGGCAGCGTGGCCACGTCGAGCATGATGATCGGCGGCGTGCCCTTGAGGATCGCCTTCTGGATCGCCGTCAGGTTGCCCCGGCTCATGCGCGCGGCCATGCCTTTGCGCCGGGAATAGAGCGCGAGGTCGATCGACAGCGTGCCCTTGTCCTTGACCCGATAAGTCTCGGCGGCCACCTCGTCGATGGTCAGCGGCCGGTCCCAGAAATGGAAGACCGCGGTGAGCGTCTCCGGCCCGCAGTCGTAGATCACGTTCCCCTTGGTCAGGGCGACGCCGGGGACGTAGACCCACCCGACGGCGTCCTCCCCCACCGGCTGGCCGTCGATCACCTTCATGTAGTGCCGGGCGACCGAGGCGACCATGGAAAGAGCGCAACCGCCGGAGAGGGCGAGAAAGAGCATGGGCGCAAGGACGCGGAGCGGGCGGTTCATCCGCGGGCCCTCCCTGACGCGTTTCGCGCACAGCGGGGAAATGGGATGCACGAGAACGGGCCACCCCGCGCAAAACGGGGTGGCCCGATAGGTTCGACGATCCAGAGGCGGGGATCTACTTGGGCTCGGCGATCGGCTCCGGGTCCTCGGTCATGCTGAAGCTGTCGAAGAGCACGAGCAGGATGACGACGGCGAGGCCGATCAGCACGAAGGCGACGATCGGCGCGGTGCCGGCGCACTGCATCTGCTCGGGATTCTGCGAAAGCACCGCCAGGTCCGCGGGCTGCAGCTCGGACATGCGGCTCGAGATGTCCTGCGACCCAAGACCGATACCGGCGAGCTGGTGCGCGACGGCGGCGCGGTCGCCCGCAGGGGCGGCGGGGGCGGCGTCCTGGGCGGAGTGAATCAGGTCCGCGTACAGCGGGGCCCAGTGAAGCGTGAGAATGTTGACGACGACGAGCGCGGAAAGAACCAAACCGACCCTGCCCATGAGCTTCATGGGACCCTCCTTCAAACACCCTCTGCCCTTGACACCGGAGTTCAGGATTATAGGGGGGCCAGAAGTCGTGTCAACGAAAACCGGTCTTTCTTCCGACCGCCGTTCGCCTTCCGATTTCTGTCCGTCCGGCTCGGCCGGGACCGCTCCCGCCGCCGGGCGGGCGGCCGGGGCGCATCCCCAACGCCGGTTGTGGAGTCAACTCTGCAATTTCGTCGTGGGCCGCCGTGACCAGGCATGAGCCCTGAACGATGGTCGCATCCCGTCGTCGTGCTTTCCCTTGCCCCTGCCCTTGCCCGCTCTCGTCGGGAAGCGGGCAGGGGCAATGGCAGGGGCAAGGGCAGTCCGTCTAGCGTCAATGCCTCGTCACGCGCGCCGCGAATGAAATGGAGAGATAGCTACTCGTCGGCGTCGGGCAGCGGCCCCGTGACCGCGCTCTCGCCGGTGTCCGAGCGCGGGAAGGGGGAATCGCCCGATCCGGCCCGGGGCGGAGGGAGCGGCGAAAGGATGCGCTTGACTTCCCCTTCCTTGGGCTGGCCGACCGGCGGCGCGCCCGCTTCGATCTCCTGGTCGAAAGTGATCCTGGCCCGGCCCACCCCCAGGGTATCCCCCTGCTTGAAGCGCTCCTTGGAGACGCGCTTCCCGTTCAAGTACGTCCCGTTGCGGCTGTTGAGATCGACGATCATCCACTTGTCGCCGAGCCGCATCAGGTAGCAATGCTCGCCGGAGACGGCGGTATCCTTGACCCGGACCGTGGCCTTCCGCGAACGGCCGATCTCGATGTAGTCCCCGTCGATTTCGAGGATTTCATTGTGATCGAGGTGGTTGAAGGTGAGACGGATCATCGCCCTTCCCCGCGCCATTCCGCACCAACCGTCGCAGGGTACCGCACGAGCCGGAGCGAATCCAGCAAATCCTCGCACCGGCCCGTACCGACGGATCGGCTGGACGCGGTGGGTCATTTTGTTTGCTTCGGACCTCGCCCCACTTATAATGCCGCGCGACTTCAGCCCACTCCAGCCCTCCGGGACGCATTGCGAAGGGTCTTTCCGATGAAGATCGCGGTCTGCGTGAAGCGGGTGCCCGACACGACCACCCAGGTGAAGGTGGGGCCGACGGGAAAGAGCATCGACCCCGCCGGCGTGCAGTGGGTCCTCAACCCGTACGACGAGATCGGGGTGGAGGAGGCGCTGCGGTTGAAGGAGAAGGCGGGCGCCGGGGAGGTGGTGGTGATCTCGCTCGGGACGGCGGAGGCCGCGAGCGTGATCCGCACGGCGCTGGCGATGGGCGCCGACCGCGGGATCCTGCTCAAGGACGAGTCGCCCGAGCGGGACAGCTTCGGCGTGGCCTCGGTGCTCGCGGAGACGCTGAAAGAGCTGGCGCCCGATCTGGTGCTGTTCGGCAGGCAGGCGGTGGACGACGACGCGCACCAGGTGCCGGGGCTGGTGGCCGAGCTGCTCGGAATCGCCTGCGCGACGGTGGTGGTGAAGCTGGAGCGGGACGGTTCGAAGCTCAAAGTGGCGCGCGAGATCGAGGGCGGGCACGAGGTGGTGGAGCTGTCGCTGCCCGCGGTAATCTCGACGCAGAAGGGGCTGAACGAGCCGCGCTACGCGTCGCTGAAGGGGATCATGGCGGCGAAGAAGAAGCCGCTGGAGGAACGGGTCGCGCGGCCGGTCGAGCCGACGCTGACGGTGGTGCGGATGGAGCCGCCGGCGGGACGCCCGGCACCGCGCATCGTGGGCAAGGGCCCCGAAGCGGTCGGGGAGTTGGTGCGGCTGCTGCGCGAGGAAGCGAAGGTCCTGTAGTCGAACGCGGTGAGCCATCCGCGAGAAGAGGAAGGGTAGCCATGCCGGGTCCCGTGCTGGTGTACGCGGAACAGAGGGGTGGGAAGCTGCGCAAGCCGGCATTCGAGGCGCTCTCGGAAGGGCGGCGGCTGGCGGACAAGCTGGGGACGAAGCTGGTGGCGCTGGCGATCGGCGCAGGCATGAAAGCCGGGTCCGGTGCGCTCGCGGAGTACGGCGCGGACCAGGTGCTGATCGCCGACGCGCCGGTGCTGGCGCAGCACAGCCCGGACGCGCACGCGCGGATCGTGGCGGACGCGGCGAAAGCGCAGGGCGCTTCGGTGGTGCTGTTCGCGGCGACCGCGACCGGGCGCGACGTGGCGCCGCGGGTCGGCGGCCGGCTGGGCGTGTCGGTGGCGATGGACATCACCGCGACCCAGGTCGAGGGGGGGAAGCTCACGATCCGCCGCCCGGTCTACGCGGGGAAGGCGAACGTGTGGTGCGCCTTCGCCAAGGAGCCGGCGCTGATCGCGCTGCGCCCGAACGTGTTCGCCGCGGCCGCGCCGCAGGCCGGGCGCACCGCGCCGACCACGGAGCTGGCAGTGGACTTCGGCGAGGCCGACCGCAAGGCGGTGGTGCGTGAGATCGTCGCCAGCGGCGGCAAGAAGGTGGAACTGACCGAGGCCACCGTGATCGTCGCGGGCGGCCGGGGATTCAAGGGCCCGGAGCACTTCCCGCTGCGCGACCGGCTCGCCGAGGTGCTCGGCGCCGCGACCGGCACCTCTCGCGCCGTGGTCGACGCCGGCTGGCGCCCGCACGAAGAGCAGGTCGGCCAGACCGGCAAGACCGTCTCCCCCAACCTCTACTTCGCGATCGGAATCTCGGGCGCCATCCAGCACCTCGCCGGGATGAGCTCGAGCAAAGTGATCGTCGCGATCAACAAGGACCCGGACGCCCCGATCTTCAAGGTCGCCAACTACGGGATCGTGGGCGACCTGTTCGAGGTCGTCCCGGCGCTCACCCAGAAGCTCGAGGAACTGTTCGCCAAATAGGAGCGGCCCCGCGCCGCGGAACGCCCCAAATGAAGCTCGCCCACCGCCTCGACGCGATCCACGAGTCCGCCACCCTCGCCGTCACCGATCGCGCGGCGACCCTGCGACGGCAGGGCATCGACATCGTCTCGCTCTCCGCCGGCGAGCCCGACTTCGACACCCCCGAGCACGTCAAGGAGGCCGCGGTCCGCGCCCTGCGCGACGGCTTCACCAAGTATACCGCCGTCGCCGGCATCTCCGAGCTGCGCGAAGCGATCGCGGCGCGGTTGCAGCGCGACTATGGCCTGACCTACCGGCCCGCCGACGTGGTCGTCACCACTGGGGCCAAGCAGGCGATCTTCAACCTCCTCCACGCCCTCTGCGACCCCGGGGATGAGGTCCTCTTTTTCTCGCCCTACTGGGTCAGCTACCCGGAGATGGTGCGGATCGTCGGCGCGGTTCCCGTCGCCGTCACGTGCTCCGAGGCCCACGACTTCCGCCCCGACCTCGACGCCTTCGAGCGCGCGATCACCCCGCGCGCCCGGGTCCTGCTCCTCAACACGCCGGTCAACCCCACCGGCGCCTGCTTCACCCGCGAGGATGTCGTCCGCATCGGCGAGATCGCCCGCCGCCACGACCTCTGGATCATCAGCGACGAGATCTACGACCGCCTGGTGTACGACGGCGCGTGCCATACCTCGATGCCCACGGTGTCCGAGGACGCGTACCGCCGCACGCTCCTGGTGAACGGGATGAGCAAATCCTACTCCATGACCGGATGGCGCGTCGGGTACGCGGCCGGCGATGCCGCGGCGATCGCCGCCGCGGTCAAGCTCCAGGGCCAGTCGACCTCCAACATCACCTCGATCTCCCAGAAGGCCGCCCTCGCGGCCCTCACCGGCGACCACTCGTTCTTCGCCGGCTGGGTCGCCGAGTTCGACCGCCGCCGGCGCTTCCTGCTCGAACGCCTGCGCCGCATCCCCGGCATCCGCTGCGCCACCCCGCGCGGCGCCTACTACGTCTTCGCCAACGTCTCCGCCCTCTTCGGCAAGTCCGCCGGCAACCGACCGCTGCGCAACGACGCCGATCTGGCCGACGCCCTCCTCGACCAGGCCCACGTCGCCGCCGTCCCCGGCACCGCCTTCGGCTCCTCCCAGCACGTCCGCTTTTCCTACGCCACATCCATCGAGAACCTCGGCATCGCCATCGACCGCATGGAGCGTTGGGCCGCGACGATCCATTGACATCCCCTGCTCACGCTGCTACAGTGCTCTCGGGCTGGGTTCGACGCGGCTCTGACGGAGACGGTACGCAACCGCCGACGGATCGCTCAAGCCCCGTCGGGACAAGCTGTTGCGCCGCGCGTGTGTGGGCCCCGGATGGCGTGAGAGGTTGACCGTGGACGCTGCTTCTACCGATCCGTTCGAAGCCTTCAAGCGTAAGAAACAGGCCGCTGCCGAGGCCAAGCAGGCAAACGAACTGGCCCAGGCTCCGCGGGCGGTGCGCGAGGACGGCCGTCCCGTGGGCTTCCACAGCCACCGGGCCGATTTCGACAAGAATCCGGAGGCCATGCCCGAGCCCGTGGATTCAGAGTCGCGTCCCAAGGGCTTCAAAGCCACCAAGCTCGCGGACGAGTTGCCGCCGGCCCCAGCGGACACGCCCCCGAAGCCCAAGGGGTTCCGGACCCACAAACTCATCGACCCGACGAAACCCTCTGGGCCGGCGTGATGTCCCTCAAGGCGCGACTCTTCATCAAGAACGGCGAATTCGCCGGTGCGACGATTCCCCTCGTCATCGGCCAGTTCGTCACCATCGGCCGCTCCGACGCGAGCAACATCATCCTCCCGGACGGCAAGATCTCGCGCGTCCACTGCAAGATCGACTTCGACGGAGCGATCTGCAAGATCGAGGACATGGACAGCCGCAACGGCACGTTCGTGAACTCGATCCGGATCAAGGGCCAGGAGCTGCGTTCGGGGGACGAGGTGCGCGTCGGCGACACCGTGGTACGGGTCGACGTCGGCGAGGAATTCGACGCCGCCCAACCGGAACCCAAGAAGGCGGTCCCGAAGACCACCCAGATGCTCAGCCCGTTCGAGACGCTGCCGCCCGACGAGCCGTTCGGAGCGCGCGCCACGGACCCGCTGAATACCACGCGCGAGAGTTCCTCGCCCGTGCTCGAAGCGATCAAGCCTCCCGCCGCGGGCGTGTCGCAGTCGCCGGGCCTGCCGACGCTCGAGGATCAGGTCTTCATCGCCCGCCACAAGTTCTGCGACACCTGCGGCAAGATGATCCTCAAGCAGGAGATCCAGTCCGGGCGCGTGCGGGTGATCGAGGGCAAGGTCTACTGCACGCAGTGCGAGGCGCTGCAGGTCGGGCGCACGCTCGGCCAGTACAAGATCCTCGAGAAGATCGGCCAGGGCTCGGTGGGCCTGGTGTTCCGCGCCGAGCACACGACGATGAAGAAGGTGGCAGCGCTCAAGGTCCTATTCGAGCACCTGACGCAGAACAAGGACAGCGTGCGCCGCTTCCTGCGCGAGGCGATGGCCGGGGCGTCGCTCAACCACCCGAACATCGTGCAGATGTACGACGCGGGCGAGGACCGGGGGGTCTACTACATCGTCATGGAACTGGTCGAGGGACGCACGCTGGAGGAGATCGTCGGCCACGAGGGGCCGCTGCCGGTCGAGAAGGCGATGGACGTCGCGATCCAGATCGGCCGCGCGCTGCAGTACGCCTACGAGAAGAAGATCGTCCACCGCGACCTGCGGCCGGGCAATCTGGTCCTCTCCGCCGACGGCGTCGCCAAGGTGATCGACATGGGCACGGCCAAGAGCCTCGAGAATTCCGGGCTGTCCACGCTCACCAAGACCGGCATCAGCTTCGGGACCATCAATTTCGCGTCGCCGGAGCAGATCTTCGACGCCAAGAACGTCGACCACCGCGCGGACATCTACTCGCTCGGCGCCTCGCTCTACTACATGACCACGGGCCAGATGCCCTTTCAGGCGCGATCCCCCAAGGAGTTCTTCGAGAAGGTGAACACCGAGGACCTGCCCGCCGCGAGCGCGGTGAACCCGAAGGTCTCGGCCGACCTCACGCGCATCATCCAGCGGATGATGAAGCGGAACCGCGAGGACCGCTACCAGACCCCCGAGGAACTGGTCAACGAGCTCACCACGCGCTACTTCGCGGAGTTCTCGGCGGAGGACATCTTCGCGGGGATGCGCTCGGGCCCGGCGCAAGCGCAGCAGCAGGAGCGCGAGCTGTCCGCCTACGACATCCGCATCGCCAAGGAAGTCCAGCAGAAGCTGATGCCGTCCACGCTGCCCAAGATCCCGGGCTTCGAAATCGGCACCTACTACAAGCCGGCCAAGGAGGTCGGCGGCGACTACTACGACCTCTTCCCGATCGGCAACCATCGTTTCGTCGCGATCGTCGCCGACGTCTCGGGCAAGGGGATCTCGGGCGCCATGGTGATGGTGATGGTGCGCAGCGTGCTGCGCATGCTCGGCCCGCTCGGGCTCAGCCCCAAGGAGACGATCATCAAGGCCAACCGGCTGATCATCAAGGACATGCGCAAGGGCATGTTCGTCAGCGCGATCTACGGCATTCTCAACGCCGAGGACAAGACCTTCAGCTTCGCCTCCGCGGGCCACAACCCGCCGATTTTCTGGAAGCGGGGGAGTCCGAAGACCAAGCTGCTGACCGCCAAGGGGATGGTGCTCGGCTTCGTCGGCGACAAGAAATTCGACAACTCGATCGAAGAGGTGCAGATCACGTTCGGGCCGATGGACCGGATCCTGCTCTACACCGACGGCGTGGTCGAGGCGAAGAACGCGACCGGGGGCGAATACGGCGAGGAGGCGTGCGAGAACCTGGTCAGCAAGCACGCGGCGACCGATTCCAACGCGCTGATCCAGTTGCTCATCGGGGAGGTCGAGCAGTTCCGCGGTCCCACCAAACAGAGTGACGACATCACCATCTTGACGTTCCGGCATATGCCCTGAGCGCGGCCGTCCGCCGCGAAATCCCAAGAAACTCCCAACCCCAAAATCCCAACACCGGTTGCGGAGTCGTCTCCGTGGGGAGGCGTGGAGGCGTGGGGAGGATCCTCCCCAACACCGGATGGCCCGTGTATAGTAGTACGACAACGCTGGATCGAGCCACAGAGGACACCGAGGAAAGTCGTCGGAAGTCCTTGATGTGAAAGAGGCGCGCGTAACTCGTTGTCCCTCCTGTTCCTCTGTGGTCTCTGTGGCTATCTGGTAGCGTTGTCGTAGTAGTATGGCTCGCCTGCCTGGATCGGCCCAGGCATGAATTGGTGGATGCGCCTCCCACCCGGATACGGCATTCGGACAGAGCCCGCGATATGGACCACGCCCTGGTTCTGGCCGGAGGCGCCGGAACGCGATTCTGGCCGCTGAGCCGGCGCGACCGGCCCAAGCACCTGCTGCCGCTGCTCGGCCCGCGCTCGCCGCTCGAGGAGACCGCCGCCCGCCTCGAAGGCCTGGTGCCGCGGTCGCGGATCCGGGTAGTAACCCCGCCGGAGCACCGCGAACGCATCGCCGCGCTCCTGCCGGGCGTGGGGGTACTCGCAGAGCCGGAGCTGCGGGACACAGCGCCGGCGGCGGCGTTCGGCCTGGCGGAGATCCTCGCGGTGGATGCCGACGCCGCGGTGTTGATCTGCCCGGCGGACCACGCGATTTCCCCGGCGGAGGAATTCCGCGCCTGCGCGGCCGCGGCGCTCGAGCGCGCGGGCGCGCGACGCGGGATCGTGCTCCTGGGGATCCGGCCGACCCGGCCGGCCACGGGATTCGGATGGTTCCGCCGCGCCGGCGTGGCCGCGCGCGCGCGCGGGCGGGCGGTCCACGCGGTCGCCCGCTTCCACGAGAAGCCGGACCTCGCGACCGCGACCGCGTACCAGGAGTCGGGGGACTGGCTCTGGAACAGCGGGATCGCCGCCTGCGCCGCCGCGCCGATGTTGGCGCGGCTCGCGCCCGGGGTTCCGCCGGGGTCCTCTCCCGCCGCGGTCCACGCCGCCGCACCGCGCACCTCGCTCGACCGGATGGTGCTCGAGCGGTCCGCGGACCTCGAGGCCATCGAGGCCACGTTCGACTGGGACGACCTGGGGAGCTGGCCGGCGCTGGCGCGCCACCTGGTGCGGGATGCGCGCGGCAACGCCGCCCTCGGCGCGGTCGCGCTGTTCGACGCCGACGCCTGCGTCGTCCACGCCGACGGACACCTCGTCGCCCTCGTCGGCGTGCGCGATCTCGTGGTCGTCCACACCCCCGACGCCACCCTCGTCTGCGCGCGGGAACGCGCCGAGGAGGTCAAGAACCTCGTGGAGAAGCTGCGCACCGATGGCCGAACGGACCTCCTGTAGGATCCTGGCGGTCGACCTCGGCGACCGCCGCACCGGGATGGCGATCTCCGACCCGGGCGGAAGCTTCGCCCTCGGCCTGCCTCTGATCGAGACGGCGGACGGCGAGGAGATGCTCGAGGGCATCGTGCGCGTGGCGCTCGACCGCTGCGTCGAGGAGATCGTGATCGGTCTGCCGAAGAACATGGACGGCTCGCTCGGGCCGCGGGCACGGCTCACGCTCGAGTTCGCCGAGCAGCTCCATCTTCGGACCGGGATCCCGGTGACGCCGTGGGACGAGCGCCTCACCTCGGTCCAAGCGGAGGATATGGTGGCGCCGATGGGGCTGGGCAAGCGACGGCGCAAACAGCAGGTCAATACGGTCGCCGCACAGCTCATTTTGGATAGTTTCCTGGGCGCTCGCAAGCGGCGCGGCGCGGAGCCGCAGGCATGAGAGCCTGATTTCGATGAGGCTCCGGTCGTCACTCCCTGGGTTGGAGTCGTCGCCGCGCCTGCGTACTCGCCCGCGGCGATCCGCCCGGTCCGGATCCGCCCGTGCGAAATCGGCGGGTATCCTTGCAGGATCGGATCCCGTCCCCGGAGGCCCACACGAGAGACATGCGCAGACGCTGGCGTCCCTTCCAGATCCATCTGGCGCTCGCGGGCTGCGCCGCGGCGCTCGGGGTGCTCCTCTTGCTGCGCCGCCCGCCGCCGGCGTCCGAACCGGGCGGACGTGCGCTGAGGGAGCGGGCCAACCGCACCCTGGACCTCGCGCTTGCGGCCCGACCAGAGTCCGCCCCGGTGCTGGTGGCCGCGCTCGCCGACCGCTCCACGGTGGTCCGGGACAACGCGCTCTTCGGGCTCCGCCGGATCACCGGGCTGGCCTGGCGCGCCCGCACGGCCGAGTGTCTCTCCTGGTGGAACGGCGGAGGGGCCGGCGGGGCGGCGCCGCCGGCCGGGTTGCGCGTGCGCGAGTCCCCCACCGCGCGGGATCCGGACATGGCCTGCGGCCTCGAGCGCCTGTCCGCGGCGGAGGTCCTCCTCGGCGACGAGACGGTGTCGCTGGCCGCGCGCTGGTTCCTGGTCCACTCCGGAAGCCGGCCGGCGGTGCTGCGCGACGCGCCGCGCGACGTCCACTTCGCGCACCGGCTCCTGCCCGACGGGGGCGCCGCCCTGGCCGATGAAAGCTGCCTCCCATGGGCCTGGGCGACGGTGACCGTACGCGGAGTCGCCTTCGGCCCCGACGCGCGGCCGCGGGAACTGGCGTGCGAAGCGGGCCGCACGCTCGACGGCACCCGGCTCGCTCCCGGCCAGTGCTTCGGGGAGACCGTGAGCTGGCCGATTCCCGGCTCGGGCGACGAGAACGCCGGATACTCGGTGTTCGAGATTCGGCTGCGGGTGGAGCCGTACTTCACCGACGGGGTGCCGGGCGTTCCGTGGGCGGCCGCACCGGCGGCGCCGGTGTTCGCCACCGCGCGCCCGCGCTGGCGGGCGGAGTCTCCGCACCTGTCCCCCGCGGATCGCGGGCGGGTGATCGAGGGGGCCCGGGCCGCGGGTGTGTCGCCGCGGTCGCTGGCGGTGTTCCGCCTGGAAGCCCGCCCACCGACCGGCGAGGGGCGCGACGGGACCTCGATTGCGCGCGCGTTCCGGGGCCGATTGGACGGGCCGCGGAGCGCCCCGCGGCCGTGGCTCTACGTGGCGGGGGTCGGCTGGGTCCAGATCGAGGAGACGGGAGCGACCGCCCCGGGCACCGGGCCCCTGGTCGAGACGTTGACCGTGGAGGCGGCGCTTCCGGGGGTGCGGCCCGGGGATCTGGCGTGGGCGGCGGAGATGGAGTAGCCGCCGGACGAACCCGGCGCGGGCCCGCAGGGACCGGCGTCGCGTGGCGCGGGCACCCGCGACGACGCCGGCAGACCCCGCGTCACCGGGGCGCCTGCTTGCACGTGCCGACCGCCCCGCAGTTCAGCGCCTTGGTGCAACCCCCGGACATGCCACACCCGGTCTTGCAACCGCACGAGGCCTTCGCACGGCAGGTTTCGGCGCCGCACGTGTTCTTCGAGCTGCAGGCGCCTTCCTTGGCGCAGGACCCCTGGCATGCGCAGGAGAATTGGAACTTGCACGCCGAGGTGCCGCAGGTGTTGCGTCCGCTATTGCACGCGCCATTCTTCGCGCAATTGCCCTGGCACTCGCAGGCGAACTGGAATTTGCAGGCAGCGGCCCCGCAGGTGTCCTTGCCGTTCTTGCACTGGCCGACTTTGGCGCAAGCGTCCTTGCACTCGCAGGGGAACTCGATCTTGCAACTGCTCGCTCCGCAGGTGTCCTTGGGCCCCTTGCAACCGCCGTTCTTCGGGCAGGTGTCGACGCAGCCGCACTTCCACTGTTGCTTGCAACTCTTCTTGCCGCACGTCGACGAGGGGTCCTTGCACTCGCCGCGCATCGTGCAGTCCTTGTCGCACTGGCAGGGGAACGGATACTTGCAACTGAGCTTGCCGCAGGTGTCCCTGGTCGACTTGCACTCGCCATTTTTCGAGCACTCTTCGGTGCACGTGCAATTGAGCTTGAAATTACAGACGTCCCGCTTGCACGTCTCCTTGTCCTTGGAGCTCTTGCACTTTCCTCCGAGACCGCACAGGCCCGGGCAGCCACAGGGATGCTTGTAGCTGCACGACAACTGCGCGCAGGATTCGACGATCGACGTACAGCCGCCCGTGCGGGTGCAACTGCCGACACATTTGCACTTGAATTGGTACTTGCAGCCACCGGAGCCGCAGGCATGGTCGTCCGCGTTGCAAAGGCCGCCGTTGCTGCAGCCCTCGGCGCATCCGCACGCGTTGCGCACGGCGCAGTTCGTTTTCGTGCAGCGGCCCTCTTCGACGCACGCTCCCTGGGCCACATCGCAGGCGTCGAGGCAGCCGCACGGTAACTTGAAGTTGCAATCCTCGCCGGCGCAGGTGTTATCGAGCGAGTTGCAACCGCCGTCGCGCAGACACGTACCGCAGCCGCACTTCTTGGCGGGATCTTCCCCTTCGCCGTCGCCGAAGGCAACGGAGCCGTGACCGAACAGGCCCCCCGCGATCGCCAAGGCGGCGAGCGCCGGAAGCAGCCACGCGAAAACCTGTCGCCGACCCGCGCTCACGCCGTTCATGGTCGCCCCTCCGTGCTCCGGCGGCTCCTGGTGGGGAGGCACGCCTCAATGGAACCTACTGCAAAAGAACCGATTGCGCCGATTTCGCTGCGCGGTCCCTGGGCCCCCCCACTCGTCTTCCTGTCGACCTGGGACCGTGCCTTGGCTTTCTTCAACACCCGCTGGAAGGCTTCGTATTCCGCCCGCACGTCGGGACCGAGCGGGTCCGCGCATCGCGCCTCGAAGGCTACGGCTGGAGTGTAGCCCGGTCCGCTCGGGGGTGTCAAACGGATTCGCCGGGCGGCCGGGCGGCGTGTCCCGGGGCGAACCGACGCGCCCGGCAAGTGCGCCACGGTGGGGTGCATGACCGCAGTTGCGGGCGGCCAACTGCAGAGAGCGCGGTCCGCCGAAGGAGGACCAAACTACGGATTTCACGGATTTCACGGATGGACGGCCGATGTGCG
>ORJL011490434.1_pt1 | contig 15766 bp, 11 predicted proteins | sample 1779941 | NCBI WGS metagenome assembly ORJL01 (sample SAMEA104232317, study PRJEB22302) | groundwater metagenome | biome: forest; feature: aquifer; material: groundwater | place: USA | collected 2011-08-07 | depth 5.8 m | reverse complement strand
GAATTATTGAGTGAAGTGCCTAAAGTCATGAGAGATGTTAATCAGGAAAGCGAAGAAGCGAGGCGTGTAAAGACTCTTTTAATTAAGAGAGCTGAAAAAGAAGCATTTTCTGTTTTTAAAGATGATCCTAAAAAAGCATTTGAACTCTTGGAAAAAAGGGTCTCTGAAATTGAAAATGTTGATTTGAAGGAAGCTTATTTAACAACAAAAACACTATATCAAAATTATGTTTCTTATCAGCCCGCTATTCCTGATAAAGATGGAAAAATGGTTTCTATTGCGAATAAAAACTTTAGAGATCCTGCAACATACAGGATAGGTGTTTTGCCATCTTTGCATCAGAAAATTGCTCTATACCATATACAGAATGAAAAGAGATTTGGCATATTTGATGGTTGTGGAACAGGCAAGACAGCGATTGCTACTCTTGCGCAGCCATTAATAGAATATAGAATGAAGCAAGAGGGAAAAGAGTTCAGAAGAGCACTAGTTATTTGCCCAAACAGTGCTAAAAAAGCGTGGAAAGAAGGTTTATCAGGAGAAGATAAAGAAAGATATCTAGAAGAGAAGCAAGATATTATTGTCTTGAATGGAGAAGGAAAAGATGAAGAATTCTTAAGTAAGTTGAAAGATAAAAAGTGGATTATATTAAATAAAGAGCAATTAATTACAAAAATTAAAGGTTTTGATAAGACTTTTACAGAATATCTTGTTGAACTTGGATTTGATTATGTTATTTTTGATGAAAGTCATCATTTCAAGAGTTTGAGAGATAAGACTCCTACTGGAAGAATGACTGAAAGTGCTGCAGCACGCTCAATAGGGAATAATGCAGAATATTTATGTTTGCTTTCTGGAACTCCGATTCCTGATAAGATGAACGATTATGCTGTTATGTATGGCTTATTGAGTCCTGAAAAATGCGGAGATATTAGAGATTTCAAGAAGTTATATGAAGAGAATGCTAGAATTTTATACACTCTATTTAGCGAAAAAACAATTAGAAGATCATCAGAAGATATAAATGATCATCTAAAATGGAAGGAAGCGATTGTTAGATTAGACTTAGATCCTTTGCAAAAACAAGTTTATGAATTTATTATGAGTCATAAATTAGGCAATGACTATTTAATGCAAGCGCGAAAAGCATTACTTGATTCTAGATTAGTTGACCCTGCTATTTTACAAAAAGCAGGCCTCTTAGGTAAAATAAGCTGGCAAAATGCATCAAAATATAGAAGACTGGAAAAAATTCTTACAAGCCCCGGAGGACCTGTTGCGCGCGGAGATAAATTTGTTATATTCTCAAGTATGTTTAGAGAGGGAATTATGTTTAGTGATTGTGTTCAAGAAAAAGAGCATAAAAATCTAAAGATGAGATATCAAGAATTAGGCCTGAGCCAGATTTATGATAGATTACAGTTAGATATTTCCCTTGATTCTTTAATAAGATCATGGCTGAAAGAAAAATTTGGGAAGGACTACAATATAGCAGTTATTGATGGAACAGTTAAAGAAGTTGAAAAGAGAGAGGATATGATAAAAGAATTAAGTAATGGATTATCTGGAATATTATGCACTACTGACACTGGAGGAGAGAGTTTAAGCTGTACTGCAGCCAATTGGGTTATTTTCTTAGATGAAGATTATAGCCCAACTACAACAGAGCAAGCGCGTTATAGAGTTTTAAGAAACGGGCAGAAAAAAAGTGTGAAAATAATTCATTTAATGGCTAATAATACTCTTGAAGGACCTCTCCATGATTATGTTAGAAAAAAAGACATTATTAGAAGAATAGCAACAGATGGAAGAAGGCTTTCTGAAGATGAACAAAGATTTCTAGAAGAAAATAGCGGCAAGCATTTCTTATCTTTTCTTAAAAAAACTATGGGTGGAGAATCTATTGATGTTTATAAAGGAAAAGTTGAAGATATTCATGATTTTGGCATAATTAGAAGAAATATAGGTACAAGTAGAGAAATGTTTAATGTCAATCTAAATGGAGATCCTTTAAGTGAAGCGCAGAAAATTGCTAAATTAATTGGAATAGATCCCGTTAATTGCTGGAAAAATCCTCTTTTTGCAAAAAAATATATTGAAGTTATTCAAAATTTATCTATTCCAGTTGTTCATAGAGCAAGGGTCTGTGACTTAGTCAGGAGAGCGAATGAAAAACAAATTATTTTTCCAGGAATTGTTTTAGCTGAAGCTTCTGGACCGTCTGTTCTTTATGATACTTATCAATCTCTTAAATCCATGATCGAAGCACAAGCTTATACTATTCCTTTAGTGGTTGATAGGGACTTTTCTGAATTTATGCTGCGCCCTGGAAGAAATCCTAATAAAGTGGTGGGAAACATGAATGGCGATCAAAGCGCTTTCAAAGATGAAGTTTTTAATTTTATTGATAATGGTTCTTTACCTTTGTTGCACAATTCTGAAGAAGTTAAGAAATCTTTATTAGAGGCTAATAGAATTCTAAAACCTGAGGGTTTATTAGAAATTGTCATAGACAGCAGAAGATTTAAGCCGGAATTTTATAGTGGTTTAGAACAACTAGGATTCTATAATCTTACAGAAAAGAATGAAGGATTTATTATCAGTAAAGAGTTTAAGAAAAGATTAAGAGAAGAATTTGGCGAGCATTATGCAGAAGCTTATGCTTCAAAATTAGCAACAACTTCTTTGATTTTAGCTAGAAAAGAAGACAAACCTGCTGAAAATGTAGATGCTGGCCAATTTTGGTTTGATAAAATAGATGGTTTAGAGGAAGAAGGCGATGAAAATGATGCACAAGAAATAAAAGAACAAATAAAAGAAAAGAAAAAGGAGGAAGAAAGAGTTTCTTTAGATATTGAAAAAGCTGCGCAGGAAATTGAAAGAGCAAGTAAAGGAGGAAGAGGAGTAAGGCAAGGCAAGAAAATTGTGCGTGTTCTTCCTGATGAAATTTCTGGTTTGACAAAACAAGGCGTGAGAATTACAGGAGAGAAATGAAATGGGGAAGAAAAAGCCGAATGGTTATTTTTCAAATATGTCTAATGAAGAATTAATGTCTTATATAGAAAGAAATCATAAGGGAAAGTCCGTTGCAGAATTTTGTAAAGAAGACAGTCGAGCAGGTAATATTACCAGAAGAAGAAAGATTTTAGATGCGCTTGTTGATGAAGGTATCTTATTAAGAAGAAACAGAAAGAAAGGCTTTTTAGATAAAGTAAAAGACTTTGAATTAATAAAATATGTTGAATCTCATTTTAGTGGATGGTCTATAGTGGAATTTCAAAAGAATGACGGACGAGTATATCAAGAAGTTAATGCTCGTAATCTTATTGATATATTAGCTGATAACAAAATTCTAGTAAGAAGCATAGTTAAACATGATTCATGGAAGAGCCTTGATTATACAATTGAACAAGCTAAATCTATAATAAAGAAATTACATGTTAAGAGTCTTCCCAGTTCAGATATTCTTCGTGAAAATGGGTTTAGTCAATTATGTAACGCTATTCAAAGGCATCATGGCGGGTTTTATGAATTTAGAAAGAAATTATATGAAGTACAGAATAATGTCAAAAAAGGAGAATGGAAAAACCTTCCTTTCACTCTTGAATATGCACGGAAGTGGTTGCAAAAAAATCCAGAATATCTCTTTTTACCAAGTTTCGATGAATTATATGAATTGGATGAATCTAGTTTAGCTTCATCTATATCTAAATATCATGGCGGTTTTCACAGATTTAGGAAGTTATTAGGTGAAAAGCCAAAAATGAGAGAGAAAGGTCTATTGAAAAATCTAGAATATGTTATTAATGAGGCTTTAGTATTAATGAATAAACATGGATGGAATAAATTGCCTGCAGAACACATTCTTTACAAAAAAGGATATAAATCTTTTTCTCGCGCTGTTTCAAAGTATCACGGTGGTTTTCCCGCCTTTCGCGAAAAGCTTAGGGAATACTTAGGACAAACATCACAAAAATCTGAGCTTGAAGGTCTAATTAAAGATTACATTTCTGGAGGAGAAAATTAAGATGAATAAAGAAGAAAGAAAGCCAAATGGATTTTGGAAAGATGAAAAAAATATGATTGCAGCGGCACATGAAATTATAGAGAGATTTGGATATTTGCCTTCAAAAACAGTACTTGAAAAAAAAGGCTATAAATCTTTCTGTACTAAAGTTGTTGGCGACTATGATGGATTTAGAAAATTAAGAGAAAGATTAGGATTAGAACAAATTGTTGCAGAAAGAGGACATTGGGAAGACTTTGATAATGTTAAAAGTAAACTAGAAGAAGTAGAAAAACATTTAGGTCATTTTCCAAAACAAGCAGAACTAGCTGAATTAGGTGAGTATGGTTTAATGAATGCAATTGGAAAAAATCATGGAGGATTGGTAAATGTCGCTGAGAAAATGGGTAGAGAACTTCCTTATAAGAAGAGAGGGTTTTGGAAAGAGTGGGAAAATGTTGATGAAAGGTTAGACAATCTTACTTCTAAACTCGGACACTTTCCAAATTATGAAGAAATAAAAAAATACGATAATCCTCTTTTAAGAGGGATAGAACATCATTATGGCGGCTATAATAAAGTAAGACTAAAGAAAGGATTATCTTTACAAAGAAAAGAAAGAGGCTATTGGGAAGATAAAGTTACTCTGTTAAGAGATGTGCGAGAGTTTATGAATAAACATGGCTTTAAAATTCTTCCAAGTTCAGATGTTCTTTTGGAATTAGATGCCAGCGATTTAAATGAGGCGATTAAAAAATATGGCGGAGGATTTAGAGAATTAAGAGAAGAATTGGGAGGCATTAATCCGACAAAAATAAAGAAAGAAATAGAGAGAGGATTAGAAGAACCACTTAAAGATTATTTGATAAGAGAATATCAAAATAAACATCGTTCATCTAAAGATATTGCAGAAGAATTAGGAACGAACCAATTTAATATACTTAGATGGATGAAGAAAGAAGGAATAAAAGCGAGAAGTATTTCTGAGTCTATGCTGCCTCCCAATTTAAAAATACCTTCTAAAGAGGAATTAGAAGATTTTTATGTAAAACAGAGAAAGTCAACAATTAAGATAGCAGAAAAATATGGAGTCAGTAATTACACAGTAAGCAAATGGTTGAAAGATGTAGGAATTGCAATTAGAAATAATTCTGAGAGACATTTTAAGTTAGGAGGCAGAATTCCTTCAGAAGACGAATTGAGAAGAGATTATCTAGATAATTGGATGAATCAGAAAGATTTAGGGGGGAAATATGGCGTTTCTTCACCAACTATTAGAAATTGGCTTAGAAAGTTTAATATTTCTATTAGAAATCAAGCTGAAGCAAAAAGACCAGAGGATTTTATTTCTCCATCAAAAGAACAATTGGAAAGATTGTATATTGAGGAAGAGAAAACAGTAAGAGAGATAGCAGAGAATTTAGGTATTTCAAAGCATTCTGTTTTTGATTTATTAGAAAAGAATGGAATTGAAAAAAGAGATAGAATAAGTAAAATAAATCGCTTAAAGCTTGCTAAAAAAATTTTAGAGAATATGTATCTAACTCAAGGAAAATCTCCTAAGACTATCGGAAAAGAAATAGGAGTTTCTGCTCCAACAGTTATAAATTGGCTTTGTGAATATAATATTCCTTTAAAGAGCATGTCAGAAGCTTTTATCAAAAAAGGGGGAAGAGTTCCTTCAGAAGACGAATTGAAGAAATGGTATGTTGAAGAGCATAAGACAACAACAGATATAGCTGAGATTTGCGGAATAAGTGATCCTACTGTGGGAAATCTTTTAAGAAAATATGGAGTTCATGTTAGAGACAGAAGAGGTATTTATGATGATAAAGAAAACAGAAAGAAAGCCTTTGATGAACTGTTGAGTAAGTCTAAGAAAAAGTTAGAAACTGTTTCTTGTTGGGACTTTCAAAATGTAAAGAGTGAGGATGGGACTTGTTATAGCGGATTGCTTGGATGGTATAGACGAAATTATAATTGTAATCATAGAAAAGCAAGAGATATATTATTGAATGATTTATGCGGTCTTCCAATTGGAAAGTCTATTCATAATAAAAGGGCGGCTAGAGTTTATCAAAGAGATTTGGATGATTGGGATAGTTTTAAAAAATCTGTTGAAAAAATGTTTGAAGAACATTCTGAACTAGAAGGAAAGTTACCCTCTTCTAAATGGCTCGAAAAAAATTGTTATGGAGCTTTAGCAAGAGCAGTAAGAAATCTATACGGCGGTATCTCTGCTGTAAGGGAGAAACTTGGGCAGGATTTATTTAGAAAACCTAATGGCTATTGGAAGGACTTTAGTAAGTTGTTTGTAGAATTAGAGAGAATTATTGAGTCTCATGAAGAACTAAATGGTGATCTTCCTAGCTCTAAATGGCTAAATGATCATGATTATTCATATATCACAACTGCTGTAAGAAGATATCATGATGGTTTTTCTGTTTTCAGAGAAAAATTTAGAGAATACACCGGATTAAAAACAGAGTCTAATGAATTAGAGAATTTAGTTGAAAGTTATATTTCTGGAGGAGAAGATGGTTAATGAAATTAAACCATTTGGATTTTGGACGAAAATGAATGATGATGATCTCAAAGAGTTTGCTAGAAGAAACCATAATGGCAAATCTTCATCGGAGATTCAAAGAGAAGATGGCGGGCTTTATACTATTCTTCATAAAAGAGGACTAATAGTTAAATTAGTAGAGGAAGGAATTATAATAAGAAAACGTAACTTAGAGCATTTAAGCCGTATTAGAAATATGGATGAAAGAGAGTTCATTTCTTATATGGAAAATAAATATCGAGAAAAATCTTTATCAGAGATCCAGAGGGAAGATCGTATTGCATATCATCGTATTGAGGAATTAGGCCTGCAGGACAAATTTGTTGAATTGGGAATTATTAAAAGAAAAGGTAAAAAAAGAGGATTTTTTACTGATATGGACAATAATCAGCTTATTGAATACACGTCTCAGAATTATAAGGGAATAGCTATTAAACAAATGCAGAGAGCCAATGGGAGATTATATAGTATTCTTTCTAAACGTGATTTAATTCATGAGTTAGTCAAAAGAGGTATTATTATAACGCGAAAGAGAAAATATGGTTCTTTGATAAATATGAATAACGAAGAACTTATAAATTATATTGAAAGTAATTACTCTGGTAAGAGAATTTCTGATTTTAATAATAAAAATAACCGAGCTTATGAACTTGCTTGTGAAAAAGGATTGATAGATTTACTTGTAGAAAGAAAGATTTTGATAAGAGAAGTGAAAAGATCGGGATTTTTTAGGAATATGAGTGATGAAGAGCTTATTGCATATACAGAAAAGAATCATAAAGGAAAATTGATGAGGCAAGCTGAAGAAGATGAATCTTCTGTTATAGTGATTGCCAGAGTTCGTGGATTAATGGATAAGATAGTTGAGAGAGGCATATTAATTAGGGAGATGAAAAAGCCAGGTTTTTTTACTAACATTGGTGATGATGAACTTGTGAATTATATTAGGGAAAATCACTCAGGTAAGAAAATAAGTAATTTCGGCAAAGATGATGCCGCGGCTTATCAAGCTGTTCTTAAACGAGGTCTTGTAGATTTTTTAGTTCAAGAGAGTGTTTTAATTCGTACAAGAGTAAAAAATGGACAGTGGAAAGATGAAGAATATATGCTTGGTAGAGCAAGTGTGATTGCGGAGAAATATGGAATTGAAGTATTTAGTCCAAATCGTTTGTCTTCTTTGAAATATGCAGATCTACTTAAAGCTATTAATTTATATTATGGCGGATTTCCTGCTTTTAGAGATTGGCTTCGAGAAAAATTGCAATTGAAAGCAGAAGTATCAGAACTCGAAGATCTTATTGGCGAATATATTTCAGGAGAAGGAAATGAATAAAGAGATTAAGCCAAAAGGATTTTGGAAAGATCTGAAGATTACTTTGCAAGAAGCAAGAAAAGTAAAAAGAAAACATAGACTTAAGGCGCTTCCGTGCGCGAAGAAATTAAGTGAAATGGGATATGGATGTCTTGGCGCAGGTATTGAAAAGTATCATGGAGGAATGAGAAAATTCAGAGAGTTGTTGGGTGAAGAACAAAGAAAAATAGAAGATGGAATGTGGGATGATGAAGAATTTGTAATTGATTATGCAAGACAGTTAATAAGAGAAAACGAGTTGCAAAGACTTCCTGTGTATGGGGAATTAAATAAAATGGGCGAAACAAGTTTTACCGCGGTTATATCTAAATATCATGGCGGAATGCCGTCATTTAGAATTAAACTTGGAGAAATTCCAATAAGAAAAAGAGGAATGTGGAATAATGAATATATTGAGCAAGAAGCTAAAAGATTTATGAAAGAAAATAATCTTAGTAATCTTCCCGGAACGAAAATATTAAGAGAATTAGGTTATGGAGATCTTGCATCTGCAATTGAAGTTTTTGGAGGGTTTAAAAAATTTCGAAATAGAATGAATCTTGAAAGGCCTATACGTGAAAAAGGAGAATTAAGAAATAGAGAATATGTTGTTGCAGAGGTTAAGAGAATAATGCAAGAAAATGGGCTTGATAAGATGCCTGGTCAGAAAGAGTTATTCCTTTTAGGGCAATCTAGCATCTCTCATGCAATAAGTCGTTTTCATGGGGGTTTTTATGAATTTAGGAAATCTTTTGGTGAAGAACCTCTTTTTATGCCTTCTGGAATATGGCAAGATAGAAAATTTGCTTTAAATGAAGCAAAGAAAGTGAAAATAAAGCATAAGCTAAATACACTTCCATGTTCTGCGACTTTGCGCAAGTTAGGTTATGGAACTTTATCTTCTGTTATTGATAAATATCATGGAGGTTATAGAAATTTTAGAAAGTTACTGGGAGAGGAACAAACGAAAATAGAGAACGGAAAATTGCAGGATCTTGACTTCTTGTTAACTGAGTTAGATAAGATTAAGAGAAAAAATAATTTAGATCATATACCTAGTTCTTATTGGTTACAAAAAAATAACTATACGGGTTTTGTTAGAGCTATTCATGAATATCACGGCGGTTTTAGAAAGCTTCGTACAATTGTTGGTGAGAAACAGCTTAAGCGAGAAGATGGAGTATGGAAGAGCCTTGATTACACAATTGAACAAGCCCAGTTATTTATACAGCAGCATCCTGAATTAAAAGGATTACCAAGTCATAGAAAAATTGTTTTTTATGAAGGCGGAGTAATCCTTTATCAAGTAATAGTAAGATACCACGGCGGGCTAGTTGCTTTTCGTGAGAAACTAAGAGAATATATGGGATTACAATCTTATGGATCTGAGCTTGAAGATCTTGTTAAAGAATATATAGGAGCCAACGATGAGTAATAGTAATGAAGTGGAAATTGAGTTGAATAATGAGTTAGAAAATGAAAGGAGCAAGTTAGATTTAGAAGAATTAATTATGATTTATATGGGAGATAAAGTAGTCGGTTCTACAAAAGAAAGATTTAAATATCTTAATGGTGAGGAGAAAAATATGGCAAGATTAAGACAAGAGTTTTTCGCAAGAAGAGCAGATGAAGTTGCTCAGGATTTATTGGGAAGATATATTTTTGTTAGACAGAAAAATGATGAAGTAATTCAGGCGAGATTAAGAGAAATTGGAGCATATGAAGGAGCAACTAATTCTTCTCCTGAAGGAATTTATTATAATCCTGGAATTGTTTTTGTCAGTACTAAATTTGGACAGAGATTGTTGCATATCTCTACGGGGAAAGATAAAAAAGCTTCTTGTTTGACTTTAAGAAGTGCAGATTTTAATGATGAAAGAATTGTCGGTCCTGGAAATCTTACTAAATTATTGGGAATAAATAGGGATAATCAGAATCTATATGACAACCAGAATGCTTATGGGAGAACTATTTGGGTTGGGGGAGAGGTCGTATCTAAAGAGATTATTAAAAGAAGAGACGGAAATTCAGAGAATTGCTTGGGATATTATTATTTCTGACTTAAATAGATGTTTATGTGGATTGGGATAATATTTATTAACTCTTTTTCTTCTTTCTTTGCAAGAGAAGAGTTATGGAAGCAAGATATACAGATCATTTAAAATTAAGGCTAAAAATTAGGAAAATTCCTTATGAATACCCTAGGAAAATTTATCTTGATCCTGAACAGAAGTTTTTCGATAATTTGGAAAAGACACACATTGCAATAAAAAGGCTTAAATACAATAACAAAGTAAGAAATATGATGATAGCGTTCGATGTTAAGGACTCTGGGATTGAGATAGTTACTATTCATCCAATTAGTGATGAGAAAATTATAAATAGAATAATGAGCAGAAGATGGAGTAAAAATGGTTAAACAATATAAATATGACGAAAAGGCAGACTCACTTTACATATATCTGGAAGATGGGGAAGAAGATAGTTTTGAAGAGATAGCTCCTGGGATAAATATAGAATTAAATAACGATAAAAAGATAATTGGTATTGAGATACTTAAAGCTTCGCGATTTCTTGGAAAAGTTAAAACTACGGTGCAGGAATGAATTGATTGCTTATTGGAGCGTTTTGAGTAATATTTATTAAGCCCATTTCTTTTCTTTATTTATGAATGAAAAAGACGGTGATGTAGAAAAAAATATCGGAGGAGCTCCATTTGTCAAATGGTTTTCCGAGCTAGGAAAGAAAGATGTATCCATAGCCGGGGGAAAGGGCGCTAGTTTAGCAGAGATGTATAATGCTAAATTTCCGATACCTCCTGGATTTATTATATCAGCACAAGCATATAGTTATTTCTTAGAAAATTCAGGATTTGGAGAAAAAATTGATAGAATATTAAGAAATCTAGATGTGGAAAAAACGCAGGAGTTGGATGGGAAAACGAGAGAAATTAGAGAATTGATTAGTGGTGCGAAGATGCCTAAAGAAATGGAGGATTTGATATTGGAAGCTTATGAAATTTTGGATATTGATAAACCTAAAATAGAAGAAGCGAGAAGGGGCGCCGCAGATATATTGAAGATGTCGCATGAACCTGTTTTTGTTGCAGTAAGATCGAGTGCAACAACTGAGGATCTTGCAGATGCCAGTTTTGCTGGACAACAGGAATCATTTCTGAATGTAAAGGGTGGAAAGCAATTAATTGAGAAAGTCAAAGATTGTTTTGCATCATTGTTTACTGCAAGGGCAGTATATTATAGAACGAAAAAAGGATTTGCTCATAATAAATCGCAATTGGCTGTAGTTGTTCAGAGAATGATTGATTCTGAAAAATCAGGAGTTATATTTTCAAAAAATCCTATGAGCAATAAAGATGAGATTGTTATAGAGGCAGTTTTTGGTTTAGGAGAGGGAATTGTTTCTGGAAAAATAAAACCAGATCAGTATGTTGTTTCTGGAAATTTAGGTGATTTTAAAATTAGTGATGTTCAAGTTGGAGAAAAGAAAATAGCAATTGTTAGAAATTCTGCAGGAGAAACAGTCAGTGTAAAATTAACTGAAGAGAAAGGCAGACAACAAGTTCTTGATAGTTATGAAATTAAAATTCTTGCTCAATATGCTAAAAGACTTGAAGAGCATTATAAAAAACCCCAAGATATAGAATTTGCTATTGTAAGGAGAGAAATTTATATTGTTCAATCTAGACCGATTACGACAATCTATTCTGCTGATGGCAGGAAAGATATTGAGGGAAAGATATTGCTTTCTGGATTAGGGGCCTCTGGAGGAGTAGCATTTGGCCCTGTAAAAGTAATTAGACATCTTGATGAATTGAACAAGGTGAAAAAAGGAGATGTTTTGGTTACTGAAATGACTAATCCTGACATGGTTGTTTCTATGCAAAGAGCTGCTGCTATTGTGACTGATGAGGGAGGTTTGACAAGTCATGCTGCGATCATTTCAAGAGAGATGGGCATACCTGCTGTTGTAGGGACAGGAGAAGCGACAAGGAAATTGTATGACGGTCAAATAGTTACTGTGGATGGCTTTAATGGCAAGGTTTTTGAAGGAGAAGGAGAGGAAAAGCAGATTGAAATAAATCCTATTGTGCCTACAAAAACGAATATTAAAGTAATTGTCGATATACCTGATTTTGCTGAAAGAGCAGCATTAAGCGGCGCAAAAGAAGTTGGACTTGTGCGATTGGAGGGAATTATTGCTGCTGGAGGGAGACATCCAAAGTACTTTGTTGATAAGAAGAGAGTTAATGAATATACTATTTTGATTTATAAAGGACTTAAAAAAATTGCAGAGAGTTTTGAAGGCATGTGGATAAGAACTTCTGATTTAAGAAGTGATGAGTTTGGAAATCTTGAGGGGTCGCCGCAGGTTAAAGAAGAAAATCCAATGCTGGGGGATCATGGTGTCAGATTTAGCCTAAAGCACAGAGATATTATGCAAGCTGAACTTGAAGCCGTATTAGCTTTAGTTAAAGAATTTCCTCATAAGAGATTTGGTATAATGGTGCCTCAAGTGATAAGTGTTGAGGAGTTTAAGGCAACCAAGGAAATGGTTGTAAAGTTAGGTATGGATGAAAAGGTTGATGTTGGAGTTATGATTGAAACTCCTGCTGCAGTTCAAATTATCAGTGATTTGTGCGTGGAAGGCATTAATTTTGCAAGTTTTGGCACCAATGATTTGACGCAGTATATGCTGGCAATAGATAGAAATAATACTTCTGTTCAAAATTTATTTAATGAAATGCATCCTGCTGTTTTAAGTGCGATATCTTTTGTTATTAGGAAGTGCAAGAAGTTTAAAGTTAAGACTAGTATTTGCGGGCAAGCAGGAAGCAAAGAAGAGATGGTTAGGTTTTTAATAAAAGAAGGTATTGACAGTATTAGTGTAAATGCTGATGCTGCTGAAAAAGTAAGCAAACTAGTTCAGGATATTGAAGGAAAAGGATATGCCCCTTCAATATTGAAAGAGAAAATAGAAAGGAAAATTATTGAGGAGATAGCCGGAGTGCCTGCTCCGTCTCTTTTAGTGAAAAAAGATGAGGAAGATAAAGAAGAGAAAAATAATTTAAGTAAATCGGAAGATAAAAAAATTGAGCTGCCTGAATTAAAACAAGGGTTAGAGCATTCTTTGTCGAATAATTATTTATTAAATAAAGATATTGAAGAAATAGTTTTAGAGCAGCTTAATGGAAATGGAGATGGACGGGAAGAGAAAATAGAGGATGAGTATCAACCAGGAAATGCAAATGATAAAAAGAAAAAAGATATTCCCCCCTTATATGAAGCTGTCTCAATAACTTCTGATTTGTTTAATAGGCTTGAGAGGAGTGAGGGCGTTGATGCTTAGTATTTATCCTATCAAATCCCATTTTGAATAGCCTTTTTCTCTAAGTCTTGTATAAATTGGGAAGAGAGCATTCCAAAGATTTTGATAAGGCTGTAATTCTTCTTCTTTTCTTTCATAAAATTGTGAAACATCGCTCTTTATTTTATTCGGCGAGATTCCTAGCTCTGCTATTGTGTTGTCTATTGTTTGATAAAATTGCTCTCTTGTCTGATTTTTTTTAAGATCGCTTGTTTCATCACGATTTGCACCGATTTCTTCGAATGTTTTATTCCACCATCCTATTTTTCTTTGTATTGCTCTGTAAAATGCTTCTTCTTCATCAGAAGGAAAGTGCATGTGAAAATTGTTTAGAACATGGTTATATTTGACAGTAATTGAAGAGTCTGTATATTTTCTCAGTTCTTCTGCTATTTCTTCATTTATGGTTGTTTCTAATGTTTGCATATTTTCTTATATTTGTCTGCTTATTTAAACTTTTCTATCTGTCACTTCTATAAAGTGGATACAATAGAAAGATTTATAAAGTCTTTTTGCTTTGAAAAAGCATGACAAATGGAACTAATGCAGGTAATAAATTTGAAAAATTTAAAGGGTTTTATGCAGAGTATGCTAACTCAAAGAATTCAGCTAAAGCTAACGATGCAAGCGGGAGAACAAATGGAAGGAATTATGCCCTTGGATTTTTAGATACTTTATCTTATGATGCGGATTTAGCTTATATGGCTACTCCTGAAAATTTAGATAGAATTCAAAGAGGAGATCAGGCATACATTGATACTATTTTAGATTTGGCTGTAAGCTATAATACTGATAAGATTAGAGGTGAATTAAAAGCAGATAATTTAGAGGCAATTATTAATGATGCTCCAAAAGATAAAATAGGAAAGAATTTCATTGGATTTCAACCTGTAGGTGTAAAGGGAAATGATTGGCATAATGAGAGAGCGCAAGTACATGGTCGTATTTATAGATTGCAAGGTGCTTTACAGGGAGATGAAGAAGCAGTTGAAAGAGTTGAAGACGAAATTAAAGTGGAGTATGTCGGCCAGAGACTTGAAGTTTTTAAAGAAAAATTAGAAAAAAATAAAGATCTTTCAAAAGAAACTGTACAAAAAGCATTAAATGCTTTATCATTCATTTACTCAAGAAGAGATTTGAGATTTTCGCAAAATGATTTTGGAAAGTATGTAATTGATGCTAGTAAAAGAATAACTTCTGAGTTTGAAAAAATGTTTAAGAATGAAGATGAAAAAGTCAGATATGCAACTACAAACATTACAGAAGGCGCGAAAATGTTATTGAATCAAGGCGAAGAAGGTTTTGATAAAGCTGCTGGATTGATTGGCAGTATTGATAGATAATTTACTTTGGATTTTGAATCATCTTTAAAATGAGAGAAGAGGCTTCTTCAAGGAATTTTTCTGCTCTTTCCTGCCACATATCAATATCAACGCCCTTTATATTTCTGATAGAGCCATGTGATATTCCTTTATGCAGATTATAAAGATCTCTAATAAGAACAACATACTGCTGATCTAAAAGTCCGACGTCGGCAAAATTTTGTTTAATCATCTGAGGGATGTGTTCAGGACTTGGAGGTACTTTTCCTGCAGTAATCAAGAGAGCTTGAGCAGTGTCAACCATTGCCCAATATACTCCTTCTATTGCTCCCATTTCTGATGCTTTGCTTCTTGCCAGATGGGTCGGTGCACGAGATAATGCAGCATAAACTGCTTCAGGAGTTGAACGTATTTTTCCCTGAATTAAAAGTGCTTTTAAGGGATTAAAGAATCCACCTATATCAATCAAAGCTTCTCCATAACGAATAATATTAACTACAACTGGATCACCATAGAGAAGGTCCTGCCACCATGTCGTTAATTTCACAGTGTTTATATGGAGCTCTTTTCGATACTGGCTTTCTGCTACAATTTTAGCCAGCTCTTCACGATACCATGCTATTAATTCCATGTCCCAGATAACAGCCGCGTCGTCTACAATTAAAATAATGTCAATATCAGAACCAGTAACTGCAATATTTTTTGCCTGCGATCCGAATAAAACTGATGCTTTAATTAAACGGTCAAATTTTTTATGCACTTTTACAGCGAAATCCATAGCTACATCACGTTCTGTAATCAGCCTCGATTTAGGTATTTCAGCAACAAGTTCTTCTGTTTTTTGTTCTTGAATAAATTTTTCCTCAACCATTTTCACCTTTTTATATTATTTATAAGAGTGATGGGCTTTTAAATATTTGCTGTTTTCACGAGCAAATGTTTCTTTAGTATATTTTTTTAAATTTGACTAGTGTTCTAGTTAATAAGATAATAAATATAATTGATACTGAGAAAATTGATTTTGCGCAAACTCCCTACTTCAGTTCGCGAGACTGAAAAAATCTTCGATTTTTGAGGCATTCAAGAATCTTTGATTCTTGATGAAGCAAAATCAATTTTCGAGGCTGAGAAACTCT
>ORJL010591793.1_pt1 | contig 15767 bp, 12 predicted proteins | sample 1779941 | NCBI WGS metagenome assembly ORJL01 (sample SAMEA104232317, study PRJEB22302) | groundwater metagenome | biome: forest; feature: aquifer; material: groundwater | place: USA | collected 2011-08-07 | depth 5.8 m | reverse complement strand
GGCCGCGCCGCAGATCGAAGTCCCCGTGGCCAACAGAACAGTCAGACCATTATCGACCCCGATGGCTCGGCCCGCGGCCAGCATGAATGCGAAGGTGCCTACCAGCGAAAGCGCAACGATAAGGAACGCTTCTGTACCCATCGAAGCCAGCTGTGAAAGCGTTAACTGCAGTCCCAGCAAAACTATCGCCGTGCGAAGCGGCAGCCTCATAGAGAAACCAATGCCCGGACGTATTCTTTGGCCAACTCCGAGCACATTTCGAAGCGCTATCCCGAGGATAGCAGCAAGAATCATAGGACTGAGAATCGATATGCCGGGCAGCCGATGTAGCAACGTCGCCGTACCCGCAATTCCGAACGTGAGCGCGAGACCAGGAAAAAACCGGAAGACCGCCGGTGACCCCGTCTCGGAAGGCCATCGTCGAGTCGCAACATCGTCGGTATTAAAAGATTGCGACGGATTACACGTTGCAGGCTTTGCGATGATGTCCACAAGGTCGGTGGGCGGCAATTTCGCTGTCATGCCGCGACCCGCGAAAGAGCATGCGTGAGGCGGTCCGGATCTACCTCAATGCCAAGCCCCGGACCCTGCGGCACGTCGACATTGCCGGCCACAGGTCTCAGTGTTGGACTGAGAAACCAGTCTTCCAGATCGTGTGGATTGATTTCGATGTATTTCACGCGCGGTGTCGCAGCGCAAAAATGCAGAGACGCAGCAATCCCAGGACCGTAATAGAACGAATGGGGTGACAGCTCGAGATCAAAGGCGTCTGCAAGCGCGGCAATCCGGCGGCAGGCCAGCAATCCGCCTGACTTGATCAGATCCGGCTGTACCACGTCGACCGCGCGACGCGCGACCAATTCACGGAATCCCCAATGCGTATACTCGTTCTCCCCGGCTGCAATCCGAACCGGTGATCGGTCTCGTAACCAGCGCAGTCCGTCATAGTCATCCATTCGCAAAAGAGGTTCCTCGATCCAATGCACTCCGAATTCGGCGACCTCCTGGCACATCCGCAGCGCATCACGCGGGCTCCAGGCTCCCGCCGGGTCGAACATCAGCCGGATATCAGTCCCCAGCGCATGCCTCGCAGCACGCACGCTTTCAACGTCGCGTTGATGCAGCTTGATTGCACCATAACCTTGCGCGGCACATCGACTGGCGGCCTCGGTGACATGCGCAGGATCCGCGAATTTGTGCATGCTGGCATAGGCCGGAATACTTTGCCGGATTGCGCCACCAAGCAGCTGATAAACCGGTGCGTTGAGCGACTTGCCCAGTATGTCCCAAAGGGCAATTTCGACGCCGCTGATGGCGTGCAGCGCAAGCCCGGCGCGGCCATATCGGAATGTGGCGCTATAAAGCTTCTCCCAGAGATATTCGATGCGCCGCGGATCTTCGCCAAGCAGCAGAGGACGCAGCGTCGCCGCAATAAACGTCGCCATCGCTTCATGCGCGAGGCGAAAGCACTCACCGATGCCTCGTAAGCCCTCGTCCGTGTCAACAACAACAAGCGTATGATGCGCACTGGTCTCTCCACCGACCGCCGACGGTGACATCGCCTTCAGAGGAACATTCAGATAGGCAACACGCACATCTGTGATACGCATGGAGGGTACTTTCCGGCTAGCGCTTGTGCGACAGACCGGCGGCCTGCATGCGGATCATCTCGGCACAATCGTCCATCCACTCGCAGAGCACACGCCGCGTTGTTCGCGGGGCAATGATATCGACGATGCCAAAGCGCTCGGCGGTCCGGAATGGCGAACCAAGCCGATTATAATGCTCCTCGAGTTCGCGACGGCGCTGCATCGGATCATCCGCTCCCTCGATATCACGCCGATAAGCCGCAGCTACTCCGCCCTCGATCGGGATCGAACCCCAGCGCGCCGAGGGCCACGCAAACCGGTGATTGAGGGAAAGGCCGGTCATTCCGTATTGCGGACCATGCAGGCCGCCGGCGAGCCCGAACGCTCGACGCATCATGATCGATACCCATGGCGTACGAGCACGCTCGATCAACTTGTATACCCGAACGGCACCGAGCAACGTGCCAGCCATCTCCGCCTCAAGGCCCGTCATGTTGCCGGGTTGATCGACGAAGTTGACGATCGGCAAATGGAACAGATCGCACATCTCGATCAGGCGCTCACACTTGTTTGCGGCCTGCATCGTCATCGATCCCGCATGAAAGCGCGGATCGCTGGCCATGATGCCGAATGGAACGCCGTTCAGTCGCGCGAGGCCTGTGATGACGGACTTGCCGTGATAGCGGCCAATCTCGAAAAATGACCCCCGATCGACTATCGCTTCGAGAATCTTTCGCGGATCGAACGCCTTGCGCCGGTCCCGGGGAATGGCATCATCAAGCCACAGCTCCTCGCGGTTGGGATCGTCGTCACAATCGACCCGCGGCGGCTCGCTCCATATATTGCGCGGAAGATAGCTTAAGAAACGCTTCGCCTGCAGGAGGGCGTCCGCCTCATCCACCGCCTCGTTATCGACGATGCCGCTGTGCCGCGAATGGACTTCGTAGCCACCGAGAGAATTCTTGTCGATCTCCACTCCGAAGGCCTGTTTCACGACCGGCGGCCCGGCAGCGAAAACCTGCGACGTATCGCGCACCATGATCGAGAAGTGCGACGCCAAGACCTTGAATGCGCCGAGTCCCGCGCAGGAGCCCATCGCCACGCCGACGACGGGCACGGTGTCGAGCAGCGGGACAACCGGCCAGTTATTATAGCCTGGTATTTTCGTCGCTTGCTGCTGATCGAAAAGTTCCCCGCGCCCGCCGGCAGTATCGACGAGCCGCACCAACGGTGTCTTCGTCTCGTAGGCGAAACGCTCGATATAGATCCACTTGTCTGAATTGGCAGATTCTGAAGAACCGCCTCGAATCGTAAAATCGTCAGCAGAAACGCAAACCTTTCGTTCGTCGATCCGGCCGATGCCGACGACAGTATTGGAAGGCACAAAGCTCTCTCGTGCGCCATCCGGTGCGTAAGCTACCTTGCCGGTCAGCACGCCGAATTCGCGAAAGCTCCCTTTGTCCACCAGAACATCAATGCGCTCGCGCACCGTCAGTTTTCCGAGCGAATGCTGACGTGCGATCGCTTCCGCTCCGCCGAGTTGGCGCGCGATATCCTGACGCTGCTCGATCTCTTTGAGCTCCGGCGTCCATTCATGGGATGGCGCAGGCGCCAAATCTGTCGCCTTATGCTTTTCGATCTTTGATTTAGACACGTCGATCTCGTCCCGATATCGTTAGCTATCCAGCACCTGCCTTGACGGCGTCGATGAAGCAGGTCCGCTTTTCGATTGGGTGCTGATCACTCCGTCTGCCTCAAGCTGCGCGACCTGTTGGGATGTGTAACCCAGAAGCCGCTGCAGAACCGCGCCGCTGTCGGCGCCAAGCGTGCTACCAAGACGGTAGACCCCGCCTGGCGTTTCGGAGAGCTTGGGCACGATCCCCGGTACCGTCAGCTTTCCAAGCACGGGGTGAGGCGCTTCGAGCAGCATGTCACGCGCGCGATAATGTTCATCCTGGAAAATATCGGAAATGGTGTTCACAAGAGATGCAGGCACGCCGGCCGCGTCGAGCTTGTCTTGTGCTTCCCGCGCATTCTGAGTCTTCGCCCAAGCCTGGATTTCTTCATCGAGCGCATCGACGTTGATGGAACGCACACGCGGGTCGCAGAAGCGTGGATCCGTCGGCAGATTTGGGCGTCCCATCGAGTCAGACAGGCGCCGGAAGATCGCATTGTTATTGGCGGCGATCAGGATGTACGCATTGTCCTTCGTCATGTAGAGGCTGTTCGGCGCAGTGCCGGGGAGACGCGGCCCGACACGCATCGGAACGGTGCCCAAGCGGTCATAAACCGGCACCCAGGCCTCCATCATCGTGAAAGCGGTCTCGTACAAAGCCGCGTCGATGACCTGTCCGCGACCGGTCTTCTGCCTTTGTAGCAGCGCCATGACTGCGCCATAGGCTGCGAAGATCGCCGTCATGTAGTCGGTCATCGGCAAGGCGACGCGGGCCGGCGGCCGATCCGGATCGCCCGTCATGTGACGTACCCCTGCGAAGGCTTCACAGATCGCGCCGTAGCCGGCATTGGCGGATTGCGGTCCCGATTGCCCGTAGCCACTGATACGGACCAGGATGAGTCCCGGATTGTTCTTCGACAACTCCTCGTAACTAAGCCCCAGACGCTCAAGAGTTCCGGGGCGGAAATTCTCAACGACGATGTCGCACTTGTCCGCAAGCGCGCGAACGATGTCGCGCCCTTCAGCGGTTTTGATGTCGAGAGCCATATCCTCTTTGTTTCGGAGGATCGCAGCCGCATAGAGTTCGACATCGTGGTCCTGATCGCCGATCGTGCGAACAGTATCGCCGCCAAACGGCTCGATCTTGATTACCTCCGCGCCGAAATCAGCCATGAGTCGCGTGCAAGCCGGCCCCGCAATCATGCTGCACAGCTCCAGAACACGATATCCGACCAGCGGACCCTGCGGCTTCTCACATAACGGCACGGAACTCTCCTGCTATTCTTCTTAGCGCTCTACTGTCTTGGTCCAGCGCGAACGGATTTCGCCTGCCTGAGTGGCAAGCTCATCCGCGTTAACGTTGTGCACTTTCAGCTTGTCGATGGGTTCGAGCCCAGCCGGCGTGCCGCCATCCACGATGACGGGATACATGCCGACCTTCGGCAGCAATTGCTGCTGTTCCTGCGATATCCGAAACATCGAGAACAAACGAGCGGCATTGGGATGCGGTGCGGCCTTCATGATCGCGAGCACGCTTGCGCCCACGATCGTTCCTTCGGAAGGATACACGACGCCGAAATTCTCACCCCGTCTAAGGGCCGTCGCGAGGCGCACGTTGATATCGACACCAACCTGCCGTTCGCCGGTTGCGATCGCTTGTTCCGCTTCCGGCCAGCCCTGGACGATAAACAAGTTGTTCTTCTTCAGGCCTTCGACCAATTCCCACCCGCCTAGTTCGACAAGACCCTTGACGAACACAAGCTGTGAACTTCCGTAGTTGGGGCTGGCAACAACGACCTTGTCCTTCCATTTCGGATCGGTCAGATCCTTGTAGCTCTTCGGCGCCTCAGCCTCCGAAACGAGCTTCTTGTTGTAAATGATCGGATAGGTGTTGCGGGCGATCGCGACCCAAAGTCCGTCTGGCGACACCAGACCCTTGGGCAGCTTTTCAGCGCCCGGCGGGACGAATGAAGCGATCGCCCCCTTCTTTGAAAGCTCCATGATGATGGAAGAGTCGCCCACCTCCACCACATCGGCGTTGACGCGGCCGGACATCAACTCAAGCTGGATTTTCTGAGCAACCTGTACGCCGCCGGTGATGAACGCATCGAACTTGATGCCATATTGCTTTGTGAAAGCCTCTCCGAGTTCCTTCATCGTGGGGCTTGGAGCGCCAATGCCATAATAGGCAACGACGCCTTCGGCCTTCGCCTTGGCGATGAGGTCTGCATCTTGCGCAAACGAAGGCGCCGACGATAGCAAGCCGATTGCAGCCGCTCCGAGCAGCATTCCGACATACGACTTCATGTAGAAACCTCCCTAACGTTTTTTTCTGGTGAGCTCATACGTAAGGCGAACCGTGCTACGATAAATAGCAGCAGCACAGCGATGACCAACAGTACGACGATCGCGGCGGTCAATTGCACTTGCCCCTCCGCCCAGACCAGCATGGCGGTCATCATCAGGGTCTCAGTCCGGGGGCTGAACAGCAAGGCGATGGAGACGATCTCGCGGATGCATGCGACGAAAACCAGGAGCGCGGTCGATGCCGTAGCGAATTTAAGAAGCGGCAGCACGACGCGCAGCGTAACGCTGAAGACGCCCGCGCCGACAACGTGTCCGGCTTCCATCAGCGACCGATCGATCTGACGAAGCCCGTCCGACAGGGGCTGCACGGCGAACGGCAGGAAACGTCCAAAATAGCAAATCAGAATAATCCAAAGCGTTCCATACAATGCCAGAGGCGGGCGGATATAGGCGAGAACAACACCGAGCGTGAACACCACCGCCGGAATGCTGAAAGGCAGGAAGGCGACAATCCGCGCCAACCTGGCCGTGAGATTTCCGCCGTGAGCGGTCATGGTGGCAATCTGCAATCCGATCACAAGCGTCGCAATCGATGTGCAGACGGCGAGTATCAGCGTGTTGGCGAAACTTGCGACCATGCGGTCGCCGCCGAACAACACCTCATGATAGAATTCGAATGTGATGTTGTTCAGCGAAAATCCCAGCGACCAAACCTTGGACAGTGAGATTCCGACAAGCACGACGGACGGGATCCCGACCCCTACCAACATGAGAAGGAACGCATAACCCAGCGCCGCGGCTTTCCAGCGACGAAGTCGAACCGGGCGCGCGCGAAACCCCTTGCCGGTTACCGTGGTATAGGCACCCGAACGCAGCAATTTGTCCTGAAGCAACAATACAAGCGCGACGATCACCAGAAAGACCATCGCCACGGCCGCCGCGAATTCGAATTTCGGCGGGAAGCCTGAAAGGTCGGCGAATATCTGGGTAGACATCACATAAATGCGCGCCGGAATGCCGATGACGGCCGGCGGACCGAATACGCCGAGAACTTCAATGAAGCCCAATACGGCGCTTGAGGTGATTGCGGGAAGCACTACAGGCAGCACAATCTTGCGTGTGATCTGATTGGGCGGCGCCCCGGAGGTGGCCGCGGCCTCTTCCAGCGTCGGGTCAATACTGTGAAGGGCTGCTTCCACCAGCAGCACGGTCAGCGGGAACAGCCCGAGCGCCGTGACGACCACCATGCCGGTGAGCGTGTAGATGTTGAAAGGCTGTATGCCGAACCACGCATTCAGCACCTGATTTGCAAGGCCAGCGCGCGGCTGAAAAATGAATACATAGGCGATGGCGTGGAACAGCGGCGGCATTACGAAGGTGATCATCGCGAAGCCGCGGATGAAGCCCTTGAAGGGCATATCGGCCCGCGCCAGAAGCCACGCGAGCGGAAGCCCGAGCGCGAGCGACAGAGCGACAGAGGCCGCCGCATAGATCAGCGTCGTGCCGATTACACGCAGGTAATATGAAGAAAATGCTTCGTTGTAATGCGCCAGCGTCCATCCTTCCTCGGAGCGGAACGAGCCGGCCACCACCCAGATGATGGGATAGATGATGCAACAGCCGAGGATTGCGAACAGCAATATCCTGCCAGCCAGATGAACCGCGGAATCGGCCGCAAGAAGCCGTTTGATCGCACCGTTTGTCGTACCGATCGAAGTCATGACTGCAGACCGATCAGCCGGTCCGCGGGCAGGCGCAAATTCGTCGCAGTACCTACCGACAAAGCCTGCGCACGCGACACATGAATACGCAGTGTCTGTTCGCCGACCGATGCGAACAGGACCACGTATTCGCCCTGGTAGACCTTACGAAGGACACGACCGGTGAAAACGTTGTCGTCACCGGCGGCCTGACTGACCAATTCGATGTCTTCCGGTCGTATCATCAGGCATCGAATCGTCTCGGCGTCCTGCCCGTCGATAACGACGGCTCCGATCTCGGTCTGCGCGAGAAGCGAATTTCCGCTCCGGGTCACGCCCCGAACGTCGATGAAATTTCCGGCGCCCACAAACTCGGCGACAAACCGGCTCTTGGGCCGCTCATAGATGTCGCGCGGCGAGCCCTGGTCGGCGATTGTGCCGTTCTGCATCACCACAACCTTGGACGAGATGCTCATCGCCTCGGCCTGGTCGTGCGTGACGTAAATCGCCGTCAACCCCGTCCTGTCCTGCACCTCCAGAAGCTCGTAGCGCATTGCCTCCCGCAACTTGGCATCGAGATTGGCCAGCGGCTCATCCAGCAAGAGGATATCGGGGCCGTATGCCAAAGCGCGTGCGAGGGCCACGCGCTGCTGCTGTCCGCCGGACAACTCACCCGGAAACGCATCGGCACGCGCGGTCATCCTGACGAGATCGAGAGCATGACGAATGCGCGCGTCGCGATCCGCACGAGGGACGCCGTGGAACGGCAATCCGAAACCTACATTTTCGCCGACCGACATGTGCGGCCAAAGCGCGTAATTCTGGAAGATCATTCCGAACCGACGCTTCTCTGTCGGTACGTTGACGCCGCGAGCGGCCGAGAACATTACCTCATCCGCAAACCGGATTTCGCCGCGACTCGGAGTCTCGAGACCGGCAACACACCGTAACGTCGTCGTCTTGCCGCAGCCACTTGGCCCGAGCAGAGTGGTTATCTTCCCGGCTTCGGCGACCAGTGAAACATGATCGATTGCGGCCACGATCCCGGCGAACGTTTTGCTCAGGTCATCAATCGCGACGGCGCGAGTCATCGCACGGCACGCGCCGTCTGCGTTGGCGCCGCTCGATCAATAGCGTCCTCGTGCTTGATGATGCGAAGCGCTTCCCGGCAGGATCTCTCGACGCGCTGTGTCGCATAACGGCACGCCTTTTCGATGTCACCCGCGCGGATCGCTCTGTACTCACCCCGCCAGAGCCCAAGCGATTCGATGCGCCGTTGCGAGGTTCCAAGACCCAATCGCGAATAGCGGAAGGTCCGCAATGCGAGCGAAGCAACCATCCTGGCAAGGCTCGGGTTATTGGCTGCCTGCGCCATATCAAGTCCCAGTCGCAGAACGATCGCTGCATACTGATCGGCATCTTTAGGATCTTGAGAAAGTCGATCAAGTTGTTCGATCGCCCGCTCCATCGCGCTCAACGCGGTCGGCGAACGGGTCTCCGCGAGATGGCGCGACACCACTTGATATAGGGCCACGCGAATCTCGAAAATGTCGAAGACTTCCTTTTGCGAAAGATTCGCGACCACGCATCCTCGTCGCGGATGAAGAACGATAAGCCCCTCCCGCTCAAGAATTCGGAGCGTTTCGCGTATAGGAGCGCGGGAGACGCCAAACTCTGCGGCAATGTCCTGCTCGATAATTCGGGCACCGGCGGCCATCGAGCCCGCAATGATCCGTTCCGTGAGGGCAACTGCAATTTGCTCAGGCAGCGACAGAGTCATCGGTGCGTCCGCACCGTGCCAGCAAAAGACAATTGTCGCTTTCAGCACGTCTTCATTCGAGTACATGGCAGGACGATAGGTGATTGGACTTTCGTCGGCAAGAGGATTGTCGACAATATTCAGGGGCACTGGAAGAATTGGCAGATGCAATCAGCCGAAGCCGGCCACCCTCCGGTCCCGTTAAAGCACCTCGGGGATGCCGCATTCCAGGAAATCGAGGACTTCCTCCGCGACCGCCCGGCATTCCTGTTCGCGGCGCCGGCTCGCAGGCCACCGGATCAGGTTTGCAAATACGCTGAGTTTCAGCCGCGTGTGCAGCCCGGAAGGTATGCCCAACGCCAGAAGCGGCGATTCGGTGCGGGGACTTGCCACATATATTGTCGCCACGGAGACGGATGGCCGCCTTCCGGCCGGTAGATGCCGCTGATGCAATTGAAAATGCTGGTCTTACCAGCGCCATTCGGCCCGATCAGAGCCAGCAATTCACCCGCTCATGCCGAAAGCGATACGGCGTGCCGATTTTGTTGATCTGATCTTTTGCGGAAAACATCGATGCCTATTGCATCGTGACGCCCGCGGACTTGATGACATCACGCCATCGCGCGCGTTCGCTTTCGATGAACTTTGCGGTCTCGGCTACATTCGCTCCCATCGGCTGCACGCCCATCTTCGCGAACTGTGCCGCGACTGACGCGTCCTGCAGAATTTCCAGAATTGCCGAATTGAGACGATCGACTACGACCGGCGGTGTTCCCGCAGGGGCCATCAACGCAAACCAGGTGATCGACTGGAATCCAGAAACGCCAGCTTCCTGGACCGACGGAATTCCGGGAAGCACATTCGTGCGATTGGCGCTGCCTACGGCAAGAATGCGTATCTTCTGGGACTGGTGAAGATTGAGAGACGAACCGAGATTGTCGAAGAACAGGTCGACGCTGCCACCGATCAAGTCCTGAAGCGCCGGTGCCGTCCCGCGATAGGGAACATGAATCATGCGCAGCCCGGTCATCGACTGGAACATCACCGCCGTCAGATGCGAGGTCGAGCCGTTGCCCTGCGAAGCAAAGGTGACCTTTTCGGGATTCGCTTTCGCGAAGGCGATCAGCTCGCCGACCGTCTTCGCGGGGAAATCTGACTTCACCGCAAGCACATTCGGGACCACCCCAAGGACGATGACCGGCTCAAAGTCGGACGGCCGATAGTTCAGATTTGGGTAAAGCGACTCGTTGATGACCACGGGTCCGGGCGGACTTGCCAGCAGCGTGTAACCATCGGCGTCGCTGCGCGAGACAGCCTCGGCTCCGACATTGCCGCCGGCGCCCGAACGGTTTTCTATGACAAAGGGTTGAGCGAACTTGTCCCGCAGCTTTTCCGCAACGATCCGTGGCAGGATATCCGCCGTGCCTCCCGCCGGGAACGGCACGATGATCTTCACCGTGCGCTGCGGATATTGCGACCCCGGATCCTGCGCATAAAGAATACTCGGGGCACAGAGACACAGTAGAGCGAGCGCAAGCGACGTGCGCAGTTTCACTCTCATCATTCCGTCCTCCCGTGACGCTGCGTTTCTTGTTCTTGATTACAATTGCGGTCCGGCGATCGGCCCGGTGCCGAATTCGCGGGATCTAGACCGAGCCATTCCGGTTGATATTTTCGGGCTCATGCCGCCATCCCCGGCGGATTCACGGCCCCGACGGCGGGCCGTTCGTTCAGCAACCGAACGGTGCGAAGCACCGCCTCAGGATCGGCCTCTCCGCGTCCCGCGATGTCAAAAGCGGCGCCGTGCCCAACGCTGGAAAACACCACTCCGGCGCCCACGCTCAGGGCCGAGGCCTTTCGTCCGGCAACGAGTTTCACAGGGATATGACCCTGATCGTGATACATCGCGACAAAGGCATCGAGATCCGAGCGGCCAAGCATCAAATCGGCACCGACCGGCCCCTCCACGTTGAGACCTGCTTGCCGCAACCTTGACACTGCCGGCACCGTGATCTGCTCGTCGTCGTCACCGAACAGCCCACCTTCACCGGCATGGGGGTTGATGCCGAAAATTCCGATCCGCGGATTCGAGATGCCGATGTCTTTCAGCGTGGAAACACAAACCAGCGCCGCAGCCTCGACCAATTCGGGAGTGAGGCGCGACAACGCGCCCCGCAACCGTTCATGCAAGGTCGCATGCAGGATGCGTAAACCGCCGCCGACCAGCATGAGAAAAACGCGGTCTTCCGGCGTTCCGGTCAGCCGGGCGAGCAGCGAGGGATAACCCGAAAACGGAACTCCGGCAGCATTCACCGCGGTCTCGCTATGCGGACAGCCCACGATCGCGCGGACATCCCCGGCACGCGCAAGGGCGAGCGCCGCCTCGAGATAGGCGACCGTCGCCTGGCCCGCCGCGGCGTCGACAATGCCCGGCTTGAACTTCGCATTGGGCAGCGACGAAACATCGTGAAATGCGATGGCGTGATCGTGCGGAGCACCGGCGATAAACGGCACAAGCGGGAAACCGTACCCATGCCGCTCGTGATAATGAGCGATGACGCCTTGGTCGCCGACGAGCACGACACGCGGTCCGGCATTGCGGGTGCACTCCGCCGCCGCCTTGACGGCGATCTCCGGACCGATGCCGTTCGGATCGCCGAGCGTAAGCGCGATCGGCGTTTCGGATGCAGCGCTCATCTCGGCACGCCCGCGCGCACGATGCGCAACCCGATCGCATGACCGCTAGCGCTTGTCGCGACCGAAGACAGTTTCGCTGAAAACGACACGTCGATAGACCCTGCTAGAACCGTTCGCTTACAGGACAAATGTTCGTATAACGAACAAATCACCCGCTTTTACAATCGCTTTAAATCCCCCTTGAGTCAACAACGAACGGCAATGCGCGACGTGGCATCGATGACATCGCGCACGCCGACTTGCGGCGCGATCATCCGCAATCGATTTATGTCAGAGAATGAGAGAATGAGAGAATGAGAGAATGAGAGGCGCGACAAAGCCTTCCTGCGGCGCACCCAGCAGCGCCGAAAGTTTTTCAAAATACGGAGCCGCCCGGCTGCGGCTTTAGGGAATCATGACGGCGCGTCCGATAATCTTTCCATCGTGCAAACGCCTCAGATTGTCGTTCGCGTCATGAAGCGAGCAAGGCGTCGTTGGGAACGACGGCAGACCCTTGGACTTCGCGAGTTCCAGCAACTCCCTCAAATCGGCAAGATTGCCGACAAAACTTCCGGTAATGCTCAACGCTCTCAGCGGAATGGTCGGAAGAGGAATGTCGATCGATCCTCCGAACAATCCGACCAGGATATACTTGCCGCCCTTGGCGAGACTGTCGACGGCGAGCGTTGCAGTGGCCGCGCTGCCCACAAGATCGATCACTACATGAACGCCCGCGCTTACTGCAGACTGAAGCTGCGCGCGAAGATCGGTCGCGTTTCCATCGAGCGCTTCGATCGCACCGGCGTCGATGGCTGCTTGCCGTTTTCCGGCATCGATATCGACGACGATTGCGCCCTTGCCACCCATCATCTTGACGAGATGCACGCACATCAAGCCAAGACCGCCGGCACCGATGACTACCACCTCCGAATGCCGGATGGCGGGGCCGGCCTTCTTGAGTGCACTGAAGGTCGTGAGCCCGGAACAGGCGAACGGCGCCGCCGCTTTCGGATCGATTTCTCCGATATCGAGCAGATAGCGCGGATGCGGCACAAGAACATGATCGGAAAAGCCGCCATCACGCTGCATTCCGAGGAAGCGCGGCTGCGCACAGAGATGCTCGTCGCTCGCCTCGCAGGCCGGACAAGCGCCGCAGCCGATCCAGGGATAGACCAGGTAATTCTTGTCTTTCGCAATCGATGCTGCTTCCGGGCCCGTTGCGACGACGCGGCCGACGATTTCGTGCCCGGGCGTCCTCGGCAGCACGAGGCCTCGATCCTTGAACGAGAGCCAGCGGCCATGGCCGAGATCGTAGCCGCCATCGATGAGATGCAAATCGGTGTGGCAGATGCCGCTAGCGACGACCTTCAAAAGGAGTTCGCTCCCGTTCGGAGAAGGTGTCGCCAATTCCACCGGCGCAAGCGGCTGACGATAGTCAACGAGTTGATAGCTTTTCATTTGGTTTCCTCACCCATCCCGCGCACGCCCTTGACCGGCACCGATCAGGCGACCTGTGTTGTCAGAACTGTTTCGGAACTTCCGCTTTGCTGAAGCAGATACGCCTTGAGATCGAAGCTCGGATCTTGCGCCTGCGATGGCGCAATATCGGCGTCCAATGCCAGAAGCTTGCGTCCGAACATATGATCGCCGGGCTTGTTGATGGATTCGATTCCGGCGATCTTCCCGTTGCGATAACAGAACACTGAAAACTTGCGCTCGCGCGGATCGCCGCGCATGACGGTGTGATCGGCGCCGCCTGTCAGCCCGACCATCTGCAATTTGAGATCGGCCTGATCGCTCCAGAACCACGGCACGTCGGCATAGGGCGCAAGACGTCCGGCAAGCCTCGCCGAGACAAAGCGCGCCTGATCGACCGCATTCTGCACCGATTCGAGCCGGACCAGTCCGGCGCCATGGCGGCTCGGGAAGGCCACACAATCACCGATCGCCGAAATCGATACATCCGGTGTGCGTAGATATTCGTCGACCACGATGCCGTTCTGCACCGGCAGCCCCGCCGAGGCCGCGAGTTCGGCATTGGCGACCACTCCAATTCCGATCAGAACTAGGTCGGCGGGATAAAAGCTTCCATCGCTTCCGCGCACACCGCGAACCGCGCCGGCACTGGCTTCGATTCCGGCCACCCGGTTCTCGAAAACAAGTTCCGAGCCCCAGCCGCGATGGGCGGCAGTGAAGAAATCCGAGACTGTCGGCGAGACCACCCTCTCCATCGCACGCGGCATCGTCTCAAGAATGTGCACGGACTTGCCCAGCTTCCGAAGAACTGCCGCCAATTCGAGGCCGATAAATCCAGCACCGACAATTGCGACTTGCTGCGCGGCATCGAGGCGCTGACGCAGCTTCTCCGCCTCACGCATGGTCCGCACATAGGCGACGCCGTCGATGCCCGATGCCATCTCGAGTACGCGGTTGCGCGCTCCGGTAGCGAAAATGAGATGGCCGTATTGGATCGTTGTGCCCGATCGGAGCGTCACGCTGCGGCTCTGGCGGTCGATCGCGACCGCCTTCTCACCCAGCAGCAATTCGATGCGACGCGAGCTATAATGTGATTGCGGCCGCAGCGTCAGGTCCGCCGCTTTCTTCTGGCCGAGCAGATATCCCTTGGTCAGCGGCGGCCGCTCATACGGCAAGTCCGGTTCGTCGCCGATCAGGAAGATGCGCCCATCGCATCCATTGTCGCGCAGCGAGGTCGCGACTTGAAATCCGGCCTGACCGGCCCCCAAGATGACAACGCTCGCGTCCGTCACGATATCGCCTCTCCCCGGCCGCGGATCCATGCCGCGCTTCTTGTTCTTGTTATCGAGCGGCGCGCGACTTGCCTGCGCCTTGACAGGATCACTTTGTTCGGATATCGAACATATGATCGTATTATGGTTTTACCAGACGAGTTTTTTTCATGCCTGTCAAGCGCGCGAGCAAGCCGAAATCCGCTGCTGCCGATGCGCGGCCCGCGGAGGGTATGGGCGGTCTCGCCAAGGGTCTTGCCATCATCGAAGCGCTGGCGACACGCGGGGTCCAGAACTCGGCCGATGCCGCGCGCGCATCTCATTCGACCCGAGCCGCAGCACGACGCTGCCTGCTGACGCTGGTCGAGCTCGGCTATGTCGAGCGGATAGGCCGTGAATTCCGGCCGCTGCCCCGGCTGCGCAATCTCGGCCGCGGCACCAACCTGCGCGAACGGCTGATCGAGGAAAGCCGGCCGATCCTGGCAAGAGGACGCGACCAGTTGAACGAGTCGCTGTCGCTCGCCATGCTCGATGGAGACTCGGTGCTTTTCGTCGCGCGTGCGGAGGCCGAACAGATCATTTCGACCGGGGTTCGCATCGGTGCACGCCTGCCGGCCTATTGTTCGGCAACCGGCCGCGTGCTTCTGAGCGGTCTCGACGACAAGGAAATCCGCGTCATTGTCGGCAAGAAGGCCTTTCCGCAGCGCACCGCCAAGACCCTGACCAAGCCCGCCGACATCGTAAGCGAGGCGCTTTCGGTGCGGGAAGCGGGCTTTTCGGTAAGTGACGAAGAGATCGAACTTGGCATGCGGTCGCTGGCGGTGCCGGTACACGACCACGATGGAAAGCTGGTCGCCGCGATGAGCGTCAGCGTCTATTCCGCGCGGGTGAGCCGGCATGCCTTGATCAAGACCCTGCTCCCGGTCGTGAAGGAATGCGCAACGCTGCTTGAGGAAGCCTGCTTCGGCAAGCGCTCCAGGCCGAAGCCGCAGGGCGCCTGAAGCTTCGGCATAGCTCGTTGCGATGCGGCTCAAGCCGCAGCCTCGGTGATGAATTTCGCCGTCGTATAGGCGTCGAAGGTCTCTGTGCAGCCTTCGCTTCCGATGCCACCGTCCTTAACGCCGCCAAGCGGCGTTTCCGGAAGCGCAATGCCGAAGTGATTGATGCTCACCACGCCAGCCACCAGCCGGCTGGAGGCGTAATGAGAATTCTTCAGCGACCGCGTGAAAACATAGGGGGCTAGCCCATAGGGCAGCGAATTTGCGCGGGAGACGGCTTCCTCCAGGATATCAAAAGAAGCAACCGGTGCCGCCG
>ORJL011585223.1_pt1 | contig 15769 bp, 17 predicted proteins | sample 1779941 | NCBI WGS metagenome assembly ORJL01 (sample SAMEA104232317, study PRJEB22302) | groundwater metagenome | biome: forest; feature: aquifer; material: groundwater | place: USA | collected 2011-08-07 | depth 5.8 m | reverse complement strand
GGCCTTGATCCGGAGCTTCTTGATTAGCGGGTCGTCCAGAAGGCCGTCCCAGGTCGCCATCGACTCGCGGAGCGCCCTTCCAAGTCCCATAGTGGAGGTGATCCCCATTTTGCAGCTATCGGTCCCGGGGCAGGTCACGATGTCTGCGACGGTGTTCGCGCCTGGCTCAGCCAGGGCCACGTCGCTCAAGGCTGTCCACACATCATACAGGTGCTGCTCGGGCACCCAGCGCAGCAGCAGGTCTTGCTCCTGGGTCACCCTGGCCCTGCCTCCCGAGTGCCTTCGCACTACGTCGGCAAGCACCCCGAACTGGTGAGCGTGGATGTCGCCGGCGGGAATATTGACGTACACCGCCAGATACCCGGGCTGTTTCTGTTTCGCGACGCTGTCGCCGCGCCAGCGAAGGAACTGCTCCGGCAGTCGAGCACTATTGGAAGAGGTCCGAGGCAGTGGGGGTGGGGTCTCCCTGTATAGCTTCTCGGCATCCATCAGTGGCCCGGGATCTATAGGCCCTATGTGCTTCAATTCCTCGTCGACCTGCTCGCGAAAGGCATCGATGCCAATCTTCTCGATCAGCACCTTGATCCGGGCCATCATCCGGTTCTTGCGCAGTATGTCTGCCTTGTTGAACACAGTCCATACCCCAAGCGATACCCTGAGGGAGTCGTCCACAGACACAAAATCGTAGAGCGGTTTGGCCAGTCGAGGCATTATTGACGTTGCCCCGCCCACGAACACCTTGAAGCCACGCTTCACCGCCCCCTTCTCCTTCTTGATCTGGGCCACAAATGAGAGGTCGTGAATCAGCGAAGCCACCGTATCGTGGCTGGCGCAGCCGGTGAAGGATGTCTTGAACTTCCGAGGGAAGTTCTGTGTTAGAGGATGGCGGACAGCGAATCGGACGTAGGCGGTCATATATGGCGTCGGATCGAAAAGCTCGTCAGGGCAGACCCCGGCTGTAGGCGAACCGACCACGTTCCTCACTGTGTTTCCGCACGCTTCCCTCGTACTGAGCCCGGCATCCCCCAGGATTTTCATCGCCCCGGCAGCATCCTCGAGGCGGACATGGTGGAACTGCATATTCTCCCTGGTCGTCAGGTGGCCCTTTTTCAGTGACGCGAACTCCCGAGCGATCGTGCCCAGGGCCTCGAGAGCCTCGGGGGTAAGGATTCCTCCGGGTATCTTGACCCGCATCATCTGTGTGTTGGGCTGTCGCTGCCCGTATACTCCCTGTCGCAACCGGAAAGGCATGAAGGTCTTTTCGTCGACATCCCCCGCCCTGAACCTCGCCACCTCTTCCTCGAAGTTGGCGACCTCCTCGTGCATGTAAGGGATAACGCCTTTCTTCGAGCCCCTGGCCAGCACCAGACTTTTCTTGTGGATGGTTTCCTGGTCTTTGGTCTTGGCCTTATTGGCCATTGTTTTCCTCCCTCCCACCAATCTAACTTTTCCCCGGGGCGGCTTTGGCAGGTTGGGTTGCCTCTACCAGAACGCGGGCCACCTCTGGCCGAGAGTACTCGGGTGGGGGCAGTTCCCCTTTCGAAAGGAGTGTTCTCACCTGCGTACCGCTGAGGGATATACGTTCCTTTTCTGCATGAGGGCATGTCTTGATGGTCGCCATTCCGCCACACTGTCGGCAGAAGAAGGCGTTGTCGAAGAACAGCGGAGTTATTCCCAGTTCCTCAGGACTGAACTCGCGGAAGATGTGTTGAGCGTCGAACGTCCCATAGTAGTTGCCCACGCCTGCGTGGTCCCGTCCGACAATGAAATGGGTGCAGCCGTAATTCTTTCGCACGATGGCGTGGAAGATGGCCTCTCTTGGTCCGGCGTACCTCATGAAAGCAGGAAACACAGAGAGCAGTACCCGGTCCTTCGGGTAGTAGTGCTCCAGAAGCACCTGGTAGCAACGCATGCGCACCGACGCCGGGATGTCATCCGATTTCGTCTCGCCCACCAGCGGGTGCAACAGCAGCCCATCCACAACCTCCATTGCGACCTTCTGGATGTACTCGTGCGCGCGGTGAACAGGGTTCCGTGTCTGGAATGCAACGACCGTACGCCACCCTAACCGTGCAAACTCTTCCCGTGTCTGTCGAGGCGTTCGGTAGAATGTGACTACGTCGGAGTCCGGTTTAGGCGCCCGGAAAAGTGTGATTGGACCGCCCAACAGCAGGTCTCCCTGCTGGTACAGGTTGGCAACTCCCGGATGGGCCGCATCCTTCGTGCGGTATGCGAGGAGGGCCTCCTGCTCTTTGTTGTAGGAGTAGACCTCTTGCAAATGGAGCACGCCGAGCGGTACGCCATCCGCCCCGGTCAGAGCAACATCACGGCCTTCGTGGAATTTAGAACGTGCATCTGTCTCAACAGACAGCGTTACTGGAATGGACCAGGGTAGTCCGTTCGGCAGGTGCATGTGCTGGACTACCTGCCGGTACTGGTCTCGAGTCATGAAGCCCTCGAGTGGGCTGAACGCCCCCTGGGCGATCATATGAGCATCCGATATCTGGCGGGCATTGAGTACCACCCTTGGCAGCTTTTTGGCTTCTTCAGCCAGGCCCTTTGCCTTTTCCGGGGAGGCGTACTGATCGACCAGGTGCCCCCCGTGTGGTGGAATCAGGGCAGGGGCCTTCTTTTGTTCGATTGTCATGACTTGCTCCTCGCTGCGACGGGCTTACGACCAGTCGAAATCGCTTCAGCCTGGAGATAGCCCAGTTCACGTAGCTTGCCGAGCACCTTGGAGGCGCTTTCCTCGACGCTTTCTTGCTGTGTCTTGACAACAACCTCCGGGTGCAGAGGCTCCTCGTAGGGATCAGATACTCCCGTGAAATTCGCGATCTCGCCCCGCATGGCTTTGAGGTACAGCCCTTTGACGTCGCGCTTTACCAGCTCGTCGAGCGGGCACTGCACATAGACCTCCACGAAATCACCGATCTCCCCTCGAACTTCGTCGCGCACCTCACGGTAGGGAGAGATGGCTGCCACGATGCTGACGACGCCATTTCGCGTCAGTAGCTTGCTGACGAACCCGATGCGGCGTATGTTCGTGTCGCGGTCCTCCTTGCTGAAACCGAGACCCTTGCTCAAATTCGTCCGCACTACATCGCCGTCAAGCACCTCCACGTTCCTGCCCAGAGACTTGAGGCATTCCTCCACCACTCGAGCGATGGTGCTCTTCCCTGCCCCGGAAAGACCGGTAAACCATATGGTGACGCCTCGATCCCCGTTGTGAGAGTTTGTCTGAGCCACTATTCTGTTCCTCCTATTTATCTAGCCTTGTTTTCCAGCAACGAGTTGTCGCCTGGCAAGTGCAAACCACATTCGGTCTTGTCGGAACCGGACCACCGGCCGGCCCGGCGGTCCTCTCCCGGCTTCACCGGGCGAGTGCAATAGATGCATCCAATGCTCGGATAGCCCCCATCATGAAGCTTGTTGTAAGGGACCTTGTTCTCAACGACGTACTTCCAGACCTGCTCTTCAGTCCATGAGACAAGGGGGTTGACCTTCACCAACCCGAACTGGGAGTCCCATTCCACCGTTTTGGCGTTGCTCCGATTGCTTGTCTGATCCCGGCGGATGCCCGAAATCCATGCGCGTTCTCCCTCAAGGGCCCGACGGTTTGGCTCCACCTTTCGGAGTTCACAGCACTTGTCCGCGTCGCAGGACCAGAGAGCTTCCCCGAACTTCCTGGCCTGCTCCTCGGGAGTCAGCCGTGACTTATACCCAACAGGCTCGACTCGATACCGGCTCGCCGCCTCGTCCCGGAGCGCGTAGGTCTCCGGGAAAAGGAAATCAGTATCGAGGTAGAAGACCTTCACCTTGGGATTGAGCTTTGCTGACATATCGAGGAGGGCCATGCCCGAAACCCCACCGAAGCTGCACGCCAGCACGATGTCAGGGTGGTATTCTGCGAACGCCCAGGCAAGTACCTCCTCAGGCGAGGCGCCTTCCAGCCGCCCGTTAAAGGCCTCTAGTTTCTCCTTGGAAACGGCCACTCGCTCCTTTTCAATCAACGCTTTCTCTCCTTACTGTCAAAATCCAGGCACAGTCCACGCTTTCTACACAAATCGAGGCCGGGCCAGCGCCATGCCATTCTTGACACCTGCAATGAGCAGTCTCCATGTCTCAGGGTCATCGCGCTCGTGCTCGAGCAACAGTGCGCGCAAGTTCATCGCTTGGCGTCGGGCCGTCGATATGATCGACGGCTCAAAGTCCCTATGGTCTACCTCAGAGGTGCTTGCCCGTTGAAGCAGTCCCCTCGCTTCGAGACCCTTCTCAACTCGCCGGGCGATCTGCTGCCACGGCTCCAGGTAGTTCCCGGCGACTATGTGATAGACAACGTTGGCTATGTGGTTGCGTCCCCGAGACCGCAGCTCTTCCGCCACTGTCCGAACCTTCGCTTCGAGACTCTCAGCAGGCCAGATCGTCAGACCTTCACTTGGTTCGACGAAGAGACTGTTGGACGAGCGCAGGTTGAGCAGGCCTTTCCTAGGGCGAGCCTCAAGACGTATGGCACGGGCCTCGGCATTGGCCGACAACGCAGCAACTAGAATTGCCTCGCCAAGCCTGAAGGCGGACACCCGGACCCTGGCATAGGGAATTTCCACGGCACCCTCAACGAACCTAGAAATCGACCTGCTTGGGGCCAACTCCATGCCGCTGAGCAGCACTAATTCGCTTGGTGCCAGTTCCACGACCCAGCGTGCTGACACACCCTTGAGAGTTGAATCGATGGGATCGTACATCACTACTTCCCCTTCAGTCCTAAGCCCTCACACCGCCGAGGCCCCAACGCTGCCTCACAAATCCCTCCAAGCGGGAGAATATCAACCGGTCCACGATCAGGCCCAGGACAATAATGACCACCATCACGGATATAACTTGAGCGACGTCGTTGAACTCCCTGCCCACATCGAGCAAATGTCCGAGTCCCGGCGTCACGAAGAGCAACTCCGCCGCCATTAGGGAGCGCCAGGCGAAAGACCAACCCAGCTTCATCCCCGTGATGATGTGCGGAAGCGAGGCGGGAAGCACGACCCGGAGAAACATCGTGAGGCCGCTAGCTCCGAGGCTCCGCGAAGCCCTGAAATAGAGCACCGGGACATTCTTGATACCGTCCGTCGTGGCCTGCGTCACCGCCAGCAGCGAGCCCATAATCACGACAAAGATGATGGCTTTGTCGTTCAAACCAAACCAGATAAGCGCCAGCGGTAACCATGTAATGCTCGGAAGCGCCTGAAGCCCGCCAACAAGCGCACCCACCGTTTGCTCCATAAGGCGGAAGCGGGCGATCCCCATCCCGAGCACTATGCCAACCGCCAGCGAGAACCCGTACCCGATGGCCATCCGCTTCATGCTCAGGGCTATGGCTAGCGGGACAGTCCCGTTTCTGATTCCGTTGGCCAGCCTGTCGAAGACGGCGAGTGGAGAGGGCAAAGCGTACTGAGGCCAGAAACCGGTCAGCACCACCCCTCCCCACGCAGCGACAACCAGAGCGAGGAAGCCCAGCGGTATCAACAGGTGCAACCATCGCCGGTGGAGGTGTCCTCGCCTCGTGGAATGGGGTGCTATTTCAGTCTCTAGCGACAAGAGCGGGTTCCTTTCCGACGCCTTGGTCTGCCTTAAGAAGTCCAAGGATTTCATTGGTAAGGTGGAGTATCCCCTCGGATCCGAACGTCCTGGGTCGTGGTAGGTCGACGGCGAACTCGGTCTCGATCCTGCCAGGATTCGACCCCCGCATCACGACAACCCGGTCGCCCAGGATTACTGCCTCCCGGACATTGTGGGTGATCAACAAAACCGTCTGCTTTGTCTCGGCGAGGATGTGCTGGATCTCCTCGTACAGGAGGTCGCGTGTGAGGGCGTCCAGGGCGGCGAACGGCTCGTCGAGCAAGAAGACCGATGGCCCCAGGGCAAGGGCTCGGGCCAGTTGCACGCGTTGTTTCATCCCCCCCGAAAGCTCATGGACCAGGGAATTGCCGAACTTCTCGAGATGCACGAGCCTCATGTAGAAGTCGACTAGCACTTGCCGTTCTATCTGTGGCTTCTTTGCCAGCTTCAGGCCGAACTCGATGTTTTGCCGCACCTTAAGCCACGGGAATAGCGCATTCTCTTGGAACACGAGGGCGCGGTCAGGACCTGGTTTGCGGATGGGCTTCCCGTCGAGCAGCACGTCGCCACGGTCGGGGTTGATGAAGCCGGCGGCCAGGTTCAGCACCGTTGTCTTCCCGCAGCCCGACGGCCCCACCAGGCAGACAAATTCGCCAGGACTTACATCTAGACTGAAGTCCTTGACGGCAGGCAACCAGCCATCAAGCCCAGCGAACCCCTTGGTCACCTGGACGAATGAGAGCTTTGCATGCTCTATTAGCGGTGTCGCGCCGTTCGAGGACTTCCCGTTCAAGTTCACAATGCCCTCCATCACGTTACCGGCGACAGCTTCAAGTCCGGGAGAACCTGGTCCAGGGGCACGAAGTCGAACAGAGTGTCGAGATTGGGCTTGGCCGAGCCAAGGAAGCCAAGAGCAAATGCCCGGTCTGCGGCAGTTCGTACGGTGTCAGTCAAAGGTTCATAGGACACCGATAACTTCGAGTAGGCCCCGGCCATTGTTTGGTCGTCCAGCTTGGCTCCTGTGAGCCGGGCTATCTCGGCTTGAACGATTCCTCTGGCCTCTTGCGGATGCTCATTGACCCATCGCGTCACCTCGACATGGGCCTTGAGCCAGCGTCGCACAAGCTCGGGTTGCTGGTCGAGGAAGGCTTTCCTCACGATCACAACCGTGGTGGCGAACTTGCCCCCGGGCCAGAGGTCCTTCTCGTCTAGGAAGACCCTACCCCCGGCCTCTTTGGCCAACCTCGTTGCCCACGGCTCCGGGACCCATGCGCCGTCAAGCTCCTTTCGTAGAAAGAGCGAAAGGATGTCGGGATTGCTAATGGGGATAACCTCCACCGACCCGCCCTGCTCTTTTGGTTTGAGGCCGTTTTGGAGCAGGTAGCTTCGCAAGGCTATGTCCTGGGTGTTGCCCAGTTGTGGAGAAGCAACGCGCTTCCCCGCCAGGTCCTTTGGGCCATTGATTCCGGAGTCGGAGCGCACGACCAGGGAGGCGCCTCCGCCTACAGCCCCGGCGACAACTCGAAGCGCCTGGCCTCGCGACTGGATATAACCGTTGACCGCGGGGCTCGGGCCGGTGTAGCCGATGTCAATCTCTCCAGCAAAGAGCGCCTCGATCTCCGATGGGCCCGCGTTGAAGACTTTGCTTTGAATCTCGACTGAGCCCAATTCCTTCTGGAACACGCCATTTCGCAGGCCTACTAGAGGCTGAACGTGGGTGATGTTGGGAAAATACGCCACACGGACCGCTTTGGCTTGCGGCGCTGGTGAGGCGTTCCCGGCGGATGTGCCACATGCAGTGACAATGGCGACCAGAGCCAGAGAAATGGTTGTCATTTGTAGCATGAGGCGTAGGGTGCCCTTAAAGCTTGTCACTGTTCCTCCCCTGCGTAGGAGAATAACGATGGTTCAGGAAACCGTAAGTGGGACGCTCCTGATAGCTAGAGACCTTCGGTTGTCTCCGTCAGGCTACCAGGAGCAAATACACATGCAGCAGGGGAAGTGGGCGGTATTGCCGAAGTGATTTGCGGTGCAGGAAACGATACCGTGGCTCTTAACAAGTGGCCCTGATTTGCGGCAGTGGTTTACAGGTATCGGTTCCATTGCCAGGGAGCTTACCACGCGGGTTGCACATTTGTCAATACGCAGCATCAAAACTTTCTATAGCCACTCCCGTTGCTCGCCAGCACTTGAGCACGACACTATTGAGCCAACGTTGGGGAATGCGGGAGCGGCGATTCAGGACTGTGGCCGTTCTTGTTCTATAATTAGGAGAGTATTCAAACTGGTCGAAGAGGAGGCTTCCGTGGCCAAGCTGAAGTTCGGCATCGAGCTCCCGCAACACCTTGGCTTCTCCTACTTGAAGGACATGGCCCAGAAAGCGGAGAAGCTCGGGTACAATTCGGTCTGGATCCGGGACCACCTGACCATCGATCCGGTCGAGATGTCGCGTTTCCCCCAGGGCTACATAGAAAACGGGCAGCGCAAAGTCTCGAGGACCTACCTATCCTGTGTGCCCACGGTTGCTGCTATCGCGGCTGTTACCAACAGGATCACCATTGGCACGGACATCATCAACGTCCCCCGTAGAAACCCGGTCGACCTGGCCAACGAGATCGCTGCGATTGACATGATTTCCAACGGCAGGTTCATTTTCCACGTCGCGATCGGGCAGCCCACGCGAGACTGGGCATCCTCTGGGGTCAACTATCCTCTCAAAGAGCGCGGCAAGATGATGGAAGAGGCCCTGGACATCATGAAGCTCCTCTGGACCCATGACGATACAGTCAACTTCAATGGCCGGTACTATACTATCGAGAATGCGAGGATTGGCAGCAGAGTCGTGCAGAAGCCCCATCCGCCTATTTGGCTCGGCGTTGGTACAACCTTCAAGAGGGTGGCCAAATACGCCACAGGGTTCACTCTGACTAGCAGCATGTTCGGGTTCAAGATCGAGGACTACCGCGCCTCAGTACAGAAGATTCGAGAAGCCGCCAAGGCCGTCGGAAGAAACCCGGACGAAATCGAGCCTTCCGCCCGGTTCGCAATCGTCGTCGGAAAGACCGATGCCGAGGCGAAGAAGCGAGCGAAAGACCATTGGACAAAGCTCTGGTTCCAGGAAGAGCCATGGTTCACCGAGTGGGCAGGGAGTCCTGAGACGGTTGCAGGTGTGATACGGCCCTTCATCGATGCGGGCGCGCGACACATCCTGCTCTGGCCAATTCCGTACGGTTCATCCTCCGATCCCATGCAGGATATCCAGATGTTCGCGAATGAGGTAATAACCCGTCTGCAGAAGTAGCTGGAACTAGACTCCGCCAACCGCGCCCAGGCTCTTCAGCCGGTTGATCTGGTGCCGGGTGTATCCCAGGCCTGTCAGAATCTCTTTGCCGTGGGCCCCGGGCAGCGTGCCGAGGCTGCGGACCTCGCCAGGGGTGTCCGAGAGCTTGATGGGGATGCCCACTTGTTTGACCTTGCCAAGTTTCGGGTGGTTGATCTCGAGAAGCATCTTGCGGTGCAGCACCTGCGGGTCTTGGAACGTCTCGTTGAGGTAGTAGACGGGGCCTGTGCAAGTATCCTTGTCTTTGAAGAACTCGAACCACTCGACCCGGGTACGGGTGCTGAAGATCATTTGCAGTTCAGCGACTACGCGGTCGCGCTCCTCGACTGAGGAGGGCCTGTAGGACGGAATGAGGTCATCGCGTTCAAGGGCCCGACACAGGTTCTCCCACATGTGCGGTTCGGCGCAGGCAATGGTGTAATATTCCCCATCCTTGCACATGAGCACCTGGGCCCAGGGAGCCGCGCCCGTCGTGGGAGTCTCGCCGCGTCGTGGGACTTTGCCGGTGGAGAAGTACTCGTACGCATCGTAGTTCAGCAGGGAGATGACCGAGTCCATGTACGCAATGTCCACGAACTGCCCTCGACCGGTCTTCTCCCTGGCCATGAGAGCGATGAGGATGCCGACTGCTCCGTGCAGACCGGCTCCGGCCATGTCAGCCAGGTAGTTGCTCGGGAAGCAGGGTGCACCGTTCCTCGGCCCTATCATGCTCAGCGCGCCCGCAATGGCGATATAGTTCATGTCGTGGCCCGGCATGCCGGCGTAAGGCCCCGTCTGGCCGAATCCGGAGAGGGCGCAATAGACCAGCCTGGGGTTCATCTGGCTGACCGTCTCGTAGTCCGCTCCCAGACGCTTCATGACGCCTGGACGGAAAGGGTCGATCAGGACATCGGCCTTCTTCACCAGTCGATAGAAAACCTCCCGGCCGTCGCCGTTCCGCAGGTCGATGATGATGCTGCGCTTGTTTCGGTTCGGGGCGAAGTAGGCTGCAGATGCCTCGGTCTGCTTCGACTCCTTTGGTTGGTCGACTTTTATCACATCGGCGCCGAAGTCGGCCAGGAACATCGCGGTGTAGGCGCCAGGGTAACGCCTTGCCAGGTCGAGGACAACCAGACCATCGAGCGCCATCATGGTCGAAGGGCCTCCTGCTCCGCCGGAAGTTCGCGCGGTCTTCGCATTCTAGCATCGCGGGAACCCTTGTCAAGAACAAGCGCAGTTGGCCATGCATAACGGTCGCAGCTTGCTGACGGCGTTTGACAAAACGCCTCTCCTTGGATACAGTCTCACCAGCAAAGGGCTCCACCATGCTGCTTTCAGGCAACGCTTGTTAGGCATGTGGGCAAGCAAAGAGAGGCGAATTTGAGAGGATGCCTGGACGGAGTCAGGGTTCTGGAGCTTGCGCGCTATCAGGCGGGACCTCAGTGCGGCTCCATGCTGGGCGAACTCGGTGCCGAGGTCATCAAGGTCGAGAGGATCGGAGGCGAGGAAACTCGCGCGAATCCGCCGATCCACAACGGGCAAAGCATCTACTTCGCCGTCTACAACCGGGGCAAGAAGAGCATCACCCTGGACCTCGAATCAGAGCGGGGAAAGGAACTCCTCCGCAAGCTGGTCAAGGTCTCGGACGTCGTGCTGGAGAATTTCAGGCCCGGCATCATGGAAAAGATGGGATTTGGTTTTGATGTTCTCAAGTCGATCAATCCCAGAATCATCCTTACCCGAGCTTCCGCCGGGGGCCAGTACGGTCCGTACCGGCATCGCCCCGGCTTCGACCCCCTGGGCCAGGCGATGTCCGGCTTGATGTATTTGACCGGGAGAAGCAGTGGGAGCCCCGTTCGAACCGCCTCCTCGGTCATCGACAGGGTTACTGCCTTGCATGCGACCATCGGCACACTTGCCGCCCTGTTAGAAACCAAGGTCTCCGGCCGGGGCCAGGTTGTCGACGTCTGCCTCATGGACACGGGGTTCCGGTTGACCGAAATCCCGCTGTCGCAATACTGGGCCACCCACAAGGAGCCCGAGCCCGGAGGCCAGACCTCCATCCAGTGTAAAGACGGGAGCGTCGTGATCGTTGCGGTAACGCCTCCCCAGTGGAGCCGGTTGTTCTCGACCATCGGCAGGCCTGAGCTGGCGAACGACAAGACCTTCACCGATGCCAGCGCTCAGAACCGCCGCCTTCGAGATGACGCCATCTCCCAGTGGGCCATCGCCAGAACAGTCAAGGAAGTTCTACGGTCGCTGGAGGACGCCGACGTCCCTGTCGCCCCGGTGAACACCATCGCGCAAGCGGCCCAGGACCCGCACTTGAGGGAACGCGAGGTGCTAGTCGAGGTCGAGGACGCGGGGGGCGGCAAGGTGCTGGTGCCCGGACTAACCATAAAGCTATCGGAGACCCCGGGCAGGCTCGGAAAGGTGCCGAAGGTCGGCGAGCACAACGACGAAGTGCTCTCTACCATCCTGGGCCTGTCGCGCGAGGAGATCGCCGGTTTGCGGACCGAAGGAGTTGTCTAGCTTGAAACGGGTACCGGCATGATCCACGGCGAGCAGTGCGCCATCGTGGGGATAGGCGAGACAGCCTACTCACTGCACTCGGGCAGGAGCGAGTTCAGCCTCGCGCTCGAGGCCATCCGGAAGGCAATCGATGACAGCGGCCTACAGCCGAAGGACATCGATGGCATCCTTAAGTACAGCGTCGACAACAACCCGGAGGGCGAGATTGCCAGGGCCCTGGGAATCCCCAGGCTGAGATTCTGGGGTGAGGTCGGGAACTTCGGCGGGGCCGGGTGCGGGGTAGTCGCGCATGCGGTCAGTGCGGTCGCCACAGGTTTCGCAAGATACGTCGTAGTGTTCAGGGCGCTGAACGGGAGGTCGGGAGCACGCTACGGACGGGGACAGGTCACGATGCGCGGAGGCGAGGGGCCCGCTGCGTTCACCGAACCGTTCGGGCTGCTGGTGCCGGGCCAGGTCCTCGCGCTGAGGGCGCGAAGGCACATGCACGAGTTCGGGACGAAGCCGGAACACTTCGGGGCGATAGCCCTGGCTTGCCGCAAGCACGCCACGAGGAACCCTCGCGCGATTTCGAGGGAGCCGCTCACGATGGAGGACTACCTCACCTCGCGTATGATCTACGACCCCCTGCGATTGTACGATTGCTGCCGCGAGGCAGATGGGGCCGTCGCTCTCGTCATCACATCAGTCGAGCGAGCCCGCGACTTGCCCAATAAGCCAGCCCACGTTATCGCGTGCGCCCAGTGCCAGCCAGGCACCCTGGAGCCGTCGTACACCGAGTACCTGTCGAAGTACGTGGCCCCGGACCTGTTCGGCCAGGCTGGGGTGACCCCGGCGGACATCGACGTGGCGGAGATCTACGACCACTTCACGCCCATGGTCCTCTGCGCCATCGAGGACTACGGGTTTTGCGCCAAGGGAGAGGGCGGCCCGTTCGTCGAGAATGGCGGGATCGAGTTGGGCGGGAGGTTGCCGGTCAACACGTCCGGAGGCAACCTGTCCGAGGCATACATGCAAGGGATGAACCACATAGTCGAGGCTGTACGGCAGATGCGCGGCACTTCCACCGCCCAGGTCGAAGACGCCGAGCTGGTGCTCGTGGACAGCGCGACAGGAGTCGGTTCTCTGGTGCTAAGAAGATGAGCGACGGAAAATCACTTCCCCTGCCCGTGATAAATGAGGTCACCGCCCCTTTTTGGGAAGGGTGCCGAAAGCACGTTTTCCTGCTCCAGCGCTGCTCCGGCTGCCGGGCCTACCGCTACCGGCCCGAGTCGTATTGCCCGAAGTGCAACTCTGCCTCGTTCACCTGGGAACAGTCGACGGGGAAGGGCACTGTCTATACCTACACCGTCACCCACAACCCGTTCCACCCGGGGCTGCTCGGGAAGCTGCCTCTCGCGATCGTGCTGGTGAAGCTCGAAGAAGGGGTGCTGGTCACGAGCAACGTCGTCGACGCAAGCCCGGAGGAGATAGCCATCGGCATGCCGGTGGAGGTCTGCTTCGAGGACGTGACCAGCGAGATCACGCTCCCCAAGTTCCGAAAACGCAACTGGGCTGTCTAGGAGAAGGGTATCAACGCCCGATTTCCACGGCGCATCTTGCCAATCGTGGCATGTCATGGCATAATCGCCTTGAGGTGACATATGGTCGAGGCAAGGGCAAAGATAGGGGAAGGCGGCAGGGTTGTTATACCTGCCACGTATCGAAAGGCATTGGGCCTGAAAACAGGGGATGAAGTAATCCTGGTACTCGGAGAAGGAGAGGTACTGCTCCTGACACCAGAGCGAACGATCCATCGAGCCCAGGCTATCGTGCGCCGTTACGTTCCCAAGGGAAGAAGCCTTGTCAAAGAGCTGCTGCAGGAGCGTCGTGAGGAGGCATCGAATGCCTGAAGCGGTCCTGGACGCCTCGGCATTGCTGGCGCTTCTCAACGGCGAGCCCGGTGCTGATGCGGTCGCGGCGGCACTTCCTGGAGCAACCATGAGTGCGGTCAATTTCTCCGAGGTGGTGGCGAAGCTTGCTGATGCAGGCGTACCGGCACTGGAGATAGAGCAAGCCCTCCAAGGCCCCCTGCTCGAGGTCGTGCCCTTCGACCTGGAGCAAGCCTACGCAGCAGGACTGCTGCGCTCTTCCACCAGGGGCGCAGGCCTTTCTCTGGGCGACCGCGCCTGTCTCAGCCTTGCAATGATGCTCAAGCTGCCCGCATTGACCGCCGACCGGACGTGGAAGCAACTCAAGGCTGCGGTCGAGGTGAGGGTGATCCGCTAGGAGGCTGGCGGGCACTGGAGCGAAGGCTGACCCACTAGGACCTGGTCCTTGCTACACCTTCCGGGGGACGTTCCCCACGAGTGTGAACACGAACCGCATGACCTTGTGCCCTCGATCGGCGGTGGGATCGAACATGCAGGGGCAGCCGCCGTCGATAACGGTGATGCCCCGCTGCCTGCCGTACTCGGCTGCGACTTTGGAGGCGCTGCCCTTGCCGACGGAGCGATGCATCCAGACGTGCTTGATGCCGAGGTCGGCGCACTCGCGCATGGTCGACTCAGCGGTCTCGGGCCTGGTGCCGATAACGACCGCCTCGACGCCTCCGGGGACCGACCGCAGGTCTTTGTAGGAAGGGTCGCCCTCGACCTTCTCCGCGTTGGGATTGACGGCGAAGACCTGGTAGCCCCGCTGCCGCAGGCGCTGGTAGACGACGTTGCTTCCGTGGCCCTGCGGGTTCTTAGCTGATACCCCCGTAACGGCTATCCGCTTCTTGGCCAGGAACTCGGTGGCAGCCTCCTTGATGGTTTGCATGGCGACCTCCTTTGCGTACTGAGTATCATCTGCGTGCAACATACACGTTATTGTCACCCAGGAACTTCAATCTAACTGGAATTGGGTCCACTTGTACTCCGACATCCACACCAAAGTCTTTCAGGAATCCCCTATATTGTTCAGTAAATGCAGGGCCACTCTTACCTCTACTCCCAACGCAAATACGTCTCCCACCGGAAGCCTTGTCCGCGTATCCGTGAAAAGCGGCTCGACATGAGTTCTGCCCGGCGTTAAGGGTTACCTCGATTCCTTGACTACAAGCCCCGTGGGTAATCGGGTAGCCGGACAGCTTTTTCAGTTCATTTGAGTCGCCAACAACAAATTCCCATGGACTCCATGGCTCCATCTTCCATTGAATCTTGAGGAAGCCGTCTAATGGTGCTGATGAAAGAGGCAATGTCGTAGAACTGCCAAATCTGTTGGGCATATCACACTCCTGCCAATTCGACTACCTATCTTGGCTCCGGCAAACTGATATGCGGGGTTGCTTCAACGATGTCAATGATGGCGTTGCCTATGTCACCGAGGGCTGCGAAGCGAGCCTTTTCGTCCCTGGCTGTGGATGGCCAGTTGGCTTTGCTCACGCAATCATCAAGCCTGTCTAGGTGTTTGACTACCTCAAACAATTCCGCTTGAACCTCAAAGTTGGAGCCAAGAGCTTGGCGCACCCTAGCTACAAAGCTACTCGCACTATTCACAAAGCTCTTATAGTCTTCCTCAGGAAGGGAAGCGGTTTCCGTCGGTCGGCCTTTTTCAAGCACCTTTGTGGCCTCGTGAAAGATCTGACTCAGTAGAGGCTTGAAAGTATCCCAGTTCCCGCGCTCATCACCATAGAGATCACTATTCGAGTTCAAGCACTCTTTCAAGAACGCGCCAATTTCCGTGGACAACATAACGGCAATTTCTTCGTTTAGCTGCGCGACCCGCCTCGCGGCCATCGACACGACTTTGCGAAGCCTGCGTTCTCGAGTTTGGGTTGCGCCGTCTATCAGTAAGACAGCTATCGCCATTCCAAACCCCAGGCCTGCCGCTTCTGCCAGAAGGTTCTGTGCGAAGCCATCCAGGTTTGGCCGCAGGAAACCCACCGCTGTTGCCACTGCTGCGGCAACAAGAGAGCCGCCAAAGACGACCCACCATTTCGTGCTCAACGTTCGATCACTGCCCTCTCCTGTCCGCATTATACAACTGCATTCCTGAAAACTGTCACATGAGGGTGTCACAGTCCGATCGCAGAACCCCCAAAGCCTTGAACGACCAGCCCCGTTGTGCTAGCATATCTCGATAGTGAGCGGATTCACCATCGGCCATCCTGAAGAAATACAGGGGTGAGCATGGACCCGAAACTCAAGGAGATACTCGATACCCAGCAAGGCAAGACCATCACCGTGCTCTCATCCCTAATCACCGTCCAGGAACACCTCGGTTACCTCCCACAGGAGTCCATCAGCGCAGTCGCGGCCTACACAGGGGCCTCGGTCAACGACGTGTACTCCG
>ORJL010256334.1_pt1 | contig 15772 bp, 14 predicted proteins | sample 1779941 | NCBI WGS metagenome assembly ORJL01 (sample SAMEA104232317, study PRJEB22302) | groundwater metagenome | biome: forest; feature: aquifer; material: groundwater | place: USA | collected 2011-08-07 | depth 5.8 m | reverse complement strand
TCTTTTTATTTTCAAAGCGAGTATGATTTCTCATTCCACGTTTGTAGAACAAATCTTTTGTTTAAATATCGTTAGCTAGACCTAACCAACAATTCATGAAATTTAATTTTTATTGGTATTTGATTATTTTTGTTTTGACGTTGAGTGTTTTTTCATTTACTAATGTTAGTTATGCTCAAAATGAAGAAGAAAATCACACATCTGTTATCATCATTACTGGGATTGGATTGGAATTAACAAAACAGGCACTTTTGCTCCACGACTATGATTCTGCAGAAAAATATTCTGCTTTAACAAATAACTTTTACGGGAAGAATATTCAATTCTTAAGAACATTTAACTCTAATTTTTCAGACGAAATTCATATTAAATTACTTGATCTTCATTCGGGTATTTTATCAAAATCAAAATCTCAAGATCTGATTAATCAAATTAATCAACTCCAAGAAACATTGACTCTGATTCCTTCAGGTGGAAATTCAAATACTATCATTGCTTCTATCTTATCTGAAGCTGATGAACAATATCAGATAGCAATACAAGATGATAGCTCTGAATCATACTTTCTAACTTTGTCACTAATAGAACATTCAAAGATTATTTTAGAGCAAAACCCAACATCGGACAACCGTCTGAATCAAGAATTAGATTCATTTTTTCATGATCTGGATGAATCTGTTTCAAATAAAAATGACTTTGTTGTCGTCGGAAATTTGATTACTGCAATACAGCGTGATTTGGTTCAAACAGAAACAATTACAATTAATAAAACAAGTCTCTATGGTGTAATTCGAGATTTATATTCTGAATTATTTACTGCAGTAAACTCTGGTGATTATTTAACTGCAGAAGAGATTGCAATTGAAGCATATCTTGAAAATTTTGAATATTTGGAATCTGATATTGAAAAAGTCGATGAAACATTACTATATTCATTAGAAATCAATATGCGTGAAAAACTCCGAGACATGATTGTACAAAAAGAGAGTCCAAATGAAATCATCAAATTTATTGAAAATTCTATTTTACCTGATCTAGCAAAAGCAGAAACCATGACTAGTAAACTTACTTCTGTTATTGATGCTAGTTCGTCATCTGAAAAAGATCTGAAATCTATGGGTGATACATCAGAAGACCAAAAATCTGGAGTAAAAAATGAAATTGATGTAATCCGTGAGCGATTAGAGGAAACATCACTTCATTATAGCCGTGGGGATATACAATCTGCACATGCTAGTGCAAGATCTGCATATCTTGACAGTTATGAGTTTGTAGAGATTCCTCTTAGAGCGATTGATCCTGATTTTACCCTTGAAGTTGAATATCAGTTTGCAACACTACGTAATTTGATTAAACAAGAAGCACCTCAAGAAGAGATTCAAGAGATTATAATTGGCATTAGAAGAAATCTGGATGAATCTGAAAGGATAGTGAGTGGTATTGGCACTTTAGCTCCTTCAATTGCATTTACATCGTCATTTGCAATTATTTTTAGAGAAGGATTGGAATCTGTTTTAATTCTTGGTGCTATAACAACATATCTTGAGGCCTCAAGAAATAATCAATTTAAAAAATACATTTACTATGGAGTAATTGTAGCATTTGCTGCCACTGCTGTTACCTGGATTATTGCGTCACATATTATTGAAATTTCAGGGGCAAATCGTGAACTAATTGAAGCGATTGCAGCTTTATCTGCAACTGCTGTTTTGTTTTATGTCAGTTTCTGGGTTTTAAATAAAATTGAACACAAAAAATGGATGGAGTTTGTCAAAGCAAAAGTTTGGCAGGCTACTACAACTGGTAGTGTGACGGTATTTGTTCTACTGTCTTTTTTTACTGTGTATAGGGAGGGATTTGAAACAGTTCTTTTCTATCAGGCAATGTCTGGCTTTGCAAAATACATGGAAATCTATGTTGGATTAGGATTTATTGTTGGAATGATCTCTCTTTTAGGTTTGTATTATGTAATGAGAAAGTTGGGAAGAAAACTACCTTTACGTGCTCTGTTTGGATTAACGATGGGTGTAGGCGCATACTTGTCTATCGCATTTTTAGGAAATGCCATTAGAGAACTTCAGATAATAGACATTGTACCTTATACCGGATTAATTGGAATTATCCCTAGACTTGACATTAATCTGGCAATGATGACTGGAATTTATCCTACATTAGAAACAATCATTGCCCAAGTGATCTTACTTGGTGTTTATCTCATTGCGTCATCATATATTCTGATCATACGACCACGAAAAGAACTTCAACTAGTTTCTATGAGAAAATCAAGGAATATTTCAGATGAATAAAAGACGGATTCGAGTTGGAATTGATGTTGGCGGAACTTTTACAAAAGCTGTTGCTATAGATGTAAAAACAGGCTCACTTTTGGCAAAATCTACAGTTCCTACAACTCACAGTGCACAAAAAGGAGTCTCTGAAGGTATTGTAACTGCATTAACAAAAATTATTGATGAAACAGGTATTGGAATTAATGAGATCGAATTGATCTCTCATAGTACTACTCAAGCAATTAATGCATTATTGGAATCTGATACATCTAAGGTTGGAATAATTGCAATGGGTGTAGGACCTACAAAAAAAGATGTTATTAAAAGAACAAATCTACAAGATGCTTCAATTAACACTAATCAAGATATCAAAACAGTTCATGAGTTTTTAGATACATCTCATTTAATTACAGAAAATGAAGTCTCCAACATAATACAACAATTAAAAGAAAAAGGCGCCGAAGTAATTGTTGCAACAGAAGCCTTTGGGGTTGATGATCCATCCAATGAATTGTTTGTCATGAATGTTGCATCTAAACAAAACATCCCTTCTACTGCATCCCATGAGATTTCTGGAATTTATGGATTGGAAATACGAACTCTTACTGCCGCTGTGAATGCTAGTGTTTTGCCAAAAACATTTCAAGTTGCAAATTACGTTGAGGATGCAATTCGTAAAACCGGAGTCACTGCACCATTAATGATAATGAAAGGCGATGGCGGTGTTACTAGCATGGATACTTTTAGGACAAAGCCAATACTTACGATTCTTTCAGGACCTGCCGCAAGTGTGGCAGGAGCATTATTGCATCTCAAAGTAACTAATGGTATATTTGTTGAAGTAGGCGGCACTAGTACCAATATTTGCATAATAAAAAATGGTAAACCTGAAATCCGTTATGTAACAGTAAAAGATCATCCTACATGTATTCGTTCAATGGATGTTAGAATTTTGGGAGTAGCAGGTGGAAGCATGGTGGGATTGGATCAAAATAGGGTATCACATGTAGGTCCACGCAGTGCTCATATAGCGGATCTCAAATATTCTTGCTTTGCAGATCCTGAAGATCTTAAAACTGGAAAAATAGTCTTGATTAAACCAATGTTAAACGACAAATCAGAATATGTCGCTATAAAATGTGATAAGGAAACATATGCTATTACCAATACATGTGCAGCAAATGCATTAGGTATGATGGAAAAAGATGATTATGCTTTTGCAAATCAAGAATCCGCAAAAATTGCGCTAAAAACTCTTGCAGAATTTGTAGGAGTTTCATATCATGAAATTGCCATGTCTATTATTCAAACTGCCTCATTTGAGATAACAAAAACCATCAGTAAAATCTTAAAAGAGTTCAAAATGAATCCATCTCACACAATATTAATTGGTGGCGGTGGCGGTGCTTCTGTTCTTGTTCCATTTGTTGCAAAACAATTAGGAATTAAATATGAAAAAGCAGAACATGCTGAAGTAATCTCATCAATTGGTGTAGCATCATCAATGCTTCAAGAAGAAATGGAGCAAACAATGGTAGAGCCAACACCTGAAAAAATCAATCAAGCTCATAAAAAAATTCATGCAATGTTAGTTAACAAAGGTGCAATTCCAGAATCTATTATGATAAACAGCGAATATGTTTCTGATAAATCTCTTCTTCGTGTAACTGCTGTAGGTAATGTTGAATTAGATAGTGCAGAAACTTCAAAAAATATTTTCACATTAGATGATGCCAGAAAACGAGCAAGTGAGATTATTGAAATTCCTGAAGATTTAATTGATCTGAGTTATGAGACTGATCATTATTTTGTATTTACTGGCCATATCGAAGTAAAGAAATTATTTAGCAAAAAGAACCAACACCATATTTTAATTTTAGACAGATATGGAAAACCAAAACTTTCAATAAAAAATGGCAAGATCTTTCAAGGTGGTAAAATTACAATATTGGAAGAACTAGATGAGTATTTGGAATCAAAATATTCTGAAATTGCTCCTAAAGTATATCTCCTAAATGATCTAAAATTGATGGATTATTCTAGTCTTATTACTTCATCTGATATTGTAGATGCTGTTAGAAGAGAGCTTGTTGGTTCTGAAAAAGCGGCAGTGCTGATAGAACTCTGATTCTTTTTTATTATGACTGTTTTATTCAATAAGTCATAAATTTGAAACAATTGGCCTTTGATCGACATATTTTTTGACTCTGGCACTTCTAATTGCACACAATTTCAATAATACTATGAGCTGTAAGATTGGATTTATTCACAGTTTTTCATATTTTGCTATTCAAGACAAGAAAATGTGTATTAATTGCGGAATAGAAGAAAGCAATAATAGTTAATCCTTTAATTCTAAATTAATGAATTATTGGGCTTTTCTTATTTTACCTTTTTTGATTTTTACCACTCCGATTTTTGGACAAACTCCATCTGATGAACTTTCTAATTCTTCAGATTATGTTTTAGAAATTGATGAGCATGTCTATTCTATTTCTTATGTTATAAATGCAGATATTATTGCAATGGAAATTGATCCTGAATCAAGATCATTACTTATTGGCTTGGATAATACATTTGATTCCCAATTTTTTATTGGTTTGGAACATGAATTGATCAATGCACAAAATAATGAATTTATAATTTTAGTTGATGGAGAAGAAGTAGATTATGAAACGACATCTGATTCTGATAGTTCAACATTTGAGTTCTTTGTACCTGTTGGTTCTGAGGAAGTTGAAATTATTGGAACTAATGTAATTCCAGAATTCCCAGTTGGTGCTATTTTTGGATTTGCAGTGATGATTTCTGTTATTATGATTTTTGCAAAGGTGAAAGCACCTTTTTTTAAGTTGTAATTTTATCTAGCTGTTTTGTTTCTTTTGCAGTTTTTATTTCACGTGCTATTCTTTTACCCATACTCATAGGCTCATTAAAAAGCAATGAATAGTATGGTGATCCATCCATGTAGATATTTGTCCCTGCCACAATTCTAGCTGAAAATTCAAATGATGTAAACTTTGCATTCTCATCATAAACTCCTTCAATACAAAACGGTCCATTCATTCCAGGTGCAACCATTCTTTTTGATGCATCTACAAAATTATCGCCCATGGTATACACCTCATCTAGTAGTGATTCTCTTAGAACTAATGGACTGTTTCCAATCACGTTAAATGATGGAACCTTGTTGCTTTTGAGCTGCTGCTCTGATGGAATTCTGGCAATACCTTCAATGTCTGATTCATGTCTTTGATCAGCACCAAAAAATTCCAGTTCTTCTTTTAGAGGAGAATAAAAGAATTGTAAATATGCCAAAACACCTGCAGCATATTCTTGAATGTAAAGTGTCTCTTCTTTGGAGATAACTCCTTGTGAAATTAACTGATTCCTTTTTTTGTTATAGTCATCTTGATTAGCTGCCAAAAAATATCCTTTACCTCCTGCGGCTCCTTGTCTTTTCACAATTACAAGTTTATCAATATCTTTTGGATCTAATACTTGTTTTGGAACTGGAAGTTTTGCCTCTCGCATAAGTTTTTCTTTCATGGTTCTATCTGATTCCCATCTTAGAATCCACTTGTTTCCAAAAATTGGAGTCTTGATTGATTCAATTTGCTCAGAACTCATCTGCGCAATTAAAGTTCCATGAGGAATTAACACTGCATCATTTTGCTCTAAAATAGATTGATGTTTTTGTTCTAATATTTCTGTAAATGAATCCACCAAAATTAATTTATCAATAAATGAAAATCTGCGGTATAGTCTTTCTCTTTTTTTCTCACAAATTAAGATTGTTTTTAGACCTTCATCTTTGGCACCTTTGAGAACTTGTAGGGCACAGTGAGATCCTAAGGTTGCTATTGCCGTCAATGTGATGTATGTACTACTTTATCGTACTTTATGAACTATGTGTGGATGACACGTATTGAAATACCTCATCAATTAATTCTACACTTAATTCTGATTTGATATCTTCTGGAATTACCTTTAATACAAAATCATACATGTTTGTATTTTTTGGGAGACTACCTCTTTCCTGATATAATGAATATATTGCAATCCCATTTGATATTAATGCAATAATCTTTTCTTTGTTTGTTAGAGACATTGTTTTTCTAAATATCTTGTAGTAATTTAATGTAAATCAAAAAATACTTTGTTTTAGAAATTATAAAATATATTGATTCAAATTTGCTTTAATATGCAATATCTGTACTGTTTGCTTATTGAATCTTTAATTCCTCTGGTATAATTTAGAAAAAAGAGAATAGAATCTGATCAAGATTTTTTTAAACCCCATTTAAGGGCAAATTCTTCTTTGGTGATTGGGATTCGTGATTTACACTTTACACATCTACGGAATTTAGTGTACTTGGAAAATCTCCAAATATGAGGTTCACTTTTTTTATGACAGTTCACATTTTTGTACTCTCTTACTAGTATTTAGGAAAACAACCATCAAATTTGATTTTGACTAAATTATGAATGAATCTCAACTCATATGAGTGGTAACATGGAATCCTTTTTCCCAAAAATTAATTACACCATAGGACAGCAATTTAGTAAATTATGATAAAAACAGAACTTGGAACATTACGTCGATCTCACTATTCTGATGAGCTGAATCCTTCAATGGATGGTTCGGAAGTTACTGTGATGGGTTGGGTCTTGACAATAAGGGGACATGGCAACATTAGTTTTGTTACTATTAGAGACAAAAATGGAGATATTCCAATTGTTGCCAAAAAAGGAGATTGTCCTGATGATCTGCGAGAAAAACTATCTACACTAAAAGCACATTCTTCTATTGCAATTATTGGCAAGATTAAATCTTCTGAAAAAGCCCCTACTGGATTTGAGATTATTCCAATTGAACTTCGAGTATTTTCAGACGTTGAAAAAATTCCACCCTTTGAGCCTTTAGCAAAGACTGTCAAAAATATAGATACTAGATTAGAAGTGCGGCCAATTGATCTTAGACGTAAAACATTACAGCATATTTTCAATGCAAGAAGCCATGTGCTCAAATCAATTAGAGATTATTTTTATCAACAACACTTTACTGAAATAAACACTCCAAAAATGATAGCAACTGCAACTGAAGGTGGTGCTGCATTATTTGCTATATTTTATTACAATAAAGAGGCGTTTTTAGCTCAGAGTCCACAATTGTACAAAGAGCAACTGACTATGAGTTTTGAGAAAGTTTTTGAAATTGGACCTATTTTTAGGGCAGAACCATCAAGAACTAACCGTCATTTGGCAGAAGCAATATCTATTGATCTGGAAGAAGCATTTGTTGATTACAATGATGTGATGAATAGAATCGAAGAGATAATAAAAATATCAATTAATACTGTGAGTGATTATGCAAAAAACAATCCTGATGTGGAATTTACTATTCCAGCAATACCTGAGCATATCCCACGATACTCTTATGATGAATTGGTAGAAAAAATGCAAAAAGCAGGTGCCAAAACTGAATGGGGTGATGATCTTTACCCATCAAATCTTAAGAAAATTGGTGTGGAGGGTTTTTACTTTATCAAAGATTGGCCTTTGGGTCCAAAACCATTTTACGTAAAAGATAGCAAAACAAATCCAAAAATTTCTGAATCATTTGATTTAATGTTTGGAGATTTAGAATTGTCTTCTGGCAGTACAAGAATTGAAAAACGACATGAGCTTGAAGAGAGAATGAAAAATAAAGGAATGAAAACTGATGCATTTGAGTATCATTTAGGAGCATTCGATTATGGTGTACCTCCTCATGCTGGATGTGGTATTGGGTTGGAGCGACTCATTATGGCCCTTACAGGCACAGAAAACATTCGAGATGTCACATTTTATCCACGAGATGTTGACAGATTAACCCCATAGGTGATTTGAAAATGGTTTCTAGAGAAGAAATAGAACACGTTGCAAAATTAATGCGAATTGAAATTGATGATCCTACAATCTATGAACGTGTTGATAAAATGATAGGCTATTTTGATATTTTAGATTCAGCAGGTGTCGAATCTGAAGAAATATCTGTCAGAGAAATTCCACTTGCTAATTTGAGAGAAGACAAGTATATTCCATTTGATGAAAAACTAATTGAAAAACTCAATTCCTATAAAGGAATCTATGTTAGGGCTCCAAAGATGATTTAATTGAACATAAAAATTTCAGCTCTACAGTTTACTAGAGAAGTACAATCTGGAAATATCTCTGCTGAAGATTTCATTGCAAAAACTATGGAACAAATACAAAATGTTGATGATAGTTTACACGCATTTTTATCAATAAATGACAAGGCCATTGATCAAGCAAGAGAAATTGATAAGAAAATAAAATTAGGTGGAAAAATTGGACAGTGTTTTGGTATGCCAATCTCCATTAAAGATAACATTTGCATCAAAGACACTAAAACAACATGTGCATCAAAGATGCTTGAAAATTTCATTGCACCATATGATGCTACTGTAATTACAAAACTAAAACAACAAGATGCTATTTTTGTTGGTAAAGTAAATCTTGATGAATTTGCAATGGGTCTTTCTACTGAATTTAGCGCATATGGTCCAAGTAAAAATCCATGGAATCTCGATTATGTTCCAGGTGGTTCTTCTGGAGGCAGTGCAGTATCTGTTAGTGCATTTGAATGTGTTACATCATTAGGTTCTGATACTGGTGGTTCTGTTAGGAATCCTGCCAGTTTTTGCTCAACTGTTGGATACAAGCCGACTTATGGACTAATTAGTAGATACGGCCTAATTTCCTATGCAAATAGTATAGAGCAGGTTGGACCTCTAACTAGAACCGTGGAAGATGCAGCATTTATGCTAAATCTCATTGCTGGATTGGATCCTAATGATAACACCACTGTAGATAACAACAATGAAGATTATCTCAAAGATATCAATTCAGGCATAGAAGGAAAAAAAATAGGTATCATCAAGGAGATGATTGGAGAAGGAATTGATCCGTCTGTACTTTCTGCAACAAAAGATGCAATATCAAAATTAGAAGGATTAGGAGCGACATGCGAAGAAGTTTCTCTTGACATGGTAAAATATTCAGTAGCTGCATATTATACAATTACTGCAACTGAGGCAGGTAGTAATCTTGCAAGATATGATAATTTACGATATGGCTATGATTTTTCTGTAGAGGGATACGAATTTAATTCATATGTTGAAAAAGCAAGAAAGAAACTTGGTCCTGAAGTCACAAGACGAATGATTCTTGGAGGCTTTGTTCCATCTGCAGGACATGCAGGCAAATATTTTCTCAAAGCACTCAAAGTAAAAAGTAAACTTACCAAACAAATCAATGATGCATTTAAGAAATTTGATCTATTAATCTCACCAACAGTTCCAATTTTGCCATTTAAGATTGGTGAGAAAATAAATGATCCTATTGCTTTATTCCTTATTGATATCAACACAGTAACTGCTAATCTTACTGGAAAACCTGCAATATCAATTCCATATGCAATATCAAATGGCCTACCCATTGGAATCCAGCTTATTGCAAACTCTATGAACGATAAATTATTACTGCAAGCAGCACATGCATTAGAAAAAACTGTGAAATTACCGGAGGTTCCAATTTGACAAAAATTGGATTAGAGATTCACAGTCAACTTACAAAGTTAGAAAGTAAATTATTTTGCTCATGCAAGGCAAATTATAGAGAGTTTGAACCAAATACCAATATCTGTCCTATTTGTATGGGGTTACCAGGCAGTCTTCCTAGATTGAATCAAAAAGCTGTTGAAAAAGCAACAATGATTGCAATGGCACTAAATTGTAGTACTCCTGAAAAAATTGCCTTTTTTAGAAAAAACTATTTTTATCCTGATTTACCAAAGAATTTTCAAATTACCCAACTAAACATCTATGGCGATACCAGTGTTGGAGGTACTGGTACTCTCATGGTTGGAGAAAAAAAGATACGTATTACCAGAATTCAGTTAGAAGAAGATCCAGGTAGGCTAATTTATGAGGGCAGTTCTGAAAAAAACCTAGTAACATTGGTGGATTATAATCGCGCAGGCACACCTTTAGTGGAGATTGTAACTGAGCCTGACTTTGAAAATCCAAGAGAAGTAAGAGAATTCCTAAATATTTTATCAGATTTATTGGAAAATCTTGGTGTATCAGATCCTAGCTTAGAGGGAGCAATGAGGGCAGATGCTAACGTATCAATTGAGGGTGGAAATAAAGTAGAAATAAAAAATATTGGTTCATTTCATGATTTAGAAAAAGCAGTTCATTTTGAAATCACACGACAACAAAGCTTACACTCACGAGATATCCCAATTATTCAAGAAACACGTCATTGGGATGATAAAAGAAAGATTACTGTTTCTTCAAGATCAAAAGAAGAAGACTTGGATTACAGATATTTTTTAGAAGGTGATATACCATGGGTTAAAATCGGAAATGAAGTTAAAGAAAAATTAAAATCTGAAATGCCTGAAAGTATTAGTTCTAAAAAACAACGATATATTTCAAAATATGATATTCCTGTACAGGTTGCAGATGTACTTTCGTCTGATAAATTTTATTCAGATTTATTTGAAGATGCACATACAAAAGAAAATGCCAAAGAAGTTGCAAATATTATAACTACTGATTTAATGGGGTTGGTAGATACTAGAGAAAAAAGAGAATCCTCAAAATTAAAACCATCCCATCTACAAGAGATAGCTGATTCAATACAATCAGGCAGGATTACAAGAAATTCTGCCAAAAATGCACTGTATGAAATCGTAAAAACAGGTAAGACATTATCTGACATAATCTCTGAACTTGATCTAGGTAACGTCTCAGACGAATCTGAATTATCAAAAATTATTGAATCGGTAATTTCGGAAGAGCCTCAAGCTGTAGAACAAGCAAAATCCAATCCTCAAACTATCAACTATCTTGTAGGAAAAGTAATGCAAAAGACAAAAGGAAAGGCAGATCCCAAACTGACTCTGGATTTATTAAAAAAGAAGATTCAATAATTTTATGAGTGATCTTTCTCTACAAGATATTGAGTTTATCAAAATACTTGCAAATTCGGATTCTACTATATTGCAGGCAGGAATGAATGAGGCAACAAGGTACAGACTTGATACCCAAATAGGCGTGATTTTACGAGAATACTACAACGAACATACCATGAACACAAAAGCAGGATGGATAGAAAAATTTGAAAAGGCTGGTATTACTGAAGATGACGGTAAAGCTGCAATTGCATGTGCCAGAAGACTTGGAATAGATATCTCTTGATGAATTTATTTTGATTTGTTGATTATGTGGAATTAATTTTTACTATTTACTTTGATTGGTTGTTTTGGAATCTCAAAGTAAAATGTTGTTCCAACATTTTCTTTACTTTCTACCCATATTTTACCCCCAAGACCTTCTGTAATTCCTTTACAAATTGCTAAACCTAATCCACTACCATTTCTTTTTTTACTGGTAGATGTATCAATCTGATAAAATTTCTTAAAAATTTCTTTCTGATCAGTTTCTGAAATTCCTACACCGTTATCTTTTACAAAAAATTTTATAAATTCTTTATCCATTTTTGCTCCAATTGTTATTTGTCCTTTTTCTGATTCTACAAAATCTATGGCATTTTTAATCAAATTAGAAAAAACTTGATTGATTCTATCTTTATCACTGAAGATGATTATGTTTTCTGTATTGTCTTTTACTAGGTGAATGTTTTTCTGGCTGATAACTGGAATAAAATCTTTAATTATGGAATTTAACAATTTTGTGATGTCTGTGTTTTCTTGATTGAATTCTAGTTTTCCTAACTCTAATTTTTGAGTTGTTAAAATATCTCCTACCAGTCTTTGTAATTTTAATGCAGATAAATAAATTTCATCTACTGCATCTAGTTGTTGCTTATTCAGTTCTCCCATCAATTCTTGTTTTTGTAACATTTGCACATATCCTAAGATTGGTACTAGTGGAGTTTTTAATTCATGTGATACCATTGATGAAAACTCTGCTTTTTTTCTATCTATCTCTTTCAATTTTTCCACATATTCTTTTTGCACAAATATTGTATCTTCAACTTTCTGACCCATGCTTTCAAAATTTTCGTTTAATTCATAAATTTCTTTTATGTTTGTATTGATTGGTTTTTTGTCTCTAATCTTGTTTGTTTTGGAAAACTCGGTCATGTTTTGAGCAAGTTTTTCAATTGGGATTGTGATGCTTTTAGAGATGTATACAGTACTCAATAATGTTCCAGATGCAACTACAGTTGCAAAAATTAGCAGAATCATCCCTGTATCTGCCTCTACTGCAGTAAGATAGTTTACCAATCCCATGTAAAATATAATGAAACTAGATACTCCTGAGACTAGGAATAAAATATGTCTGATTGGAATCATTTTAGATTACGCCCACAACGTTTAGGCGGTTGCTGATTCAATAATTTTTGATAGTAGTAGATCAATATCGATTGGTTTTAGGATGTATGAAGTGACACCACGACTAACTAATTGATTCAATTCGTCTTGAGTGATAGTTGATGCAGTAAAGATAATTATTTTGTTATTTTTTAACATATCTTTATTTTCCAATGCTTTGATGACTGCATATCCATCAAATTCAGGCATGGCCAAATCTAATAAAACTACATCGTGTTTATTTTCATGCATTAATGCTAATCCTTGTTTACCATCATTTGTAACTGTGCATTTGTGTTTTTTTAATTCTAAAAATGTTGCAAGCATTTTTGTAATCTGTTCGTTATCATCAATTATTAAAATATTCAAATGATTTAGGTCTATCCTGCTATCTTTTATTGTTGAATTTTTACTCATTTTTAACTCCTAACTTATTTTCTGATAGTTTGAAATTCTTTTGTAAATAATTCAAAATATTTTTCTCTTGTTCAATTTCTCGTAATCGGTGTTCGTACGTAATTTCAGAACCTAACAATGATTCTGCATTTGATTCGTCCATATGATGTGCTTTTTTCCATATTAAACTAAACAATGATCTTAAGGTAATTACAAATGTTTTAGAATCTGTCCAAATTGCTATCATATCTTTTGATTCTGAATTACTAATAAAGAAAATAACTTCACTATCGTCTTTGATTATAAAGCAAAAATCTTCCCTGCTCTTGTCATCCAACTTTTTAATTTTTTTAGAAGGAACATCTTCAAATATATGCATGCCTTTATTGGAATAATCTGTAAGAATTTTTAGTTCTGATTTTGTTTTTTTAAGTAAATTTGTAAAATCTGTGTGATAAAACTTTTTAAAATCTGATTCAGTTCCTAACACCAATATGTTTTCTGATGATTCTTTTACCATCTGTTCTAGTTTTGCCAAAATTGAATTTCTTCCTTGAAGTGTTTGGAATTTATTATCCTCTAATTTTTCCTTGTTTCCTGCATACTTTGGAATTGCTTTCCATAATTTTATGATGTCCTCTTTTCCTGTTTCTAATTCTTTGATTCTGTTTTTTTCATTATTTACTAAAATTACAATTGATTCATCTATTCCAACTGCGTTAAATTTTGTTGGTTTACCAAACACTGAGAAAATAATCCCTTTTTGTTGTAAAGTACTAAGTAAATGATATGTCTCTGTTCTTGGAATTTTGAGTGATTTTGATATCTCTGAGGCTGTTTTGATACCTATTTTGCTAAGGTATAGGTATACTTTAGCCTGATTTGGAGTCAGATCATACTTGATAAGTAATCTGTTTAGCTCATTTATTGGATTATCTGATTCAAACATATTCTCTTCAAGTGATTCTGCTGTCATTAGAAATTGTTACACAATTTGAAACATAAGAGAATGTATGTTATTGCATGTTACAGATTCAAATTCAAGCACGATTGATCAATTTTAAAAATTATTTGATAAAGAAACTCAATAAAAAATCCCCATATAATAATTGGATGATAAATCCCCCTGTAATTAGTAGAAGATATGGTATTCCAGGTGTAATCCATGTGTTAGGTGTTGTACAATATTCTTCATTTTCTGCATGATGTATTGTTAGGTTTATTTTCTTTATACCTTTTTCAGTTTTTTCAATGGAGAAACAAAATTTTGGGTTTTTTGCTTTATATCCAATTAACATGGCACAAATTTTTTTAAATATACTTTCGTCAAACCCCTCAAAAATATTCTCATGTTTTACAATAGATATTAAATTTCTAAAAATATTGACACAAAATGGTATTATAAATAAAATTGCAGCGTTGGATAGTGATGTAAACGGTGTTACAAGATTTTCAGAAAGTGTTGCCATTGGTGCAATTACTGCTAATGCAATTAATGCAAATGCATCAGCTCCACCAAATAATCCAATCCTCCAAATAAAAATAACAAAAGGTGCTATGATTAATGCTATTCCAATATTGAGTAAATATGGTAAGATATCTGAATTTATGAAAATTAATAAAAATCCTACACTTCCAAATATAATCCAGTAATAATCATGAATTTCTCTTTTCCAAATATCTATTACAGATCCAATTATCAACATGGTAAATGCTAGTCCAATTCCAATTATGTTGTAATTCAATAATGATTCGATCAAACTACCTTACCTCATTTTTGAATATTTTGTGTACTATATTCTTTGATAAAATAATCTCTGATTGCATATCTCTAAAATGAGTTTACAATTAACGATTTCTTATGCCTGAGATCTTTTCTTTGATTTCATCAAATTTTTCTCCAATGTTTAGTCTATTTGTAATGTCTATCTTCTCCGTTATTACTTGTAATTTTTCTGTACGATTCAAAAGAAACAATGCAATTCCTATTGCTACTGGAATTATGATGTAGATCATATTTGAATTATTAATAATAAAGCCTTGTTCTACAGGTTCTTCTGCTATTGGCATGTTTAGTATTTGTGCAGTTTTTGAAATTGTTGATGAACTAAGACCGTTACCTGAAACTGTTGCTGTAACAGTTACTGTGTTCTTGTCATTGGCAAGAATGTTTCTTACTGCTATTCCATTACTATTTGTTATATCCTCAGTTTGTAATACCTCTCCCCCATCTGTAGTCCATTCCACATTAAATCCGTCTAATGATGTCTCTATTTCTGGAATTGTAACTGATAGTTTTGCTTCAATTCTTTCATTCCAATTCAACCCTCCAAGTAACTCCAGCGATATAACAGGACTGATATCTACTATGTTGATATCGTATTTTGATAAAGGCAGATCTTCAGATAATAATGCAAGTTCTATAATTCCCTCATTTTGTGATTCTAGCTTGAATGTGTTAAAATATTCTCCTTTTTTTATTATTACTTCATCTGGAATTTTTAAAACAGATTCATCATTTGAAACTATTTTTATCAAAATCTCTTCTTTTGCATAAACTGGATTTCCTACAGAATCCAATAGCTGAATCGTGGCTAAACTTTCAGTATTTGCCAAAAGATTTTTTGCAAATGACAAATGCATCTCTGTTGGATCTGTAGTGTGACTAGTCATTGCC